>OKGZ01000006.1_pt1 | contig 296630 bp, 263 predicted proteins | sample 1612441 | NCBI WGS metagenome assembly OKGZ01 (sample SAMN04436796, study PRJEB24849) | human gut metagenome | biome: human gut; feature: NICU; material: stool | host: Homo sapiens | place: USA: Saint Louis, MO | collected 2011-05-10
GCCTTAGCGGCCACCTTTAATACGGCGGCAGTTACACAGAATTATTTACAGGGTCCATGCCAGCCAGGCTTACAAGCTTATCCAACAATGAAGCCTTACTGTTCTCTTTTAGTCGCAGGATACCCGTTGTTAGCGTCGACAGGTAAAGCTGTACTAAAGGTTCCTCAAGTAAATTATCCCCCACTATAGAGAAACTAATCTCACCATTCTTCCCTGTAGCTTCCGGGGCGAACACCATCAAATCATGCAAATTTGAAAAGCCAAATGATGATTGTACAGCTTGCTTCGATGGGACAAAATAGCGTACAAACTTACCTTTATCTTCAACAAACGAGGAGTCTCTCCATCTCACATCCTCTGCAACATCTTCGGCTGGTGGCAAATAGAAAGGTAGTAAAGCGCTCTTACGCGAACGGCTATAGAACCCCTTCGAATTTAAACCACCTGTATCAGCGATTGTTGCAAGGGCACACTCTATACTTGGATAGCGACTGTTGAGGATAATTTTAGGAACAAAGCTGCCAGAAAAACGCCGTAAATAGCGCCCGGAAGATTCATCAATGACATACATGCTATCACCCTGAAAGCTCTTTAAACATGGAAATCTGCGTCTGAGTGATTCTTTCTCCTCCATAGAAATTTCAGGATGAAAGTCACTGTCCACAATGGTCAATTTTCCGCCGAAAATCTCAATTCTGACCAACGCGAGATAATAAAGTGGTTTTTTATACTCTCCACTTTCCTGCAGAAATACTGAGTCAACAAATAACAAGGTAAAAGCGCCTTCAGGCGTGAATGGTGATAAAGGAATAGTTCCTATTGCATAACAATTCTTGATAGCAAGCTCAACCGCACAGCGACGAAAAGCTTCCTTTTTACATGCGACATCAATAACGTCAGTAGTTGTTATATTAATGCCTTGCATGACTGGAATATCTATAGCCGAAGCCCCTCCTCCCCGTTTATAAAGCCTCGAATACTTCAGCCACGTATAAGGGTCAACATCTTCTCTTGAGGCCATATTATTGGCTAGTGCATGATAAGCATCCCAAGGTCGTCTGAGCGACTCATCTTCTACACGGATACTACTGTCGTTGTCATCATTACTAGCCTTATTGATAACAAGCAAGGCATCTTGCGGTCTCAATTCATCTAACCATGCATCATTGGATACAGCTCTGCCATCGTGGTAAAAATTATATGCATCAAACTGAACATTATCTTCGGACAGGGCTGCGATAATATCCGACTGATCAGAAACTGATAGCGGTATACCAGTATTGTTGATGATTATCAGATCACGCCTAACTCTATTGATGGCATCAAGTCTTATATGTGGCTCAGAGGTTACATATGTTGGTTCAAATATAACCCGGGAGTGTGCAATTCCAACCTTAGTAAAGATACTACTGAAGAACTCGGTGAGACGGTTGAGGAGATATAGCCTCGATTGTCGGATATCCTTATCATTAAATGTGATATCAGGTAGTTTGTTCTTTCTCCCGTCTAGTTTTTGTAAACGCTCTGTCTGAATGAGTGAGAGCGTCAACCCAAGCTCCTCTTTTTCTGGCAAAGCAACGTCACCAGAAATTATTGAATTGTCCTCATTCTTGAACGCTTGTGCGCTAAGCACAATCTGGAACTGATTATACGAGAAAGCCAAATCGAGTCGGAAAGCCTCAACAATGGAGACTCCTTTCTTAGTAGTGAAAGCCCTAGCGCCGACGTGGATATAGGGACCAATCATAAATGCATGTGGCTTACGAATACCAAACTCAGTTTCGCCAAGCAGAGAAGCGATCATACCCAGCTTAAGAATGACATCTGCATCACAATATGGCACCTGAATGTCATTGCTATGTCCGGGACGAAGATAATAGTACTGCTGTTTATTTTTTTTGTTTAGTATGAAAGGGATTGATTCCGGACGAATGCCATTGCCCATGCTGGTCGCGATATTACGTTTCAGGTTATTAATGGGTTGAGCCGGATTTTTTTTCTGAAAACTATCTAAATTGACAACATCAGGCTGCCACGGCATCTGTTGGACTGAAAGGTAATCGAGCAACTTCTGCGCAGCCTGTTCTGACGGCTCCTCAAGTTTTAAAAAATTTGTCAAGGCACTTGCTCTAGCGCCAGGCATTATTGGTTCAAACATGAATACCATCCTTGTAGATAGAATCAATTAAATTTATAAAATTCTGGTTCAGGACATACTGAACATAGCCATTAGCATCGTATTCTGCAACAAAGAGATTAAAAAAGTGGATGATTCTGTCATCCAGTATCTCTTGCCCGCTACATCTGGTACCGCTTAAGTTGAGGTAAATAGGCACTACAGTTTTAGGCCCTAATTTTTGCTCAACAATTTTGGCTCTGCGTATAGCAGTGCGTTGGGCATTAATCGGTATATGTAAAAATGCTTCCACAGTTTTTGTTTTGGCTGACGCTGCTTGACGAAGCTTGCGACCAACAAGCCTATCTGTTCGACGCCCCCAGTTCTTCAGGTCAATGGCCAGAATCTGCGTCGGCCCCTCAATGAATACATCAAACTTCTCATAAATATCCCGCACATTAGGATGATTTACTACATCAATAGTCTTCACCCAAGATCGATTCAACATCAAATTGGTGAAAATTAGTTCGGCAAAGTACCCCTTCACATAATCTATAAAAAATTGCGGTCTGGGGAGCCAGTCAATAAACAATGTTTCCAGATTAATACCAGTCTTCTGAACTGCGGCCTTGAATTCAGGGCAATGACGAAGTGCCGGGGGAATCAGATTCTGTTCAGGCTTATAAGCTTGCCTACCGGCATGGTACAAGTCTGTGACAAGAGATAAATATGCCAGCCGCCCCCCGACAGCATCCATTACATCCTCTCCCAACATTCTGTCAGCATCAGGCATAGCAGCCACAGCTTTATCAACTGATATAAGATAAAGTTCTATTCTATTCCGTGGTTGAAATGCATAGCTGACGAAAGATTTCCATCTATCATCAGGCATCCCAGCAGGTGTTTGCTCAAGCGAATACAGATAATCCTCTGGATTAATAAACATTAGAGGATTTCTGATTCTCTCCCAAGTCTCTCGTTTTACGCGACTCCGGAACCCCCGATAAAGCGACGCACTAACTGCCAGGAAAGAATCTGCTTTAATAATCTCCTGTTTAACATAGTTACCCCATTCCTTTTCCGTCTGGAACAACGTCGTTTGTTGTTTCAACGCTTCAGTATATAAATACACAGCATGATTGGCGACTGAAAGTCTATTAGAAAACTCCGGTTCCATTTTATAAAACTGAACAAGTTCATAGATTACCTCTCGGTTCAGAAATATATGCTGTGTTGCCAGCCCACCATCAACACGTTCAGCCCTACCAATCGCTTGAATAATCTCGCGCGCAATATTTCTATAATATTCAGGGTGAAATGCCTCTTCACGGCCATCTGCAATAGCCTGAGGCAAGTCGCGGTAGTGATACATCCCAAGCGTGTTATTGAGATACAAATGTTGCAGCATAGCCTGTAGACGCTCTATCAATGTCTCAGCATCATCAGGCGATCTATACAGGCCGTCATAGTATGGGGACATAGCTAACATCAAAATATCAAAGTCTTTCTTACGGTCAGACTGCTGGCCTGATTCCAATGAGCTATTCTGACAAGCATACTTTAATGTTAAGTTCAGCCCGCGCGCTGCAGAGCGAAAACTGCTTACAAACAGCACTTTATAGTTTGTCTCATCAAGAAGACTGGATAATACAGACTGGTCATCATCTTCATCCGTGCCGTCAATTTCGGTTAACACCCTAACCCGATCATCAACCAGCTTCAGTGTATCTTTACCAAAACTAGCCGTATAGGTGATGATGCGAATAGGATCGCTCTTAATGCCAAATACGCTCGGATCAAAAGTGTAAAGGCCACTGGTTTGATTGAAGGACTTAACTCCCATACCTCGCACCGCCATCCGATTCAGTATCCTCTTCAACGTTTCGACGGTTTGGGTGAAAGCCATGGCAGATCGCTCCTGACCACAGGCTAATCGTGAAATAAGTGCTGCGATATAACGGATCTCATCACGTTTGTATGGATTATTTTCGAACCTTCCCTCACCTTGAAGGTCATTCTCAAATTCTTTTTCAAGTTTTATATAAAGTTCTCCAGGCCGGAGCCCCTCGATAAGCCTTGCCGGATCTGCATCAAAATCATAAACACGAATATTTCGCTTTGCACCACGATAGCTCCGAAAGCTTTGCATGAATTGCATTTCATGGCTTGTTGGTCCCAATAGTTCCGAACCTGAGAGCGCCAATTGCCTACTCAAATATGGCAAGTTGAACCCACTCCAACACCCCTTCATACCACCTGTTGCCGACATCAGATAGGCAATATTGCCGGGACGTGAGTCATACTCAGCCTCTAATTTCCCGGTACGAAGGAAAATGCTTAGTAAATCTTCAGGTGTTTTGCGCAATACTGTCGCTGCCATCGAAATGATACGTAAATTGGTTGAATATTCAGTTTTACGCCCGACATCTTCCACAATACTCATGGCAAACTTACTTTGATGGAAAACAGAAATCTCTGTTAAGAGTGGGTCATCTGCCGGTACAGAGCCCATCGGAAAACCGCTGGAGTCGATTCCCCAAAGACCAATTTTCTGACGATAAAGGCAAAGTACCTCCGACTGGTGGTCGCTAATCCGTGAAAATTTGTCGGCATCCTGAATCGTAATAGGAGTTCGAAAAAGAGTTTGGGTCATCATCATGATGAAACGCAGAAACTCGCCGAGTGAGAAACTCGCTTTTTGCTTTGCAGGGGCTTCTTGCAGAAGCTCATTGGCAGTGACCAATTCTAAGTTACGGTGTGCAATTGATGGCACCACTCGCACCTGCTCCAGCACAGAGTGATCAACAAGTTCCAGTTGCTCGTTGAAGAAGAGATACTCAAGTTCCGTACGCAAATCTTTGATAACTTGTGGACCAGCTAGGATTTGTTTCTTGTCCTGAAAGACGTTTTGTAAACGACGATATACATCGAATGGCGCTTCAACGTTAGTTTCTTTAGGCCAAGGTTTGTGCACATCAATAATAAATTTTTTGATTTTTTCGAGGATAAGAAGCTTCTGTTTCAGATTTTTATAATCGTTTTGCACATCGCTTTTGCCAAAAAAATCTTGCACTAATAATTTAAGTTGAGCATTGCTGAAAGCCGTAAGGCTGGTGATTTTTTTTAAACCATCAATTTTTTCATAAATAGAACCTCCAGACTCTATAACGGTTTTAATATCCTTAAGCTGGTTAACAATTTGACTGGTTGAGTCAAAAAACTTTCTGGCAAAACTATCTCCTTCACTATCGGCATAATTAGAAAGGCTGCCCAGATCAAAGTGATGGAAAAAAGCATAAACTACTCGATGTAAATCAACATCCCGGTTTGTCAATTTTTTCTTTTGTGCATTGAAAATGTAGGAATACGCCTCTTCCTCCTCGTCAATAAAAAGACAGAAACGCTCATTGCGACATGATGCCCATTCAAAAAAGCTATCATATGTTCGCGTTATTGCCTTTGTTACGCCTATTTTACTTGTTCTCTTTTGAACTTCGCGAGCTTGCGCAACGAATTTACTCGCGGTAGCAACGATTATACCAGGTATATGAATAAATAGGTTTATTGGCATAAGCTTTAGTAAAATCAAACGTAAAGCGGGTCTCTCAATATACCCAGACGTGTAATTACTCATCACCTCACATCGAATAATCTCAGTACATAGAGCAGACAGACCAGACCAGATCCGGTTCATTGCATCAGACATTTGCTCGGAAAGTACAGCTTCAAGTGGATTTATCTTCGCTAAGTCTCTCCACCGCCAATATTGTTGAACAGCAGTATCAACCTGATTAATCCACTGCTCAGAAGTCCTCTTCTTGCGTTGCTGATCAGTCGAACTATCGGGCTGAGGTAGGATAGCCGGATCATCTATTAGATTGTTTCCAATAAGCACTTTCCGGGCCTCGCGACAAAATGATATGACTTCACCCAGCAAAGAGTCATCCTTTGCAAAATCGCTACGTGCATAGAGCCGATAGACGGGGATATCGATCAAACCTCTTTGCTCAAGCGCATCTGCGAGAGCACCCTCAAAATCTTCCACCAGACGTTTTATAGGGGCGATGTAGATTGGGATAGTTGAATCAGGTGCAAGGTAAGCATCTATAGCAAACCTGACTGCAGAGTGTGTTTTACCGCTGCCAGTAGGTTCATAGACGCCTTTGATAACAGGTCGTCTGGTTTTAATACATTGAGTTAATGCAGAATCAAATGCATCAGCTAGCGGGAAAACTGGCCGACAATTTTCATCTTCGCGTTCCATGGCATCCAACCTTACTTACACAAGATTTGATAGTAGGTTAAACACATAAATCCTAATTTTAACCGATTCCACGTCGCAAAATGGAACAAAATCTCCTTTCCCTTTCACTACTTTTTAACTGCATCGACATCGAAATCACGTTCCAAATCTGATCAGATTCAGGAAACACTTCAATACGCCTCGGCCCATAGAACCCCGCCCCAATTCATGCGACAATACGGCTAATTTTTCGCAGGCGAAAAGCCGGAATTGTATTGCAATTCAATGAAATGGACATCCTGACTCCATGACGACACTAGATAATTTCGACGCCCACACCCCGATGATGCAGCAGTACCTCAAGCTCAAAGCGCAGCATCCGGAAATCCTGCTGTTTTACCGCATGGGCGACTTCTACGAGCTGTTTTATGACGACGCCAAACGCGCGTCGCAGTTGCTCGATATCTCCCTGACCAAGCGCGGCGCCTCCGCCGGGGAGCCGATTCCGATGGCGGGCGTGCCGCATCATGCGGTGGAGAACTATCTGGCGAAGCTGGTTAACCTCGGCGAGTCGGTGGCTATCTGCGAACAGATTGGCGATCCCGCCGCCAGCAAGGGGCCGGTGGAGCGCAAGGTGGTGCGCATCGTCACGCCGGGCACCATCAGCGACGAGGCGCTGCTGCAGGAGCGGCAGGACAACCTGCTGGCGGCCATCTGGCAGGACAGTAAAGGCTTTGGCTTCGCAACGCTCGATATCAGCTCCGGGCGCTTTCGCCTGAGCGAGCCGGCGGACCGCGAGACGATGGCCGCCGAGCTGCAGCGCACCAATCCGGCGGAGCTGCTGTACGCGGAAGACTTCGCCGAAATGGCGCTGATCGAGGGCCGTCGCGGCCTGCGCCGCCGCCCGCTGTGGGAGTTTGAAATCGACACCGCCCGCCAGCAGCTCAATTTGCAGTTCGGCACCCGCGATCTGGTGGGCTTCGGCGTGGAAAACGCGCCGCGCGGCCTGTGTGCGGCGGGCTGCCTGCTGCAGTACGTGAAGGATACCCAGCGCACCTCGCTGCCGCACATCCGCTCGATTACCATGGAGCGCCAGCAGGACAGCATCATCATGGACGCCGCCACCCGCCGCAATCTGGAGATCACCCAGAACCTGGCCGGCGGCGTGGAGAACACGCTGGCGTCGGTGCTCGACAGCACCGTCACGCCGATGGGCAGCCGGATGCTCAAGCGCTGGCTGCATATGCCGGTGCGCGACACCGCCGTACTGGCCGGGCGCCAGCAGACCATCGGCGCCCTGCAGGATCGCTATAGCGAACTACAGCCGGTGCTGCGCCAGGTGGGCGATCTGGAGCGTATTCTGGCCCGCCTGGCGCTGCGCACCGCCCGCCCGCGCGATCTGGCCCGGATGCGCCACGCCTTCCAGCAGTTGCCGGAGCTGCGGGCGCAGCTGGCGGACGTTGACTGCGCCCCGGTGCAGGCGCTGCGCGAGACGATGGGCGAGTTTAGCGAGCTGCGCGAGCTGCTGGAGCGGGCGGTGATTGAAACCCCGCCGGTGCTGGTGCGCGACGGCGGGGTTATCGCCCCCGGCTACAACGAGGAGCTGGACGAATGGCGCGCGCTGGCGGACGGCGCCACCGACTATCTGGATAAGCTGGAGATTCGCGAACGCGAGCGCCTGGGACTGGACACGCTGAAAGTCGGCTATAACGCGGTGCACGGCTACTACATCCAGATCAGCCGCGGCCAGAGCCACCTGGCGCCGATTAATTACGTCCGCCGCCAGACGCTGAAAAACGCCGAGCGCTACATTATTCCGGAGCTGAAAGAGTACGAAGACAAAGTGCTCACCTCGAAAGGCAAAGCGCTGGCGCTGGAGAAACAGCTCTACGATCAGCTGTTCGACCTGCTGCTGCCGCACCTGGCCGAGCTGCAGCAGAGCGCCGCCGCGCTGGCGGAGCTGGACGTGCTGGTCAACCTCGCCGAGCGGGCCTACACCCTCAACTATGTCTGCCCGACCTTCAGCGATAAGCCGGGCATCCGCATTACCGAAGGCCGCCATCCGGTGGTGGAGCAGGTGCTGCACGAACCGTTTATCGCCAACCCGCTGAACCTGTCGCCGCAGCGGCGGATGCTGATCATCACCGGCCCGAACATGGGCGGTAAGAGTACCTATATGCGCCAGACGGCGCTGATCGCCCTGCTGGCCTACATCGGCAGCTACGTGCCGGCGCAGAAGGCGGAGCTGGGACCGATTGACCGTATCTTTACCCGCGTCGGCGCGGCGGACGATCTGGCCTCCGGCCGTTCGACCTTTATGGTGGAGATGACCGAAACCGCCAACATTCTGCACAACGCCACCGAGAACAGCCTGGTGCTGATGGACGAAATCGGCCGCGGCACCTCGACCTACGACGGCCTGTCGCTGGCCTGGGCCTGTGCGGAGAACCTCGCCAACCGCATCAAGGCGCTGACCCTGTTTGCCACCCACTACTTCGAGCTGACCCAGCTGCCGGAGAAGATGGAGGGCGTGGCCAACGTCCACCTCGACGCGCTGGAGCACGGGGACACCATCGCCTTTATGCACAGCGTGCAGGATGGCGCGGCGAGCAAGAGCTACGGTCTGGCCGTGGCGGCGCTGGCCGGGGTGCCGAAAGAGGTGATCAAGCGGGCGCGGCAGAAGCTGCGCGAGCTGGAGAGCCTGTCGCCCAACGCGGCGGCAACGGCCATTGACGGCACGCAGATGTCGCTGCTGGCAGCGCCGGAAGAGACGTCGCCGGCGGTAGAGGCGCTGGAAAATCTCGATCCGGATTCGCTGACCCCGCGCCAGGCGCTGGAGTGGATCTACCGGCTGAAGAGCCTGATGTAAGGCTGCGGTTTTTGCCCGGCGGCGCTGCGCTTGCCGGGCCTACGCTATAGGTTGTACGCAATTCTTACGTACTCTGAGGGTTTAACGTCCGGCTTAAAATCGCCTCAGATTCTGCCGTCTGGCCGGGGCAGCCCGCAGGGATGCGGGCTGAGGCGAAACGAGGCATGGACAAAATCGTCCGGAACGATTTTGAACAATGCGCAGCATTGGCTCCGAAGGGGCGAGGCCCAGGGATGGGCCGAGTAATCACGAGTCGAGCCGTACCCGAAAGCCAGACGTCAGAATCTGAGGCTCCGCGCAGCGGCGATTTTTGTTGCCGGGAGCCGAGATTGTTAAGAGGGCGGCGGCGAGCCCTCTTAACACGTTCACCGCAGAAAACCTGACAGAGAAGCAGAGTGCTGCGAGTGAACGGAACCTTTCCACAATCCTGCACAGAATGGGATTGCCTATCGCTTATCCGCCGCCAGCAGCGGCGGCACGGTCGGCACCTGCGGGGCGTTATCAATATCCGCCTGGGTCATGCGAAACGCCTCCGGATAGTGCTCGCGGCTGGTGCGGCGCAGCGGCTCGGTATTGCGCCAGGTATAGAGGCAGTGCTGGCACTGGTAGACAATCCAGACGTCTTTTACCGGCGATGTCGCCATCACCTCAATGTGCTCATCGGCACAGCGTGGACAAATCATCATCTTCTCCTTATTTACGCGCGGCCAGCATGGCGGTGATTTTTTCCGCCCAGGCTTTGGTTTCGGGCAGATCCTGTACCGGCTGACTGTAGTGGCCGCGGGTATCCGGCGCCACCGGCGTGGTGGCGTCAATAATCAGCTTATCGGTAATGCCCGCCGGGCTGGAGCCGGGGTCCAGCTCCAGCACCGACATATTCGGCAGCTGCACCAGGTCGCCCGCCGGATTGACCTTCGACGACAGGGCCCACATCACCTGCGGCAGATTAAACGGATCGACGTCCTCATCGACCATAATGACCATCTTGACGTAGCCGAGTCCGTGGGGCGTGGTCATCGCCCGCAGGCCTACCGCGCGGGCGAAGCCGCCGTAGCGCTTTTTGGTGGAGATGATCGCCAGCAGGCCGTGGGTGTACATGGCGTTAACCGCCTGCACTTCCGGAAACTCGGCCTTCAGCTGCTGGTAGAGCGGTACGCAGGTGGCCGGGCCCATCAGATAGTCGATTTCGGTCCACGGCATACCGAGGTACAGCGATTCAAAGATAGGTTTCGTGCGGTACGACACTTTGTCGATGCGCACCACGGTCATGTTGCGCCCGCCGGAGTAGTGGCCGGTGAACTCGCCGAACGGGCCTTCGATTTCGCGCTTGCGTCCTTCTATTACGCCTTCGAGGATAACTTCTGAGCCCCAGGGCACGTCAAAGCCGGTCAGCGGCGCGGTGGCGATCGGGTACGGGCTTTCCCGCAGCGCGCCCGCCATCTCATATTCGGACTGATCGTACTTCAGCGGCGTGGCGCCCATCAGGGTGATAATCGGATCGTTGCCGAGGGTGATGGCGATCGGCAGATCTTCACCGCGCTCTTCGGCTTTATGCAGGTGCAGGGCAATATCGTGCATCGGCACCGGCTGCAGGCCGAGTTTGCGCTTACCTTTGACCTCCATGCGGTAGATGCCGACGTTCTGCTTGCCGAAGTGGCCCGGGTCGAGCGGATCGCGGGAGACGACGCAGGCCTTGTCGAGGTAGAAACCGCCGTCGCCGTCGTTGAGGCGAAACAGCGGCAGGATGTCGAACAGGTTGATATCGTCCGCATCCACGCTATTCTGCGCCCAGGGCGGATTATCGCGGCGCTCCGGCGCTACCGGGAAGTTGTCCCAGCGGCGGATAAATTCATCGATCTGCTTTTTCACCGGCGTATTGGGCGGCAGGCCCAGCGAAATGGCGTGGTTCTGCCAGGAGCCGATGGTGTTCATCGCCACCCGGGCGTCGGTAAAGCCGCGAATATTATCAAACCACAATGCGGGTGCGCCGTCGCCGATGCGCCCGGTGGCGTTAGCGGCGGCGGCCAGATCCGGCTCGGCGCTCACCGCTTCCGAAATCCTCAGCAGCTGGCCCTGCTCCTCCAGCCCCTGCAGAAAACTGCGTAAATCATCAAAAGCCATGTTACTCCTCCTGTGAATGGCGCGATGCAGCCTGCAGCCCCTGCCAGCGTCGGGCGAGCGGATTCTGCAAACCAAACTGATCCATAACGCGGGTCACAATGTGCTGCGTTACGTCGTCAATGGTTTCCGGATGGTTGTAGTAGGCGGGCATGGGCGGCACCATCGCCACGCCCATGCGCGAAAGCGCCAGCATATTTTCAAGATGAATAGTGCTGAGCGGCATTTCGCGCGGGACCAGCACCAGCCTGCGCCCCTCTTTCAGCACCACGTCAGCCGCCCGGCCGACCAGGCCGTCGGCGTAGCCGGCGCGAATGCCCGCCAGCGTTTTCATGCTGCAGGGGATAACTATCATGCCGTCGGTGTGAAAAGAGCCGGAGGAGATGGTCGCGCCCTGGTCGCCCGCGCTGTGGCAGACGTCGGCCAGCGCCGCGACGTCGCGAACGCTGTAAGCCGCTTCCAGCTCAAGGGTGGCTTTCGCCCACTTCGACATCACCAGATGGGTCTCCACTTTTCCGGTTTCGCGCAGCGCCTTCAGCAGCGCCACGCCGAGCGGCGCGCCGGTGGCGCCGGTCATTCCGACAATTAATCTCATGCCTCACCTCAAAATTGTTCGTGTACGAACTTTGTATTTAAACTACGCCCAATTGCGGGTACTGGCAATATTGTTCGTACACGATCACACTAACTGTTAAAACAGTTCGCATTAACCAATGGGCAAGAAGCGGCTATCATGGTCCGCTACATCTTTTCCCGGAGCGGAGCATGGAACTCAGACAGGAAACTTTTCACCGGCTGCGCCAGCTTTTTCAGCAGCACACCGCGCGCTGGCAGCAGGCGCTGCCGGATTTAACCAAGCCGCAGTACGCGGTGATGCGTTCGGTGGCAGAAGCGCCGGGCATCGAGCAGGTCGCCCTCACCGAAGCGGCGGTAAGCACCAAGGCGACGCTGGCCGAGATGCTGAGCCGCATGGAGGCCCGCGGGCTTTTGTACAGGGAGCAGGATCCGGCGGACAGGCGCCGCCGCTTCGTGTTTCTGACCGCGGAGGGCGAAACCCTGCTCGCGCTGTGTCAGCCGGTGGGCGACCGCGTTGATGAGGCGTTTCTGGGCCGCCTGACGGCGGAGGAGCAGGCGCAGTTCTCGCGGCTGATCGACAAGATGCTGGACGCAGAATAAAAAAAGGCCGATCGCGAAGGATCGGCCTTTTTGCTGAAGAGTGTTATCGCTTATTCACGGAACAGCGCTTCAATGCTGAGTCCTTGCCCCTGCAGAATTTCACGCAGGCGGCGCAGGCCCTCAACCTGGATCTGGCGCACGCGCTCGCGGGTCAGGCCAATTTCACGACCGACGTCCTCAAGCGTTGCCGCTTCGTAGCCCAGCAGGCCAAAGCGGCGGGCCAGCACTTCACGCTGTTTAGCGTTAAGTTCGAACAGCCACTTGACGATGCTCTGCTTCATGTCATCGTCCTGAGTGGTGTCTTCCGGGCCGTTGTCTTTCTCATCGGCCAGGATGTCCAGCAGCGCTTTTTCTGAATCACCGCCCAGCGGGGTATCCACTGAGGTGATGCGTTCATTGAGGCGCAGCATGCGGCTGACGTCATCGACCGGTTTATCCAGCTGCTCTGCGATCTCCTCCGCACTCGGCTCATGATCGAGCTTGTGGGAGAGTTCGCGAGCGGTACGCAGATAGACGTTCAGCTCTTTAACAATGTGGATCGGCAGACGAATGGTACGGGTTTGGTTCATGATTGCCCGTTCAATGGTCTGACGAATCCACCATGTTGCATATGTAGAGAAGCGGAAACCCCGTTCCGGGTCGAACTTCTCAACCGCGCGAATCAGTCCCAGATTGCCCTCTTCAATCAGATCCAGCAGTGCCAGACCACGATTGCTGTAGCGACGGGCAATTTTTACCACCAGGCGCAGGTTACTTTCGATCATCCTGCGACGGGAGGCCACGTCGCCACGCAGTGCGCGACGTGCAAAGTAGACTTCTTCTTCTGCGGTAAGCAGTGGAGAGTATCCAATCTCACCAAGGTAAAGCTGAGTCGCATCAAGGACACGCTGAGTGACACCTTGTGATAGCAGCTCTTCTTCGGCTAAATCGTTATCACTGGGTTCCTCTTCGACCAGGGCTTTCTCATCGAAAACCTCTACTCCATTCTCATCAAACTCCGCGTCTTCGTTTAGATCCTGAACTTTCAGCGTATTCTGACTCATATAAGGTGGCTCCTACCCGTGATCCCTGGACGAAACCCACCTGAGGTGCGTTTCGTCATATTATCGCTGCGGTAAATATTGCAGCGGGTTGACGGATTTCCCCTTGTAACGAATTTCAAAATGCAAGCGTGTAGAACTGGTGCCGGTACTACCCATGGTAGCTATTTTCTGCCCCGCCGTGACCTCTTGTTGCTCCCGGACCAGCATCGTGTCGTTATGGGCGTAGGCACTCAGGTAATCATCATTATGTTTGATGATAATAAGGTTACCGTAACCGCGCAGCGCGTTACCGGCATAGACGACGCGTCCTGATGCGGTCGCGACGATAGCCTGTCCTTTACTGCCTGCGATATCGATGCCTTTATTACCGCCATCGGCGCCGCTAAAGCTATCGATAATTTTGCCGCTCGTCGGCCAGCGCCATGAGGAGATCGGCGAACTGGTAGACGTGCTGCTTGCAGTTGGTTGGGTTGTGCTGGCGGATGGGGCCGTAACGGGCGCTGTGACCGGGGCCGCAGGCTTATTGTTGGGCAACATCTTGTTAGCACTTTGTTCACCTGAATCTTCAGAATACGTAATTGTTGATTGAGAAGCAACCACCGGATAGGATTTTTCTACCTGACTGGACGAAGATGTTGGTGCCGCGCTGGCCCTGGCGCTGGCCTGGGCAACGGCGTTATCACCGGTGATCGGCTGGCCGGAAGCGTTGCCTACCTGCAGCGTCTGGCCGACCGTCAGGCCGTACGGTTCAGGGATATTGTTACGCTGGGCCAGATCGCGGAAATCGTTGCCGGTCACCCACGCAATGTAGAACAGCGTATCGCCGCGCTTAACGGTATAGGTACTCCCGGTATAGCTGCCCTTCGGAATGTCGCCATATTTACGGTTATAGACAATGCGGCCGTTGACCGTTTCGACGGGCTGAGACGGCGGCTGCGTCTGGACTTGCGGCGCTGTCCGCTGCGGCTGAATTTGCGGCTGCGGCTGAACCGGAACCGGCTGACTCTGCGGGGCAGAAGCGCCCATCTTCGGCGGCGGCGTGATCATCATACCGGAGTTGGTGCCGGACGATGCGCTGCCGCCCACGGAGCTAACCGGGGCAGGCGCGTTGTTGGATGAGGAGCATCCTGCCAGCCAGAGTGAAACCAGTGATAAGGCCGCCAGGCGGCTAACGGTGAATGTCGGGCTTCCCGCGCTCATTTATCCCCCAGGAATAGGTTAGTGACTTACAGACCGCGCAACGCGACAGCGAGAGTACACAAGATGGCGATTACCCTACGCCAATCATCGCGTTGAAATAAACAGGAAAAATCCTGTATTACGCCAGTTCGCCTTTTACCAGCGGCACAAAGCGAACTGCTTCTACGGTATCAATAGTGAATTCTGTTCCCCGCCGGCGCACGCGCTTAAGGAACTGGTGCTCGTCGCCGACGGGTAAGACCATCACGCCGCCGTCGTCCAGCTGCGCAACCAGCGCCGCCGGGATCTCCTGCGGCGCGGCGGTAACAATAATGGCATCAAACGGCGCTCTTGCCTTCCATCCCTGCCAGCCATCGCCGTGTCGAGTTGAAACATTATGTAAATCAAGCTGCTTAAGCCTGCGGCGGGCGTGCCACTGCAGACTCTTGATGCGCTCGACGGAGCAGACGTGGTGCACGAGATGGGCGAGGATTGCCGTCTGGTAGCCGGAGCCGGTGCCTATCTCCAGCACGCGCGATCCCGGGGTCAGGGCCAGCAGTTCGGTCATCCGCGCCACCATGTAGGGCTGAGAGATAGTCTGGCCCTGGCCTATCGGCAGGGCCACGTTCTCCCAGGCCTTATGCTCAAACGCTTCGTCGATAAACTTCTCGCGCGGCACCGCGGCAATCGCCGCCAGCACCCGCTCATCGCTGATGCCCTGACTGCGAAGGAGGTTGAGCAGCGTCTGAACGCGTTGGCTTACCATTTCGCGCCGACCTCCGCGCGTTCAAGCCAGTCGGATACCACCTCCCGCGCGCTGTGGGCGGTAAGATCGACGTGCAGCGGGGTAACGGAGACGTAGCCTTCGTCAACGGCGGCAAAGTCGGTATCCGGGCCGGCGTCGCACTTTTCGCCCGGCGGCCCAATCCAGTAGAGGGTATTGCCGCGCGGATCCTGCTGCGGGATAACCTTATCCGCCGGATGGCGGCTGCCGCAGCGGGTGACGCGGATGCCTTTGATCTCAGAGAGCGGCAGATCCGGCACGTTGATATTGAGGATGCGCCCGGTGCGCAGCGGCTCTCTGGCGAGCGCGCGCAGGATAGTGCAGGTAACGGCGGCGGCCGTGTCATAGTGCTGATGGCCGTTGAGGGAGACGGCAACCGCCGGGAAGCCGAGGTGGCGCCCCTCCATGGCTGCCGCCACGGTGCCGGAATAGATAACGTCATCCCCGAGGTTCGGCCCGGCATTGATGCCGGAAACGACCACGTCGGGGCGCGGGCGCATCAGCGTGTTAACGCCGAGAAAGACGCAGTCGGTAGGCGTTCCCATCTGCACGGCGATATCGCCATTGTCAAAGGCCACGGTGCGCAGCGACGACTCAAGGGTCAGCGAGTTGGATGCGCCGCTGCGGTTACGATCGGGTGCAACAACCTGAACCTCGGCGAACTCCCGCAAGGCCCTTGCCAGGGTCTGGATCCCCGGCGCGTGGATCCCGTCATCGTTACTCAGCAATATTCGCATAGTCACCCGTTGTAGTGATTAGTTCCCTGACGACGCTGGTGGCAAAGCTGCCCGCCGGCAGCCAGAACTTCACTTCGGCGGTGGCGTCGTCCCACCACTGCCAGCTGAGCTGCTGCGGATAGAGCAGCATCGCCCGGCGCGCAGCCTCCACTTTTTCGCGCACCAGCAGCGACTGCAGCAGGGTTTCTTCGGCCAGCGCCTGCTGCTCGAAGGCCAGCGCCGCGCGCTGGCTTCCCCAGTCGCCGCTGCCCGGCAGCGGGGCGGTGACCATCAGATCGCGGTCATCGACGCGGACCTGCAGGCCAGGCATCTCTTCTTCGGTGGCCACAAACCAGCTGCCGCGCCCCGCTAATTGTAGCGCATCGCCGTCAACAACTTGATTAAAGTCCGGTTTTTTTAGCCGCTCGCTGACCACCTGATTAAACAACGCGCTGCGGGCCGCCGACAACCAGAAACTGCGTTTATTGCGATCGCGTACCGGCCCGCCGCTTTCCGCCCAGCGCAGGGCGCCGCTGAGGTTGCTGCCGCCGATGCCGAAGCGCTGGGCGCCGAAGTAATTAGGCACGCCGTTTTTCGCCACGGCCTGCAGGCGGACCTCGACGTCGGCGCGACGGGAGATATCGCGCAGGATAAGCGTAAAGGCGTTCCCCTTCAGCGCCCCCAGGCGCAGCTTGCGCTTATGGCGGGCGAATTCCAGCACCTCGCAGCCCTCAAGCTGGAATTTGCCCATCTCCGGCATCTCTTTGCCGGGCAGGCGCGCGCACAGCCACTGCTCGGTGACCGCGTGCTTGTCTTTTTGCCCGGCGAAGCTGACTTCGCGGGCAGGCACTTTCAGGAACTTCGCCAGCGCATCGGCCACGAAGCGGGTGTTGCAGCCGCGCTTGCGGATGCGCACCAGCAGATGCTCGCCCTCGCCGTCCGGCGCAAAGCCTAAATCCTCCACCACCAGAAAGTCTTCCGGGCTCGCCTTGAGCTGCCCCTCGCTTTCCGGCCTGCCGTGCAGGTAAGTTAGCTGGTCAAAGGCAATCATGACTGCGCCTTGTGCAGCAGCGCCACCGCCTCGCAGGCAATGCCTTCTCCGCGTCCGGTAAAGCCGAGCTTCTCGGTGGTGGTGGCTTTGACGTTAACGTCATCCATATGGCAGCCGAGATCTTCGGCGATAAATACCCGCATCTGCGGAATGTGCGGCAGCATCTTCGGCGCCTGGGCGATGAGAGTGACGTCGACGTTGCCGAGGGTATAGCCCTTCTCCTGGATGCGCCGCCAGGCCTCGCGCAGCAGGGCGCGGCTGTCGGCGCCCTTGAAGGCCGGATCGGTATCCGGGAACAGCTTGCCGATATCGCCCAGCGCCGCCGCGCCCAGCAGGGCATCGGTCAGGGCGTGTAGCGCTACGTCGCCGTCGGAGTGGGCCAGCAGCCCCTTGTCAAAAGGAATGCGCACACCGCCAATAATGATCGGGCCCTCGCCGCCGAAGGCGTGTACGTCAAAACCGTGTCCAATTCGCATTATGCCTGCTCCTGATGTCCGATACGGGTAAGGTAAAATTCCGCGAGCCGCAGGTCTTCCGGGCGGGTGACTTTAATATTATCGGCCCGGCCCGGCACCAGCTGCGGATGATAACCGCAGTACTCCAGCGCCGAGGCTTCGTCGGTGATGACGGCACCTTCATTGAGCGCCCTGTTCAGGCAGTCAAAGAGCAGCTCGCGGGGAAAAAATTGCGGGGTCAGCGCGTGCCAGAGGTCAACGCGCTCGACGGTATGGGCGATCGCCTCTTTGCCGGGTTCCGCGCGCTTCATGGTGTCGCGCACCGGCGCGGCGAGAATGCCGCCAACCCGGCTGATTTCACTCAGAGTCAGCAGCCTGTCGAGGTCATCGCGGTGCAGGCAGGGGCGCGCGGCGTCGTGTACCAGCACCCAGTCGGCGTCGCCCGCGGCGCGCAGGCCCGCCATCACCGAGTCGGCCCGTTCGCTGCCGCCGTCAACGACGGTGATCTGCGGATGCTGCGCCAGCGGCAGCGCGGCAAAGCGCGCGTCTCCCGGCGAGATGGCGATAATCACCCGCGCAACGCGCGGATGCGCCAGCAGCGCGCCGACGGCATGTTCGAGAATCGTTTTGTTACCGATTGAGAGGTACTGCTTGGGGCATTCCGTCTGCATGCGGCGGCCGGCTCCAGCGGCCGGCACCACGGCGCAAACGCCCGGAAAAGTGGCTGCCATGTAATAATCCTGGGCCCGTCTGTTTATCGAGTATTTTGTCCCGCGCCTGGGCCCTGATTGCGTTTCGAAGCGTCGGGAACCAGGCGGTAGAAGGTTTCGCCCGGGCGGGTCATGCTGAGTTCGTTGCGCGCGCGCTCTTCGATAGCCTCCTGGCCACCGTTAAGGTCGTCAATTTCCGCAAACAGCTGATCGTTGCGCGCCTTGAGTTTGGCGTTGGTCGCCTGCTGGGCCGTCACGTCATCATTGACGCGGCGGTAGTCGTGCAGACCGTTCTTACCAAACCAGAGCGAATACTGCAGCCAGACCAGTAAAGCCAGCAGCAGCAGCGTAAGTTTACCCATCCTGCCCCCTGAAAAACGGCATCATCATCCCGTAACCTGCCGGCGAACGCAGTCCGGCGTGCGGACGACGCCGCATATCGCCGGGAATGTACCACATTTTGTAGCTTGAGTTGTACGTCTCATTGCAATCCGTTGGCGTCTTTCGCGGCGCTTATCCCAGCAGCCACAAAAAAAGCACTCCGAACATCACCATCACGGCAAGCAGCGTCGCCACGATGCTGTAGGGGAGCCGGCCGTTAAGCAGCGAGTGCAGCGCAACGCCAATGACCACCGAAACCGGCAGCAGCGCGAGGAAGAAAGGCCAGGTATAGAGGAAAAACAGCAGGGTGTTTCTACCGTACAGCAAGAACGGAAGCCCCAGGGCCATCAGCCACGCCGCAAACCCCACGGCGGCACCGGAAAGGGACCAGATGGTCTCTTCCGAGTCCGATGCCATAGGGTTTGAGCGGGCAATCGTCATATTCTGGGTATTACGCATATCCAATCCTGTTTACTGACGGGCCAGCAAAACCGGCCCGGTCTCAGGATCTGATAATATCGTTCTGCCTCAGGAGGTCTAATAATTGGTTAACCAAATTTGTTACCAATTGTTCACCCTCCAGGTGGATCTCAGCCGCTTCCGGCGCCTCGTAGACCGAGTCTATGCCGGTGAAGTTGCGCAGTTCGCCGGCCCTCGCTTTCTTGTACAGCCCTTTCGGATCGCGGGCTTCACACACCTCTAAAGGCGTATCCACAAACACTTCAAAGAAGCGCCCTGCCCCGAGCCTGTCGCGCACCATCTGCCGCTCGGCCCGGTGGGGTGAGATAAAGGCGGTCAGCACCACCAGCCCGGCTTCCACCATCAGGCTGGCGACTTCGCCAACGCGGCGAATATTTTCCTTACGATCGGCATCGCTGAAGCCCAGGTCGCTGCACAGGCCGTGGCGCACGTTGTCGCCGTCCAGCAGATAGGTGCTGACGCCGAGCTTGTGCAGCGCCTCCTCCAGCGCCCCCGCGACCGTCGATTTACCCGACCCCGAGAGGCCGGTAAACCACAGCACCACGCCGCGATGGCCGTGGAGCTGCTCCCGCTGTTCGCGGGTGACCGGATGCGGATGCCAGACCACATTCTCGTCGTGGGCGGCCATTACTTGCCTCCCAGCAGATCGCGCGCGCCCCAGTGCGGGAAGTGCTTGCGTACCAGCGCGTTAAGCTCCAGCTCAAAGGCGCTGAAGTTGCCGCTACCGGCAACCGCTCCGGCCTTCGGCTCGCGGACCATGCCCGCGCCGACGGTAACGTTGCTCAGGCGGTCGATAAAGATCATCCCGCCGGTGACCGGGTTATTCTGATAGCTGTCGAGCGCCAGCGGCTCATCAAAGGTCAGCTCCACCAGCCCGATGCCGTTCAGCGGCAGGCTATCGACCTCGCGGTGGGTCAGATTGTTGATATCCACCTGGTACGCGATGCTGTCCACCCGCGCGCGGGTCTTTTTACCGGCAATCTTGATCTCGTAGCTCTGGCCCGGCTGCAGCGGCAGCTCGGCCATCCACACCACATCAACGCTGGCGCGCTGTACGGCGGGCAGATTCTGATCGGCGTCGAGCAGCAGATCGCCGCGGCTGATGTCGATTTCATCCTTCAGCACCAGGGTAACGGCCTCGCCGGCAGCGGCCTCCTGCAAATCGCCGTCAAAGGTGACGATCCGCGCCACGCTGGACTCAACGCCGGACGGCAGCACCTTCAGGCGCTGGCCGACCTTCACCGTGCCGGAGGCCACGGTGCCGGAAAAACCGCGAAAGTCGAGGTTCGGGCGGTTAACGTACTGTACCGGGAAGCGCAGCGGCTGTTCGTCAACCACGCGATGGATCTCCACGGTCTCCAGCACTTCCAGCAGCGTCGGGCCGCTGTACCACGGCATGTTCGTGCTCTGGGTCGCGACATTGTCGCCCTCCAGCGCCGACAGTGGGACAAAGCGGATATCCAGGTCGCCCGGCAGCTGTTCGGCGAAGGTCAGATAGGCTTCGCGGATCTCGTTAAAGCGTTCTTCGCTGTACTCCACCAGGTCCATTTTATTGACCGCCACGACCAGGTGCCTAATGCCCAGCAGGGTGGAGATAAAGCTGTGGCGGCGGGTCTGATCGAGCACGCCCTTGCGGGCATCCATCAGCAGGATCGCCAGGTCGCAGGTGGAGGCGCCGGTAGCCATGTTGCGGGTGTACTGCTCGTGGCCGGGGGTGTCGGCAATAATGAACTTACGCTTTTCGGTAGAGAAGTAGCGGTAGGCCACGTCGATGGTGATGCCCTGCTCGCGCTCCGCCTGCAGGCCGTCCACCAGCAGGGCCAGATCCAGTTTTTCGCCCTGGGTACCGTGACGCTTGCTGTCATTGTGCAGCGAGGAGAGCTGATCTTCATAAATCTGGCGGGTATCGTGCAGCAGGCGGCCGATCAGGGTGCTTTTGCCGTCATCGACGCTGCCGCAGGTCAGAAAGCGCAGCAGGCTTTTATGCTGCTGGGCGTGCAGGTAGGCTTCGACGCCGCCTTCGTTGGCAATCTGTTGTGCAATAGTGGTGTTCATGGCGGCTCCTTAGAAATAACCCTGACGTTTCTTCAGCTCCATCGAGCCTGCCTGGTCGCGGTCAATCACGCGGCCCTGACGTTCGCTGGTGGTCGAGACCAGCATCTCTTCGATGATCTCCGGCAGAGTCTGCGCTTCGGACTCCACCGCGCCGGTCAGCGGCCAGCAGCCGAGAGTGCGGAAGCGTACCATGCGGTTTTCGATCTTCTCGCCCGGCTGCAGATCGATGCGGTCATCGTCGATCATCATCAGCATACCGTCACGCTCCAGTACCGGGCGCTCCGCCGCCAGGTACAGCGGAACGATCTCGATATTTTCGAGGAAGATGTACTGCCAGATATCCAGCTCGGTCCAGTTGGAGAGCGGGAAGACGCGGATGCTTTCGCCTTTGTTAATCTGGCCGTTGTAGTTGTGCCACAGCTCCGGGCGCTGGTTTTTCGGGTCCCAGCGGTGGAAGCGGTCGCGGAAGGAGTAGATGCGCTCTTTAGCGCGGGACTTCTCCTCGTCGCGGCGCGCGCCGCCGAACGCGGCGTCAAAGCCGTACTTGTTCAGCGCCTGCTTCAGCCCTTCGGTTTTCATGATATCGGTGTGCTTGGCGCTGCCGTGAACGAACGGGTTGATGCCCATCGCCACGCCTTCCGGGTTTTGATGCACCAGCAGCTCGATACCGTACTCTTTAGCGGTGCGGTCGCGGAACTCGTACATCTCGCGGAACTTCCAGCCGGTATCGACGTGCAGCAGCGGGAACGGCAGCGTGCCCGGATAGAACGCCTTACGCGCCAGGTGCAGCATGACGCTGGAGTCCTTACCGATGGAGTACATCATCACCGGATTGGAAAATTCAGCGGCCACTTCGCGGATGATGTGGATGCTCTCCGCCTCGAGCTGCCGCAGGTGAGTCAGTCGTTTTTGGTCCATAACCGTTCCTTAAGCCATATTTACCAGTTCGGAGCGTACGCTCTCTGGATGTTGTGTTTTGTTAAACCAGGCGAGGCTCTGGTGCAGTTGCACCACTTCACCGATGACCAGCAGCGCCGGCATCGGGGCGTCTTTCGCCAGGTCTTCTAACTGTTGTAAGGTGCCCGCGATCACCTGCTGATCGGCGCGGGTGCCGCGGCTTATCACCGCCACCGGGGTGCGGGCATCGCGGCCGTGGGCCATCAGCTGGCGGCTGATGTCACCCGCCTTAAGAGTGCCCATGTAGATAGCCAGGGTCTGGCGGCTCTGCGCCAGCTGCGCCCAGTCGAATGGCGCGCTGTCGGCCTTATAGTGGCCGGTCACGAAAGTTACGCTCTGGGCGTGGTCGCGGTGGGTCAGCGGAATGCCGGCGTAGGCGGTAGCGCCCGCCGCCGCGGTAATGCCCGGCACCACCTGAAACGGAATGCCCGCCTCGGCGGCCGCCTGCAGCTCTTCGCCGCCGCGGCCAAAAATAAACGGATCGCCGCCTTTGAGGCGGACCACGGTTTTGCCTTCGCGGGCGGCGTCGACCAGCAGGCGGTTGGTCTCCTGCTGCGCCACGCTGTCGGACCCCGCGCGCTTGCCGACGCAGATCATCTCCGCGTCGCGGCGCACCAGGTCGCGCACCGCGTCGCTCACCAGATGGTCGTAAAACACCACATCGGCCTGCTGAATCATCTGCAGCCCGCGCAGGGTCAGGAGGCCGGCATCGCCGGGACCGGCGCCGACCAGCACAATTTCGCCGACCGGACGTTCGGGCCGGGCCAGTTCCTGCGCCAGCGCGTCTTCAGCGGCGGCTTCATTTCCGGCAGCCATCAGCCCGGCAAAAGGACCGGTCAGCGCCCGCTCCCAGAAGCGGCGGCGCTGGGCGACGGTGGTCAGGCGGCCTTTGATGCGCTCGCGCCACTCCCCGGCGGTCTGCGCCATCCGTCCGAGGCTCGCGGGCAGCAGCGCCTCCAGCTTTTCGCGCAGCAGACGCGCCAGCACGGGCGCGGTGCCGCCGGAGGAGATAGCCACCAGTATCGGCGAGCGGTCAACGATCGAGGGGAAGATAAAGGTGCACAGCGGCCTGTCGTCGACGACATTCACCAGCCGCTGCCGCGCTTCGGCGGCGGCGTGAACCCGGCGATTGAGGGCCGGATCGTCGGTAGCCGCAATCACTAAAAAGATGCGGTCGAGCTGCGCCTCATCAAACGCCTGCGCCAGCCATTCTGCCTGCTGGTTCTCAACCAGCTCCCGCAGGTCGGGCGACAGCGCCTGCGCGACAATTTGCACTCTGGCGCCGGCCCGGCGCAGCAGCGATATTTTGCGGGCGGCAACGTCGCCGCCGCCGATCACCAGCACCGGACGGCCCTTCAGGGCGGCAAACAGAGGCAAATAATCCACAGCGTTACAACTCTTTCACATTAAGCATAGGGGGGACTATAGGGGGAGGCCGAAGGCAAATGAAATTACGAAATGGAATGAGTAGTTCCGCAAAGGAATAACACACCGGCAAAGCAAAGATCAAAATGTGCTTAAGCCGCAGAATTCCCGCATTTTCAGAGCGATTGAAATTGTGCGAGCGGGCGCACAGTCTCATACTAGCGCGGCGTATTTTTTTGCCCAGATTTAAGGATATCCCTATGTTCGCCCCCCTGTGCCGCCGCCTCTTCTGCCTGGCGCTCGGCGCATGCATCTCTGCACCCTCGTTCGCCGCGCCCACCGGCAGCTTCGCCAGCGAGCAGGCTCGCCATATCGCCACCTATTTTCCCGGCCGCATGACCGGTACGCCGGCCGAGATGCTGACGGCGGACTATCTGCGCCAGCAGTTTGCCGCGATGGGCTACGAGAGCGATATCCGCACCTTTAACAGCCGCTATATCTACACCGACCGCAACCATCGCCAGAGCTGGCGTAAAGTCACGGGCAGCACGGTGATTGCCGCCCGGGAAGGCTCAGATCCTCAGCAGATCGTGGTCATGGCGCATCTTGACACCTATGCTCCGCTCAGCGATGAGGACAGCGCCCATAACCTCGGCGGCCTGACGCTGCAGGGCATCGACGACAACGCCCTCGGCGTCGGCGTGATGCTGGAGCTGGCGGAGAAGCTCCGGGACGTCCCGATCCGCTACGGCATCCGCTTTATCGCCACCAGCGGCGAGGAGCAGGGCCGCCTGGGCGCCAAAAACCTGCTGGAGCGCATGACGCCGGAACAGCGTAAAAATACCCTGCTGGTGATCAACCTCGACAACCTGGCCGTGGGCGACAGGCTCTATTTCAACAGCGGCAAAAACACCCCCGAGGCCGTGCGCAAGCTGACCCGCGACCGGGCGCTGACTCTCGCCCACCGCTGGGGCGTACCGGCCGCCTCCAACCCCGGCCTTAACGCCGCCTATCCCAAAGGCACCGCCTGCTGCAGCGACGCCGACGTTTTCGACAGCGCCGGCATCCCGGTGCTGTCCGTCGAGGCCACCAACTGGTCGCTGGGCAAGAAAGACGGCTACCAGCAGCGGACCAAGTCCCGCACCTTCCCCGAGGGCACCAGCTGGCACGACCCGCGCCTTGATAATCAGCAGTACCTCGACAAAGCGCTGCCGGGGCGCATCGACCTGCGCGGACGCGAAGTGGTCAACGTGATGCTGCCGCTGGTGAAGGAGCTGGCAGGAACGGCGAAAGGCGCCAATGGGAATAAGAAGGTGGGGAAATAAGGGAACAGGGAATTGTTTATTGCTGATGCTGCGGAGGAGAGCGCATTGTCAGCTATTGCGGCACGGTTAGGTTGGTTTTGTTTCCGTAAGTACGGGGAACACGTAATCTTCTTGCTCTTCCCACGTCCATTTGTCGATTTATCCCCGCTGGCGCGGGGAACACGTCTGCGATTTCCCCGGTGCGGGAGCGACAAACGGTTTATCCCCGCTGGCGCGGGGAACACGGTAATCGGGTCGAGGTAGATAAACGCGGTTTCGGTTTATCCCCGCTGGCGCGGGGAACACTTTATCGACCTGTTATTCATCTTTGCCCGCCGCGGTTTATCCCCGCTGGCGCGGGGAACACCCGACCTGTGGGACGCTATTTGCACCCTGTTGCGGTTTATCCCCGCTGGCGCGGGGAACACGAGAGCTGGTGCCAGAGGGAAGAGCTGCTCGCCGGTTTATCCCCGCTGGCGCGGGGAACACATCGGTTGACGAGGTTGGCCTGGGTTCCCATTCGGTTTATCCCCGCTGGCGCGGGGAACACTCTCGTAAGAGCCGTTGAAGGGAAGATAAAGGCGGTTTATCCCCGCTGGCGCGGGGAACACACAAGGTTGATAACGATGTTTTATATCAACTGCGGTTTATCCCCGCTGGCGCGGGGAACACTTATCAGATCCTCCAAGACTTTCACATATCTCCGGTTTATCCCCGCTGGCGCGGGGAACACCGTATGCCATGATTATATGTCCTCAACGTTTTCGGTTTATCCCCGCTGGCGCGGGGAACACATTATCTGGTTCGTATGAACCGGAACATAAATCGGTTTATCCCCGCTGGCGCGGGGAACACGACCACTGGCGTACCACCGTTCCCCGTTGCTACGGTTTATCCCCGCTGGCGCGGGGAACACCTGTTGTGCAGGGGTAAGTTTCATGCGGCCTCCGGTTTATCCCCGCTGGCGCGGGGAACACGAAGGCATTTATGTCGAGGGTGTTCAGGTGGGCGGTTTATCCCCGCTGGCGCGGGGAACACCCATATCATTTGAAAAAATTGCATCCAACGTACGGTTTATCCCCGCTGGCGCGGGGAACACGCTGTGGGAGTGGTCTCCCGCTGATGATGTCTCGGTTTATCCCCGCTGGCGCGGGGAACACTGATCGTGAACCACCATTTTGATGCCGGACTCCGGTTTATCCCCGCTGGCGCGGGGAACACGCCGAGGTCATTCGGCAGGTTAGGCACCTGGTCGGTTTATCCCCGCTGGCGCGGGGAACACTTCCCTACCTTACGTATGCGCAGGCGTAGGTACGGTTTATCCCCGCTGGCGCGGGGAACACAGTAGCTCGACCTGGTGAGGCAGCAGGTCAGGCGGTTTATCCCCGCTGGCGCGGGGAACACGGGGGTCTCTATCGCCTCCCGCACCCGCTCCGCAGTTTATCCCCGCTGGCGCGGGGAACACCGTCTGCCGGTCTCAAAGAACTGAAGTCGGCCCGGTTTATCCCCGCTGGCGCGGGGAACACGCATCTTTCGTCACATCGTCAACCTCGTTGCCCGGTTTATCCCCGCTGGCGCGGGGAACACCCGCGTTTCCGAGTTCGGGCCATCCTCGAACACGGTTTATCCCCGCTGGCGCGGGGAACACCATAGCGGAGGAGGCCGCGAGCCGGATCAACTCGGTTTATCCCCGCTGGCGCGGGGAACACGTCGAAGCCTCGCTCCAGCGTGCCAGCGGACGACGGTTTATCCCCGCTGGCGCGGGGAACACAAAGACCTGGGCGATGAAGACCTGGAAGAGTTCGGTTTATCCCCGCTGGCGCGGGGAACACTAATAAGTCTCTCCAGACGGTTTAATTACAACCGGTTTATCCCCGCTGGCGCGGGGAACACCAAAGTCGATATCGTTGCTGATGTAGCCAAATCGGTTTATCCCCGCTGGCGCGGGGAACACTTGTCTTCGGCACCGGCAGCCATACCGCACTGCGGTTTATCCCCGCTGGCGCGGGGAACACTGACAGGCAGACTTCACGAGCTACAGCGGCCACGGTTTATCCCCGCTGGCGCGGGGAACACTCCTGAAGGATTTGCGGCGGAGTCTGCCAGCACGGTTTATCCCCGCTGGCGCGGGGAACACTTGTTACATGGATGAATATCGAAACCAGATCGCGGTTTATCCCCGCTGGCGCGGGGAACACTTATAGCATGGTATCAGGCCAGCAATGAGCGCCGGTTTATCCCCGCTGGCGCGGGGAACACATAAACAGGATGCACTGGAGCGTGAGCATGGACGGTTTATCCCCGCTGGCGCGGGGAACACAATCACTTCGGATTTAGTCTTACCTGAAAGTCCGGTTTATCCCCGCTGGCGCGGGGAACACGATGAGTATGGCGTGCATAACCTCATCAAATACGGTTTATCCCCGCTGGCGCGGGGAACACTCCCCGAGTGCTTTGGCTACCACAGAAACTAACGGTTTATCCCCGCTGGCGCGGGGAACACCCATATTCATACGGGTCAAAATAATGGTCAGGCGGTTTATCCCCGCTGGCGCGGGGAACACTATGATTGCGCTATAGGCGTTTGCTCTGCCACCGGTTTATCCCCGCTGGCGCGGGGAACACTTCACCACCGCTATAGGCGCGGTGTTTCTATGCGGTTTATCCCCGCTGGCGCGGGGAACACGCGCAGCGTTGATACCCCTATTGAGGCACTCCCGGTTTATCCCCGCTGGCGCGGGGAACACGAAGCGGTGCTCGCTTTAGCAGTTTAAACTGCCGGTTTATCCCCGCTGGCGCGGGGAACACTCTAAATACAACCAACTGTTTTAAATCAGCTTTTTCAATGCACAAAATTCTACCAACATAAAACAAACAATTCCCCATTATTAAAGAGCTAATAACCTACTGATTATTATCAGGAAGAAACGAAACCAGCCTCAGTCCATCTAAATCTACCGGCACTCTTCTGTTTTCGCCCCAGGTCTGAAACTCAAAACCCGAGTCCGAGTTGGTGGCCCACGCCATAACGACATTGCCCTCTTCGGCGAAGGCGGTGATTTGCTGCCAGATCATCTCGCGTATTCGCGCGGAGGTATCGCCGACGTAGACACCCGCCCGTACCTCAAGCAGCCAGATAGCCAGTCTGCCGCGCAGGCGGGGCGGCACGTTTTCGGTAACAACCATCAGCATCGCCATGCTTACGAACTCCTGTGACCAGCATCGCCGAACGAGACCGGAGGGGGGATCGCAATCGGCTGCGCGTCGGCGGGCGGCTCGGGTGGAGAGATCTCTCCGGCCGCCAGCACCTCTTCAATCAGCGGAATGAGTTTCGCCAGCGTCTTGCCGCTGCGGAAGATATCCCGGCAGGCAATTCTGACTTCGCGGTCGGGCTCAGCGGGCCGGCGCCGCGCAATTTCAAAGGCTTTGGGCACGACGGTGTCGAACTTGATGATATCGGCAATATCGTAAACAAAAGAGAGCGGCTTGCCGGTATGCACGAAGCCAATAGCGGGCGCATAGCCCGCCGCGAGGACAGCCGCTTCAGTCACGCCGTACAGGCAGGCGGTTGCGGCGCTGATGCACTGATTGACGGTATCGCCCTTCTCCCAGTCTTTGGGATCGTAGCGGCGGCCGTGCCACTTAACGCCGTACTCTTTCGCCAGCAGGGCGTAGGTGGCCCTGACGCGGCTTCCTTCAATACCGCGAAGCTGATCGACCGATCGCCGCGCCGGGGCGGGTTCGCCGAAGCGCAGTTCGAACATTTTGCGCACCACCTTCAGGCGCAGATCGTCATCCAGCGCCAGCTTCGCCTGATAGAGCAGCTTGTCCGAGCGGGCGCCGCCGGGCTGGCCGGAGGCGTACAGGCGCACGCCCGCTTCGCCAACCCACACCAGCAGCGTCCCGACCGTTGCCGCAAGCCGGATCGCAGCGTGAGAGACTCGGGTGCCCGGCTCCAGCATAATGCAGGCTACGGATCCCACCGGGATATGCGTCCGCACGCCGGTTTTATCGATCAGGACAAAGGCGCCGTCGATCACGTCGATCTGCCCGTACTGGAGAAAGATCATCGAAACGCGATCCTTCAGCGGGATTGGGTTCAGCGGCAGCCAGGCCATCAGCGCCTCCTTTTCACCATCAATAGCCCGCAGCCCAGAGCCTTGCTTTTACCCAGCCCGCAATAGAGCGCGGAGGTAAACGCCTGCGGATCGGTGACGCGCAGGGTGCCGGCAAAATCAACGCTGCTGAAAACAATCGGTTTGTCCTCTGCTGTGCGAGTAAGGCGGTGCTGGGTATAGGCAACAATGGTCGCTGTCGCCAATAGATCCTGCTGTTCGTCTTCCTCACCGGCCCACTCAAACAGCAGATCGGGCGCCTGTGCGACAAGTTCAAAGCCGTGCTTCTCTCCCTGCGCCTCAAGCCAGCGCCGGGCAGCAGCCTCCTGTAAGGCACTCCAGCGCTCCCGCGGGATCTCCTGTGTTTTAGCCTGATACCGCGCGTCCATCATGACATCGCTGCGTTTACCGCCCCGCGTCACCACCGGGTTGGCCCGCAGCTGAAAATCAAGCATCGCGCCGCTGGCGAGCTGCGGCGTGTAGGGGCGGGTTTCAATACAGAACAGATTATGCTGCGCCAGAGGCGGCACAGAGGAGAGGACAAAAAAGCCTCCGCCTTGCTCCTGGCGAAACAGAAACTGACGCTTATCCTGCTCCGGGAAAAGCTGCCACAGCCACTGGTGGCTGGCATAGGCCGCGTTCTCCTGCCATTTTTCCAGCATGGCAGGGCGAAGCGCGTCAAACTGAAGTTGGATCCGTGACAGGTACATTATTCCCTCCCCCGCAGCGGCCCGCCAAAGCGGGTGTAGCTGCCGAACTGCCAGCGGCGTCTGCTGAGCGGCTGATTGTTGCTGTGCAGGGTTTGCTCCGGCACAAGGCTTGTTTCCTCAGCGTCATCCCAGTAGCAGTAGCCGCTTTCTTCGAGAAATCGATTCAGCTCCACCGGACGCAGCGTTTCTGCGGCGCGAAGTAATACCTGCTTCAAATCGCCCTCCAGCAGCTGCGGCATAAGCGGCAGCGCCAGCGGACAGGATTTCCTGCCAAGATAGAGCGAGAAATGCGGCCTGGTCAGCGCATCGCGCAGTTCGGCGAGCGTATGCGGGGCCCCGGACTTCGCCGATATGGCGACGTGCCAGTAACCATCGCAGCGGTATTCGCGCTGGGAAATCAGCGTGCCGACCTCATCAGGGGCCAGAGTAAGTTCATCCCGGCGGGTGTAGTAATTGAGCTTTTTATTCTCGCGCGGCGCGCTCACGGTGTGATAATCCCGCAGCCAGCGCGCTTTTTCAGAGAGGACGTGAACCGCAGTGTGGTAAGCCTCGTTAAACGCCGCTAGCCGTGACTCTTCCTCGCGGCGAATGCCTACCGCTGCGGCGAGCAGCCCGAGCAGCGCCGAGCGGGTCGGCATCGGCGCGGAGTGACGAATTTCGCCCACCGCCTCCTCTCCCCACGACGCCAGCGGCGAATAGAGCTGAAATACCAGATATTCCTTCATCGCATGTCCTTACTGGCCGACGAAAGTCAGCAGCGCGTCCAGAGATCCTCTGCTCTCCGGCACGCTGAATGCGCACTGGTCATCGGCACATTTACCGTAAACTTTTTCAAAGCTGTCGCGCTGCGCTTCCAGGCGCTGAATGGCCGTCTGAATCTGGTCTTCGCCGCGTACCGGCGTGAAGAAGGCCGCCGCCAGCGAGCGGGGCTGCTGCTGGCCGATTTCCGCCAGCGCGTAGGAGGCGTAGGCGCGGGAGGCGAAGCTGTTCTGCTTGCCGGTTGGCGCAACGGTGAGGGAGGCTTTGGTCAGGGCAACAATGGCGCGCTTCGCCAGCGCTTCATCGCCGCCGAGGTTTTCCACCAGCAGGTCGCGGTTAATGCACAGATAGGTGTAGAACAGCGCCGAGGCAAAGCCCTGCTCGCCCATGTGTGCGGAGCCAGCGTCCTGCTCTTTTTTGTTGAGGTCATCGACGGCGGTGAAGAAGTCGGACTCCACGGTCACGGCGCTGACGCCCAGCGCGTGGGAAACCTGGCAGGCCGCCTCAACGTTGAACTCCGGCGATGACGCCAGCATGCGGCCGAACATGGCGATATCCACGGACTGCTGATCTTTGCGCAGCAGCTTCAGTTCTTCATCGTTAGGCTCGCGATCTTCAGCGATAAGCGTGGCAACCAGCGATTCGATCAGCGCTATCTCGTGATTGCTAATGTGAACCAGCTGTTCTGTTTCCAGATTCTTTTTGGGATCCGTGGGCTTTTTGTCACTTTTTAATTTGCCGAACTGGCTGGCAATTTTCTCGGCCGCACTTTTTGCTTTTTTATCACTGATACCGGCTGCCACCATCGGATCAAAAACGTAATCACGCCCGATGCGCTGGGTGCGCTTACCGGTATTTTCACCGAGCTGCTCGTAAAAGGCTTCCGAGACGCGCCAGGCCCGCTTGAGGCTTTGCGAAGAGACGCGCAGGCGATCCACGCCGCCCATAATGGCGGTTTTAGGTCTTCCGGAGTCGTCGCGGTTGAGGTTTGCCGGTGCGTAGGCGGTCAGAAAGTGAAGCTGAATAAAAGTGGTCATGGTGAATTCCTTTTAAATAACGGATTAGCGCAGAGTTGAGAGATATTCATTGGTCCAGCGAACGCGATGGCGGGCGAAGGGATCGGCCGGTTCGGGCCGGTGCGCTTCGCGCGCCTCCCACTCCCGCATCCAGATAAACAGGCTGTCTGCCAGGGACAGCACGTTGCATCCCTCCTTGCTGCGGATCCTGACGGCCTGAATCAGCAGGCGGCAAAAGTCATCCGGCGTGCGGGCATTCAGCAAACGCTCAAAGCGCAGTTTAGAAATGCACGGTGTCGCATCGTTCAGCTTCTCCCCCAGCTGGGCGGCAAAGCTATGCCTGGTATTATTGGTTTTGATATGCGCGGCCACGCAGGCAAAAAGCGAAAGCGCCATTTTATCAATGGGTTTGAGTTCAATCACTGCCGCCAGTCGGCGACACAGATCGTTGTAGGCCTCGCACAGCATCGCCCCGTAAGGCGGCTCCGCGCGCCTGAGCTCCGCCCGCCAGGCGCGGCCGTTGATTATGGTATTGTTGTTCGTCACGTTGCGCTCAGACAGCATCTCACACCAGTCAGATAGCGCCTTCTCGCATTCAGGTTTATTCAGATAGATTAAGGCGTCCGTTTTACTGCTTATCATGCTGCGTTTCCTTTTCTTCCTCGGCGCGCAGCAGCCACTCCTTGCGCGTCTTGAGTTTACGGTAGTCGCCGTCCAGCTGCTGACGGGCAGCAAGCTGGCGCATCAACACTTTTTCATCGCCTTCAGTGCTGTTCAGGATGCTGCGATCGAAGACGTTAACAATATAATGATGAAGGGCCCTGCTCCACCGGCGGCAAGCGGCCCGCGCCTCGGGCGCCTGCAACAAAGGATCGTCAGCCAGACGGTGAATTAAGCGGAGAAAAAGATGCTCAGTCTCCTGCCAGAAGGCAACCTCCGTCATGCTGAAATCGGCCTTTGCTTCCGAGGGAGCGTCAAACATGGCGCTTTTCAGCGCTTTCTTCAGGCAGAAGAGGGCATCAGAGGCCAGACCGATTGCCATCGAAGCGATCGCGGTGAAGCGTTCGGGCTCTTCAGTGGTAATCAGCGGCACCCGATGCTGATACCAGCAGCGCGCTTTGGCGTTATCCATATCGTAGGCAAAACACCACAGGCGGTTACCGCGCAGGCTTCTGGCTTCGCGCACTACTTTCGCAGGCTGCATGCTGTAGAAGTTATCCTCATTCTCCAGCAGCAGGCTTAGCCAGTCCTTATAGCCCAGCCCGCCCGGCTGTCCCTTGAGCGCCAGCCAGGGCGCGGCAGCGTCTTTTTTGACTTTTCGATACGGTGAGAGCGGATGCAGCCAGCTGTCGTACTGCACGCCGTAGTTTTTGCCGCGCATTTGCGTCAGCAGCGCGTCACTGTGCTCGCCGCAGAGATCGCAGCGCCCTGCTCGCGTGGCGGCGAAATCCAGCTCGATGCGGCGCGGCATCCCCCAGTACGCCTGCAGAGGATGGGCATTCTCCGGCGTCACCACCTTCCCTGCTTTATCGCTGGTCACGGTAGGCGCAAGCCAGGGGAAAATCAGCGGATATTTCGAGGGTTCCGGCAGGCTGTCACACGTTACGTTGAGCCAGAGCTTTTTCCACAGCGGCACGCTGCCTTCGTTCTCCGGGACAATCAGCGTCGTCATCGGCCCGCCGCCGCGCATCCCGACCCGATAGCCCGCGCCGCCCGCCGGAGAGTTGGTCTGTACGGTATACAGCGCCATTACGGCGCAGTGCGGGCAGATGCCCTCCACGCTGCCGCGCTTTACAAAGTGGTCTTTATTAAGCTTGAGGGTATTGCCGCCCGGGGCGTCAATCAGCAGCCCGCTGATGGAGCTACTGTCGCTGTCGAGTGCGTCAAAACTTTGCAGGAACGACGGCTTCTGCGGACCAAACCGCAGCGCGGTTGAGATGGCGCTCAGCCCCTTCTCCCACTGCCCGTCGGCAAAACCTTTCTTCCAGACGCGCTTCCAGTCGCTCTCATCCTCCGGCGGCACCGCACACTGCATAACGCCGATCAGCATCTGCCAGGCGGCGCCCTGAAAATCCGACCGCGGCCAGGCGAGGTCGATGACGGTGTCGTCTATCAGCTCCGAGAGAGAGATCTTCGTTTTCTTACCGGAGGAGAGCGTGACCGGAAGCCACTTCTCCGAAATCAAATCCATTCTGCTGACTCCTTTATGGCTTGATAGCTGGCCCCGAAGGGCCAGCTCTGCATTACGAACGTTTAAGCAAAGAGAGTAAAAATGCAAAAAGCATGATCATCTCGGCCTGATTGATGACAAAAGAAACGGTCAATATCTGATCCTTTACGTTGATTACAGACCAGACATCCAGCTAGAATGCAGTTTCTGACGCCGCCCGAGTTCTGGATGTCCTTTAGCAAGAGACTCCTTTACAAGGGCTACCTGCTAAAAAACATCCTATCTCCCTACAGAAAGATAATCAATAAGTAGCTAAGCAAATTTCTAACTAACATTTATTCACCTTCTCTTTTAAGCAAATATTGTCATTTGAAAAATTGTTGTTAGAGTTTCCGCTTCCTCACATTTGTGGGGATGAACCTTAGCTAAGCATGTTTCTAACCACTTTCCCCGCGCCAGCGGGGATAACCTACTCACCCACCAACCCAAACCGCCTGCTGTAATACTCCGCCTCACCGTCCGGGGATACCAGCACCACCTGCGCAACCGGCCTGTGCTGCTGCTTGCGAAACTGCGCCAACTGCTCGTCGTCCGGCTGTACAAATGCGGCTTTGCGCTTATCCCACCAGCCTTTGCGCAGCGAAATCCGGCTTCTCTCCCAGCGGAAATCGCCCCCGCTAACGATGGGGTGAAGCTCGCCCTGCTCATCGCGCCAGGCCAGATACACGTCGATGCTCTCCTCGCCGAGGCGGGTAGAGAACTCCCGCTCCTCGTCCCACATAAAATCACTGGCGGTCCGGCTGTAGCCCTTATTGCGGTCGAGCAGGTTTTGTGAAGCCACAGAGCGCACCGCCAGAGTTTTGGCGTAGGCGTCATCGGAGACGGTTTGTAATCCTTCAGGTGCTTCTATGGTCTGTTCATAAACGCCGTCCACCAGCGCTCTGGCCCCTTCCGGCATGCGGATTTCTCCGATCTCGCGCAGCAGCGCCTGGGTACGCCACAGCGCGCCGTGGTCCGGATAGACATACTGCGTTCCCCCCAGTGCGGCGGCAAAGTGGTCTGCCGCCATATCGTCACGCCACTCGGGGGCGAGGACGTAAAGCACCGGCGCAGGCCGCTCGTCATCGCCGCGTCCTTTGAAGTTGCCTTCCGCATCGCGGATATGGCGCTGCAGGCGTCCGGCACGCTGGATAAGCAGGTCTATCGGCGCAAGGTCGGAAATCATGTAATCGAAATCGAGATCTAAAGATTGTTCGACAACCTGGGTGGCAATCAGCACTTTTCCCCGCCGCGCTTCTGACGGTGCCTCTTTCCCGAACCAGCTGAGGGTGTTGTCCTCAATGGACATCCGATCGGCAAACGCAAAGCGGCTGTGGAACAGCAGCATATCGTCTTCAGGAATATCACCGGAATTGAGCAGCTGCCGGTAGCTTTCCAGCGCCTCATCGACGGTATTGCGGATCCAGCAGATGCACTGCCCGCTGGCAGCGGCCTGCTTAATCAGGGCTATCGCCTCGGCAGGCTGCGTCAGCCAGCGCACCTGCGAGGTGCGCTGCACTTCCGGTCGGGTGGCGAGCCTCTGCTCATAGAGCCCGGCCGCGCTCAGGTGGCTGAGCAGAGGATAATCAGACTTCTGGAGTTCACTGGAGGCATATCCGGCACCGGTATTGAATGCCGCCAGCAGCTTCTCGCGCAGCGAAACGGGAAGCGTGGCGCTGAGCACCACGGCGCTGCCGCCCTGCGCGGCGTGAAAGCGCAGCAGCCCCTCCAGCAGGCGAACCATATAGCCGTCGTAGGCGTGGACTTCGTCGAGCAGCAGCACTTTGTCGCGCATTCCGAGCAGGCGCAGGGACTGGTGGCGAAACGGCATCACCGCCATCAGCAGCTGGTCGAGCGTGCCGACGCCGATCTCCGCCAGCAGCGCTTTCTTACGCGAGTCGGCGTACCAGGCGTTGCACTGGCTGGTTGCTGTGGCCTCATCTCTGGCATAACCCTCGTTCGATCCGGCCATCGGCTGCCAGATAGAGTGGCGGAAGGCATCGGACATCTCGCGGGTGCTGTGGGCGAGCATCAGCGAGGGCGCGGAATCGGGGCTAAAGAGCTGCCGGTAGGCTTTCTGCAGACGCTGATACATGGCGTTGGCCGTCGCCATGCCCGGCAGACCAACATACAGCCCCTTGCCTTTTCCCGCCGACAGCAGGCGGTGCGCCAGTATCAGCGCCGCCTCTGTTTTCCCGGCGCCGGTAACGTCCTCCATGATGACGAGCTGCGGTCCCGGCGCGGTGATATCCAGCTCGCACGCCTTCTGCTGCAGCGGCGTCAGCGTATCAATAAACGGAAACAGGGCCTGATGGCCGGAGTAAGGATTTAGTAATGAAGGCTGAGGGATGTTCGCCAGCGCCCGCTCTGCCTTTTCGCAGGCCAGCGGCCAGTAGTCAGCAAGCGGCATCGGAGTGTCTGAGAGGGGAAACAGAGCCTGGTCAGAACCAATCCAGTCGCAGAGCGTCATCACCCCGGCGAAGAGCCAGCTCTGCTCGCGGATATGCCTGAGCCCTTCTTTATTGTCGTCCAGCCACGCATCGGGCAGTGAAAACGGGAACAGGATGCTGAGATCTTCGATAAAGCGCTGAGCGGCGGCCTTATCGCCCTGATAAAAAGCCTCGGAGGCTTTCCTGTTTCCTTCCTCTGGTGGAAGACCGTGATGGCCGGTACTCAGTGAAGCCCAGGCATTAAGCGCCAGGTCGTATTCATCGCGCATTTCGACATCAACATCAGGAATAAGCCGGCTATCTCCCTGCGTCCAGTCGGCAAAGAGCTCACGCCACAGATGCATACCCAGAGAATCGTGCCGCAAAGATGCGTGAATGCCCGTTACGGTAGGAACCAGCGGAGAGTCGGGAAAGCTGGCAAAGCGCTGAAAGCCACGGGCGAATTTACCGATATCGTGAATGGAGAACAGCCAGGCAACCCAGTTCAGAGCATCCTGCCCCTCTATACCGCAAGCTGCCAGCCTGTCACGCAGACCAAAGCGGTTTGTTTCGGCCATCTTATATCCGCAGGCGGCGACATCGAGACAATGATAGGCCAGCAGGTGCCAGGCAGGCTCGTTTTCTACCGGCGGACGCCGCGTTTTACCCCAGTAGCGAAGATAGTCTGGATACCCGGCATACTCCATGTCGTTTTATACTCCTGATGAATGATGTTCAATCAAACGATATCTTCAATTGATACAGCGTTTTCTGACCGTTCGCCGTGATTTCGGACGCGATTTGTTCTTTTACCAGGACCCGCAGATTGGCCCTGGCCGTATTGTCGGCAATGTCGAGCGTATCCCTGACCTCTGCGACCGACCAGAGTTTTCCGGGTTCGGTTGACCAGCGTCACCTGCCACAGCGTCAGGCGTTTTAACGCTCCTGACTGGTAAAGCAGACGGTCTACTTTCGCCGAGCGGGCGAGAGTCTCCTCGACATGTTTTTACATCAACAAGGAGGTTCAACGATGCCCGCTGTTGAGTTGATAATTCGACGCATCCTGATTGCCGATAACGCCTTCGCGGCCATCCGCATTTTAGAGTGGATCCGGCAATTTTAGATAGTCAGCACGCGTACAAATACAGCCTGTCCTGTATCGTTGATGGCGTTTGCGCGATGCGCTGTGACAATGAACGCGGTAAAGGAAACCATAAGCATTTCTGCAACCGCGAATTTCCGCTTAAGTCACCACGATTGACAACCTGATTGCCAATTTTTATGCCGATATTCCACAGCCCATCAAAGTACATGCGGGAACGCAAATCGGTGAAACCCTGAGCAAGCAGTAGGGTAATTTCCGGCTCCAGCAGGTACCTGGGATTGTTGGCCGACGGGTGACGGGGCGGCGAACGGCCAGAGTGGTTTCAAAATCGATCCGGGGCGTTGCCAGGACGCACGGCAGCAGCCCGGCGCTGGACGGTTCTGTAATGCGCCCCGCTCCGATAAAAGACACTGCCTTTTAAATAAGAGGAACTCTGAAATTTAAGTGACTTATTTTCCGAGTTCATACGACTACTCTTCGTTGGTTAAATACCTAAAATCATCATGTCGATTGCAGAAACCAGCTGATCGCGTAAATGTGACGCATCCATTACAGCCTCCTCTGCGTTAAGATTTTTTACATCTGTTGTCGTTATCATTGTCGCCAGCACGACATACTCAATCTGGTCGATTTCAATCACCGGTGTTAACGCTTTTACCTGCGAATTAGAATTATCTTTCTTAGTTAGCGGCATAACCAGGCGAGTATTGAGATGCGCTAGCATATCTGTCTGCACATCAATGAAATACGGGTATGCCTGTTTATTTCGGAATTTATTTTTATAAACTGCAAACTGTTTCACTAAATTACCCCGAAATTTTCATCATCGGAAAAAATACCCGTTTCTTCTACAAAGCCGTTTAACGCCTCGATGCCCGCGCGGTTTTCCTCGATCCAGCGTTCGCGCCTACGTGCTATGACGGCCATTTCCAGCGCATGGTTAGTTATCGCGGAAATGTTCAGATCGAGTTGTTTGGCCTCTTCAAGCAGTCCAGCATTTAAGTACAGGTTTGTACTCCGTTTTTTTTCGGCAACATTCGTTCTCATCACAACCTCCTGCGCATAGTTTATGTGCATAATCATAGCGCACAAACATGGAACAGCCAATGCTATCGGTTTATCCCCGCTAGCGCGGGGAACACGCTGGTCGCGAATCCGAACTGGTTCTCCGGCACGGTTTATCCCCGCTGGCGCGGGGAACACCCCTGCCGCAGCTTTCAGCGCCTGCATCAGCTCGGTTTATCCCCGCTGGCGCGGGGAACACTCCTGCGTGGCAAATACATAAATGGCGTCTTTCGGTTTATCCCCGCTGGCGCGGGGAACACATCACCCTCGATTTTCCTGGCGTAAATAGTCCCGGTTTATCCCCGCTGGCGCGGGGAACACCCAGGGCGGCCGTTGCGATAGTGGGCTACGCGCGGTTTATCCCCGCTGGCGCGGGGAACACTGCAAGCTCATTACCGTCAGTCTGGCCAGCACCGGTTTATCCCCGCTGGCGCGGGGAACACTCCGGGGAGATTAGAGAGCGGGTAACTTTTTTCGGTTTATCCCCGCTGGCGCGGGGAACACGGCTGCTATCACGACTGAGGAAAGGGTGGCGTCGGTTTATCCCCGCTGGCGCGGGGAACACAATGCGTCCAGATCCTGCCCGCGCTGGCGAAACGGTTTATCCCCGCTGGCGCGGGGAACACTGCATCGACTGGTCCATTCCAGCGCCGTCGATCGGTTTATCCCCGCTGGCGCGGGGAACACTTCATCGCAACGTCAATGGTATACGTTTCAACCGGTTTATCCCCGCTGGCGCGGGGAACACTCATAGTTGCGAGTCGCTACAACTGACACTCTCGGTTTATCCCCGCTGGCGCGGGGAACACGGCGGGTTTCATGTAGTGACAAGACGGGCACTCGGTTTATCCCCGCTGGCGCGGGGAACACCTGCTTTCCCCATTTCTGAGACGCACGCTCAGCGGTTTATCCCCGCTGGCGCGGGGAACACAGAACCGCTGACCTGGTTCAGGTGAGTTAAAACGGTTTATCCCCGCTGGCGCGGGGAACACGTTTTTCGGATCTGCGTTAATCGTCACCGACGCGGTTTATCCCCGCTGGCGCGGGGAACACAACTGCCCCAGCGAGGCGATCAGTTCATTGAACGGTTTATCCCCGCTGGCGCGGGGAACACATCCAGCTGCGCGAGGCTGATAACCTCCAGCGCGGTTTATCCCCGCTGGCGCGGGGAACACAGCATGCGATCGACTGAGTCACGGCTTACCGGCGGTTTATCCCCGCTGGCGCGGGGAACACCCATTCTCCGGGGTGTGTTTCCCAGCAATGACCGGTTTATCCCCGCTGGCGCGGGGAACACCTATTCCGCCTGATATTGACTGACCGAACTGCCGGTTTATCCCCGCTGGCGCGGGGAACACACGATAAAGCTGTTATGGCTAATTGCCCCAACCGGTTTATCCCCGCTGGCGCGGGGAACACATGCGGTGCCGAGTACCGACATTCGCGATCACCGGTTTATCCCCGCTGGCGCGGGGAACACCTGCCAGCAGCATCGCCATCTTTGGCAGCCAGCGGTTTATCCCCGCTGGCGCGGGGAACACTGTCGCGCGCCTACCACCTGCAATCCAGCGACCGGTTTATCCCCGCTGGCGCGGGGAACACTTTTAAATGAATTATCAGATTTCGATGTTTTGCGGTTTATCCCCGCTGGCGCGGGGAACACGGGCCGATAGCAATAAAGCATGGAAAGGAGCGCGGTTTATCCCCGCTGGCGCGGGGAACACAAACTGGAGTATATACCGAGCCATTGTTGACGCGGTTTATCCCCGCTGGCGCGGGGAACACGCAAATCCTGCCGGGTTAAAGTCCGCCCCTCGCGGTTTATCCCCGCTGCCGCGGGGAACACGCTAAACGTTCTGCAGGCGGTAAGGCAGCAAACGGTTTATCCCCGCTGGCGCGGGGAACACAAAAAAAACAGTGGGAAAACGGCGTTTCTCTACGGTTTATCCCCGCTGGCGCGGGGAACACCCAAATCCCGACTATCAATACCTCGATCGCATCGGTTTATCCCCGCTGGCGCGGGGAACACTGGGTCGTGAGCGGATACAACCGCCCCTTTCGCGGTTTATCCCCGCTGGCGCGGGGAACACATCGCGAAAAATGCATTTGAGAAAGCGCCGGACGGTTTATCCCCGCTGGCGCGGGGAACACTCTATCGCTAACGCGGGGAACCAACCAGGCGACGGTTTATCCCCGCTGGCGCGGGGAACACCTGATTTATTGATTATTGCGCTCGGGGTAATGCGGTTTATCCCCGCTGGCGCGGGGAACACGGACTATTTTCAGCGGCAGGCATTTGAAAGAGCGGTTTATCCCCGCTGGCGCGGGGAACACATTGAGCATTGCGGCGCGGCAGGAGGAAATTACGGTTTATCCCCGCTGGCGCGGGGAACACGAATGCTGTCTGTCGTGATGCCATTTTCAGCGCGGTTTATCCCCGCTGGCGCGGGGAACACACCCAGACAGGCCAGTTACGCTGTAGTTGAAGCGGTTTATCCCCGCTGGCGCGGGGAACACAAATTATTTTTAATTCGGCCTACTATCATAGACGGTTTATCCCCGCTGGCGCGGGGAACACTTGCAGCGCGGACCACGGATCGAATCCCAGCTCGGTTTATCCCCGCTGGCGCGGGGAACACGGCTGGAGTCGGTAGCAGAGGATACCACGGCCCGGTTTATCCCCGCTGGCGCGGGGAACACATGCTTAGCGCGGGCGCAATGTACTTTGATGACGGTTTATCCCCGCTGGCGCGGGGAACACGTTGTCGCATTCACCCACGCGGACAAGTCCAGCGGTTTATCCCCGCTGGCGCGGGGAACACGATTCCGGAAAAGAAGTGACATTGTGTAAATCCGGTTTATCCCCGCTGGCGCGGGGAACACCAGCTTCATACTGGCTGTATGCAAAAATATCGCGGTTTATCCCCGCTGGCGCGGGGAACACAGCATAAATACCGATAGCCAGCATACGATATGCGGTTTATCCCCGCTGGCGCGGGGAACACGCGGCCAATTTTATGCTGAATCATGTCGAGCGCGGTTTATCCCCGCTGGCGCGGGGAACACGCTATACAATCCTGAAGGCTCGGATGCGTTACCGGTTTATCCCCGCTGGCGCGGGGAACACTAATCAGATGTTTCAGGTAGTTTTTCTCCACACGGTTTATCCCCGCTGGCGCGGGGAACACATTTGCACATCAGAAACGGAGCGACCTACCTTCGGTTTATCCCCGCTGGCGCGGGGAACACGAAGCATCTATGGCCGCGACTAATCGTCTCCTCGGTTTATCCCCGCTGGCGCGGGGAACACTCGTCAAACGACTGGTAACACCGTCGTGGTGGCGGTTTATCCCCGCTGGCGCGGGGAACACATCTCTGACTTAAAGATGCCATATATTCCTCACGGTTTATCCCCGCTGGCGCGGGGAACACCGATATCATCACTGGCTCGGTTGAGTTCAAGCCGGTTTATCCCCGCTGGCGCGGGGAACACAGGCCGCGCCATGTCAGCAATAGCGAGATGGACGGTTTATCCCCGCTGGCGCGGGGAACACCTGACAACGCCACTTACGGTGGCATACGAGGGCGGTTTATCCCCGCTGGCGCGGGGAACACTAACTCAATACCTGCGTCACTAACTTGCATTACGGTTTATCCCCGCTGGCGCGGGGAACACGACAGGAGCTGGTAGCGGTGCATTCTCAATCCCGGTTTATCCCCGCTGGCGCGGGGAACACCTGTTTACAAGGCAGGCGTTCACCCATATGAACGGTTTATCCCCGCTGGCGCGGGGAACACTCTAAAAGCAACCGCATGAATAATAATAGTTTTTTTTGAAAGAAAATATCTACCAACTTTTCCAGATTAGTAAAGAGCAGTAACTAATTGATTTTATTAGAGCGTTATAGGAAGTCTTTTACCTGGATCGCATTCTACGGAAAGTGGCCCCATAAATATCCCGGGATAACGCTGAGGGAGCGCTCAGGAAGGTAAGACCCCGGCGTAAGGTATTAGCACAACTTTGTTCTGAAGATTTGACGTTCGGTAATAGCACCGCCAGGATCGGATGCCGTAACAAACTATCTCAATGATTAAAAATATTGAGATAGTTTGCGCCAGGTTGAGCCAGCCCCTGCCCTTACCCTTCGTGCAACCCGCACTCGCGCTTGAGTCCGAAGAAGCGCGTCTCCTCTTCCGCCATGCCCGGCTCCCACTTGCGGGTAGTGTGGGTATCGCCGACGGAGAGGTAGCCTTCGTCCCACAGCGGGTGGTACTTAAGGCCGTGCTTTTGCAGGTACTGGTAGACGGTGCGGTTATCCCAGTCGATGATCGGCAGGATTTTAAATACCCCGCGCTGAACGGCCAGCACCGGCAGGCTGGCGCGGCTGCCGGACTGCTCGCGGCGCAGGCCGGCGAACCAGGTCTGAGCCTTGAGTTCTTCCAGCGCGCGGTTCATCGGCTCGACTTTGTTGATCTCGTTGTACTTCTCTATGCCTTCAACGCCCTGCTCCCACAGCTTGCCGTAGCGCGCCTCCTGCCAGGCCGGGCTCTGCTCGGCGCGGTAGATTTTGAGGTTGAGCTTCAGCTTGTCGGTCAGTTCGTCGATAAAGCGGTAGGTCTCCGGGAACAGGTAGCCGGTGTCGGTGAGGATCACCGGGATGTCCGGGCGCAGCTGATTGACCAGGTGCAGGCTTACCGCCGCCTGAATGCCGAAGCTCGACGAGAGCACGTATTCGCCCGGCAGGTTCTCCAGCGCCCAGGCTACGCGCTCCTCGGCGCTGAGCTTTTCCAGCCGGGCGTTGGTTTCGGCCAGCGCCAGAATGCGGTCAACTTTGGGTAGCGCGTTGAGAGCGTGCAGATCGAGTTGTGACATGATGACCTCGCAGGTTTATCCCCGCTTACGCGGGGAACGACAGTTATTCCCAGAAATCCCGCGCCGGATCGAGCACCGGGCGAACGATGCCGGCGCGAACGGTGAAGTCGCCGAAGCCTTCACCGGCCTCGCGCTCTTTGGCCCAGCGGCCTACCAGTTCGTCCACATTGTCGAGAATTTCGGATTCAGTGATGTTCTCGCGGTACATACGCGGGATGCGCGTGCCCATGCGGTTGCCGCCGAGGTGCAGGTTGTAGCGGCCCGGCGCTTTGCCGACCAGGCCCAGCTCCGCCAGCAGCGCGCGGCCGCAGCCGTTCGGACAGCCGGTGACGCGCAGGACGATGTGCTCCTCGCCGACGCCGTGCTTGTCCATCACCGCCTCGACCTTATCGACAAACGATGGCAGGAAGCGCTCGGCCTCGGCCATCGCCAGCGGGCAGGTCGGGAAGGCGACGCAGGCCATCGAGTTTTCGCGCTGGGGTTTAACGGCGTTCATCAGGCCGTGATCGCGGGCAAGCTTCTCAATTGTTGCCTTCTGGCTCTCGGGCACGCCCGCGACGATCAGGTTCTGGTTGGCGGTCAGGCGGAAGTCGCCCTGATGGATCTTCGCGATCTCGAGCAGGCCGGTTTTCAGCGGACGCCCCGGATAGTCGAGAATACGGCCGTTTTCAATAAACAGCGTCAGGTGCCACTTATCGTCGATACCCTTCACCCAGCCGATGCGATCGCCGCGGCCGGTAAATTCGTACGGGCGAACGGGTTCAAATTTGATGCCCGCGCGGCGCTCGACTTCGGCTTTGAAGGTCTCGACGCCGACGCGCTCGAGGGTGTATTTGGTTTTCGCGTTCTTACGATCGGTACGGTTGCCCCAGTCGCGCTGGGTGGTCACTACCGCCTCGGCCACGGCGAGCGTGTGCTCCAGCGGCAGGAAGCCGAACTCGCTGGCGGTGCGGGCGTAGGTTTTCTTGTTACCGTGATCGATAGAGAGCCCGCCGCCCACCAGCAGGTTGAAGCCCACCAGCCTGCCGTTTTCAGCAATCGCCACGAAGTTCATGTCGTTAGCGTGCAGATCGACATCGTTCTGCGGCGGAATAACTACCGTGGTTTTGAATTTACGCGGTAAGTACGTTTCACCGAGGATCGGCTCCTCATCGGTGGTGGCAACCTTCTCGCGATCCAGCCAGATCTCTGCATAGGCGCGGGTGCGCGGCAACAGGTGTTCGGAGAGCTTTTTCGCCCACGCGTAGGCTTCGGCGTGCAGCTCGGACTCCACCGGATTCGAGGTGCAGAGCACGTTGCGGTTGACGTCGTTGGCGGTGGCCAGCGCGTCAAGGCCGACTTCGTGCAGCATCTGGTGCGCCGGCTTAACGTTTTTCTTCAGAATGCCGTGAAACTGGAAGGTCTGGCGGTTGGTCAGGCGAATGCTGCCGTAAATCGTTTTATCGGCGGCAAACTTGTCGATCGCCAGCCACTGCTCGGGCCTGATAATCCCGCCCGGCAGGCGGCAGCGCAGCATCATCGCGTGGCGCGGCTCCAGCTTCTGAGCGGCGCGCTCGGCGCGAATGTCGCGGTCGTCCTGCTGGTACATGCCGTGAAAGCGGATCAGCAGAAAGTTATCGCCGTTAAAGCCGCCGGTCAGGCCGTCGTTTAAGTCTTCGGCGATGGTGCCGCGCAGAAAGTTGCTCTCTTTCTTCAGCCGCTCGGCATCGGACAGCTTGCCTTCGACCACTAAAGGGCCGGGATGTTTTTCGCTCATTAGTAGACATCTCGCTGATATCGGCGCTCAACGCGCAGCTCACTTAAATAATCATCCGCCGCTTCGGCGTCCATCGCGCCGAATTCAGCTATCACTTCCAGCAGCGCCTGCTCGACGTCTTTCGCCATGCGATTGGCGTCGCCGCAGACATAAATATGGGCACCGTCATTGATCCAGCGCCACAGCTCTGCGCCCTGTTCGCGCAGCTTGTCCTGTACGTAGACTTTTTCTTTTTGATCCCGGGACCAGGCCAGGGAGATATTGCTCAGGACGCCCTCTTTGACATAGCGCTGCCACTCCACCTGGTAGAGAAAATCCTCAGTGAAGTGCGGGTTGCCAAAGAACAGCCAGTTTTTGCCTTCCGCGCCGTCGGCGGCGCGCTGCTGCATGAAAGCGCGGAACGGCGCGATACCGGTACCGGGGCCAATCATGATCACCGGCGTCTGCGGGTTGGCGGGCAGGCGGAAGTTGTCGTTGTGCTCGATAAAGACGCGCACTTCGCCGTCCTCTTCCAGACGATCGGCGAGGAAGCTGGAGGCACCGCCGGCGCGCGCGCGGCCTTCAATGTCGTAACGCACGACGCCAACGGTGACGTGTACTTCGCTCTCCACTTCTGCCTGGGAAGAGGCGATGGAGTAAAGACGCGGGGTCAGCGGACGCAGCAGGCCGATCAGCGCCTCAGCGTCCAGCTGCGCCGGCGAGAAGCGGACCATATCAACAATCGGCGTGGTGGCCGCGTAGTGCTGCAGCTTCGCTTTATCGCCCACCAGCGGCAGCAGGGACTCGCTGCGGGTCAGGGTGGCGTAATTTTCGACGATGTTGGCGGTGTTGACCGTCAGCTCATAGTGCCACGCCAGCGCTTCAGACAGCGGCCTGGTCTCGCCGCCAACGCTGACCGGCTCGTCGCCCTTCAGCCACAGCAGTTCGACCAGCTCCTGCACCAGGGCCGGATCGTTCTGATACCAGACGCCCAGCGCGTCGCCGGGCTGGTAGCGCAGGCCGGAGTCGCCGAGGTCGATTTCGAGATGGCGAACGTCTTTCTCCGAGTTGCGGCCGGTAATTTTCTGATTCACCGCCAGCGTTGCGGTCAGCGGCGCCTCTTTGCTGTAGGGGCTGGTGTGCACTTCATTCGCGACGCCGGCGGCGGTGACGCAGGCCTCGGCGGGCGTCTCCTTCGGCGCGCGGGCCTTCAGCACCTCGACGATGCGCGCGCACCATTCGGCGGCGGCGGGCTGGAATTCGACGTCGGTATCAACGCGGTCCAGCAGGCGGTCGGCGCCCAGCTCTGCCAGCTTGCTGTCGAAGTCTTTCCCCGCCTGGCAGAAGAACTCGTAGGAGCTGTCGCCGAGGCCGAATACCGCGAAGGCGGTGTCGGTAAGCTTCGGCGCTTTTTTCGAGAACAGATATTTGTGCAGCGCCATGGCCTCTTCCGGCGGCTCGCCTTCGCCCTGGGTGGAGCTGACGATCACCAGCAGCTTTTCCTGGGCTATCTGCTTAAATTTATAGTCGCCCGCGTTCACCAGCGTGACGTTCAGCTGAGCCGCCAGCAGGTCATCGCGCAGCTGCTCGGCCACCCGCCGGGCATTGCCGGTCTGTGAGGCGGAGATAAGCGTGATCCCAGGCGCAGGCGCGGCGGCCGGGGCAACGGGCGCAGCGGCAGCACCGGGCTGCTGGTTGAGCATGCCCCAGAAATAGCCGGAAACCCAGGCAAGCTGGGTCGGTGAAAAATCGTTAGTGGCCGCCTGCAGGCGGGCCAGCTGCTCCGGGTTGAGCGGAAGCAACGCGGATGGAGGAGCCTGTGTCGTCATGCGTCGTTATGTTCCAGTAGCAAAGCTGTTTTAATTGTAAAAACAGAACGGAGAGTAAGGTTAACGGCAGGAATAATAACAATTAAAGAAGGGTTGGAAATAATAAATAACCAAAAGGACTAACCGCTTTTAACGCTTGGCCTTATCGCTAAAACAGGTTAATTAACGCTATGATTTAAAAGTATTAATAGCCGGGACTCCGCTGCCCGGCCGGGGCTTACCTGAAAAGTCGGTTTTAGTTAATGCGAAAAGAGATACATTGCTGTAAGATTCGCCGGTTTTTCCGCATTATTCGAGAGTTCACGATGTCCACCACCCTGTTTAAAGATTTCACCTTCGAAGCCGCCCACCGCCTGCCGCACGTTCCGGAAGGCCACAAATGCGGCCGTCTGCACGGTCACTCCTTTATGGTTCGGCTGGAGATCACCGGCGAGGTAGATCCGCACACCGGCTGGATCATGGATTTTGCCGAGCTGAAGGCGGCCTTTAAGCCGACCTACGATCGCCTCGATCACTACTATCTGAACGATATCCCTGGCCTGGAAAATCCCACCAGCGAAGTGCTGGCGAAGTGGATCTGGGACCAGATGAAGCCGCGGGTACCGCTGCTGAGCGCGGTGATGATCAAAGAGACCTGCACGGCGGGCTGCGTGTATCGCGGCGAGTAAAAGCGAAACCCGGCTCCGGCGCCGGGTTTTTTATCAGGCAATATTCAGATACTTGTGGGTCTGCATCGACAGGCGCCAGTTGCGGGCGATGCAGGTTTCAATGCACAGCCGCGTCGCGTCCTCTTTCTGGCTTATCGGCTGCAGGGCGATGATGCGCGGCTTATCGTCGGCAATCGTCTCCAGCAGTTCGTCCAGCGCTTCAATATCGCGGGTGCGGCCAACCGGGTGTTTGATTTCATCGGCGCGGTAGAGCGCCTGGGAGAGGACGTCGTAGCGGCCGCGCATGTTGACCTTCGGCGATACCGTCACCCAGGTATCGCGGGAGCAGCGCACTTCGTGGGTGCCGCTGGTCTCTATCTGGCAGCTGTAGCCGTTCTGCTCCAGCAGTTCGGTCAGCGGCGTCAGATCGTGAATGCAGGGTTCGCCGCCGGTGATCACTACGTGACGGGCGGTCCAGCCCTGGCGGACGATGGCGGTCAGCAGCTCTTCCGCGCCTGCCGCGCCCCACTTGTCATTCTCTTTCGTTTTCGCCAGCACGCTGAACAGCGAGACTTCCCGATCGCTAAGCTTATCCCAGGTATGTTTGGTATCGCACCACGCGCAGCCAACAGGGCATCCCTGTAGACGGATAAAGATGGCTGGAACGCCGGTGAAGTAACCCTCGCCTTGCAGGGTCTGGAACATCTCGTTAATCGGGTACTGCATAGTCGTCTCAGTTTTTGGCTAAACCGTTAGTATCGCAGATTTAGCTGAAACGATCATTTCTGATTAATGCGCAAAAAAAATGCCAGTCCGCAGACTGGCATTTTTCATTCAGCGCAGGGGATTATGCCTGGCCTTTGATCTCTTTACGACCGTTGTACGGTGCTTTTTCGCCCAGCGCTTCTTCGATACGAATCAGCTGGTTGTATTTAGCAACGCGGTCAGAACGGCTCATGGAACCAGTTTTGATCTGGCCAGCCGCAGTACCTACCGCCAGATCGGCGATGGTTGCGTCTTCGGTTTCGCCAGAACGGTGAGAGATAACGGCGGTGTAGCCAGCGTCTTTCGCCATCTTGATTGCAGCCAGGGTTTCGGTCAGGGAACCGATCTGGTTGAATTTGATCAGGATGGAGTTAACGATGCCTTTCTCGATACCTTCTTTCAGGATCTTGGTGTTGGTAACGAACAGGTCGTCGCCCACCAGCTGGATTTTGTCGCCCAGCACTTTGGTCTGGTAAGCAAAGCCGTCCCAGTCAGATTCGTCGAGACCATCTTCGATGGAAACGATCGGGTACTGCTTGGTCAGGTCTTCCAGGAAGTGGGTGAACTCTTCAGCGGTGAACGCTTTGTTGCCTTCGCCGGCCAGAACGTATTTACCGTCTTTGTAGAATTCAGATGCCGCGCAGTCCATCGCCAGAGTGATGTCTTTGCCCAGCTCATAGCCTGCAGCTTTAACCGCTTCAGCGATAACGGCCAGCGCTTCGGCGTTGGAACCCAGGTTCGGCGCGTAGCCGCCTTCGTCACCGACGGCAGTGTTCATGCCTTTGGCTTTCAGCACTTTCGCCAGGTGATGGAAAACTTCAGAACCCATGCGGATAGCTTCTTTTACGCTTGAAGCGCCAACCGGCTGGATCATGAATTCCTGAATATCAACGTTGTTGTCAGCGTGCTCTCCGCCGTTGATGATGTTCATCATCGGAACCGGCATGGAGTATTTGCCCGCAGTGCCGTTCAGTTCAGCAATGTGCGCGTACAGCGGCATACCTTTGGAAGCAGCAGCAGCTTTCGCAGCAGCCAGGGAAACGGCCAGGATAGCGTTCGCACCGAATTTGGATTTGTTTTCAGTACCGTCCAGATCGATCATGATCTTGTCGATGTTAGCCTGGTCTTTAGCGTCTTTACCCAGTACAGCTTCAGCAATCGGGCCGTTAACCGCGGCAACTGCTTTGGTTACGCCTTTGCCCAGGAAACGGGATTTATCGCCATCGCGCAGTTCCAGCGCTTCGCGGGAACCAGTAGAAGCACCTGACGGAGCAGCTGCCATACCGACGAACCCACCTTCCAGGTGTACTTCGGCTTCAACAGTCGGGTTACCACGGGAGTCGATGATTTCACGACCGATGACTTTAACGATTTTGGACATTAGGTTTTCCTCAGTACAAGTTAAACTAAAACTCCAGACAAACAGTGCACCCGTTTGGGTGCACTGCCGTTCTAACTTTTTTTACTTCGCCTGGCGTTTCTGGTACTCGCTGGCGGCTTTCACAAAGCCGGCAAACAGCGGGTGCCCATCACGCGGCGTAGAAGTAAACTCCGGATGGAACTGACAGGCGACAAACCACGGATGGTTCGGCACTTCGACGATCTCGACCAACTGATCGTCCCCGGAACGGCCCGCAACGCGCAGACCGGCAGCTTCAATCTGTTTCAGCAGCATGTTATTAACTTCGTAGCGGTGGCGGTGACGTTCAGTGATCGTCTCTGCGCCGTACATCTGGCGAACCAGGCTGCCATCGCTAAGCTGGCAAGCCTGTGCGCCGAGGCGCATGGTGCCGCCGAGATCGCTCTTCTCAGTGCGGACTTCAACGTTGCCGTTTTCATCGCGCCATTCGGTGATGAGTGCGACGACCGGGTACTTACAGTCTGGCACAAATTCCGTAGAGTTGGCGTTCTCCATACCCGCCACGTTGCGCGCAAACTCAATCAGCGCAACCTGCATACCCAGGCAAATGCCGAGGTAAGGAATATTGTTTTCACGCGCATAGCGCGCGGTGGCGATCTTGCCCTCTACGCCGCGGTAGCCGAAGCCACCCGGGATGAGGATAGCGTCGAGATCTTTGAGGATCTCCACGCCGCGCGTTTCAACATCCTGCGAATCAATCAGCTTGATGTTAACGGTCACGCGATTTTTCAGACCGCCGTGCTTCAGCGCTTCAATCACTGATTTATAGGCATCCGGCAGCTCGATGTACTTGCCGACCATACCGATAGTGACTTCGCCTGCCGGGTTGGCTTCTTCGTAAATAACCTGTTCCCATTCGGCCAGGTTTGCTTCCGGGCAGTTCAAGCTGAATCGTTTACAAATATAATCGTCAAGCCCCTGAGATTTCAACAGGCCCGGGATTTTATAAATGGAATCGACGTCTTTCAGAGAGATAACGGCCTTTTCAGGAACGTTGCAGAACAATGCAATTTTGGCGCGTTCGTTGGCCGGTACGGCGCGGTCGGAACGGCAGATCAGGATATCCGGCTGGATACCGATAGAGAGCAGCTCTTTTACCGAGTGCTGCGTCGGCTTGGTTTTCACTTCACCGGCAGCGGCCATGTACGGCACCAGGGTCAGGTGCATAAACAGCGTGTGCTCGCGGCCCACTTCCACCGCCATCTGGCGAATGGCCTCAAGGAACGGCAGGGACTCGATATCGCCGACGGTGCCGCCGATTTCGACCAGCACCACGTCGTGGCCTTCGCCGCCCGCGATAACGCGCTCTTTGATGGCGTTAGTGATGTGCGGGATAACCTGAATAGTCGCGCCGAGATAGTCGCCGCGGCGCTCTTTGCGCAGGACTTCGGAGTAGATACGGCCGGTAGTGAAGTTGTTGCGGCGGGTCATCTTGGTGCGGATGAAACGCTCGTAGTGACCCAGGTCCAGGTCTGTTTCAGCGCCGTCTTCCGTCACGAACACTTCCCCGTGCTGCGTCGGGCTCATGGTGCCCGGATCGACGTTGATGTACGGATCCAGCTTCATGATAGTTACGTTGAGGCCACGGGCTTCAAGAATGGCTGCCAGGGAGGCTGCGGCAATGCCTTTACCCAGAGAGGATACGACCCCGCCGGTCACAAAAATATAGTTCGTTGTCATGCTGAACCTGAGAAGTTAGGGTGAAACGATGGAATAACCAGGACGGGAAAGTAGTATACCCGAACAGAGCAGTCGCCACAAACTTTCATTCTTCCTCTCCGGGGCCAGGTTCTGACAAAAGAAACTGTGAGAAAATAGCCCTTTTTGGGTAAATGTTTTTGACGCAAATCAACCGCTTGTTATTTAGAAAATCGCACAAATCGCGCTTAGCAGCGAAAAAACGTTAGAGATCAGTTTCCTGGCGCTTAACCTCCTGCCACACCTCTTCCATGGTATTCAGATCGATCCCGGTCATCTCCAGCCCGCGTTCGGCAACAATGCGTTCCACTTCGCGAAAACGGCGCTCAAATTTGAGGTTGGCTTTTTGCAGGGCGGTCTCCGCCTTAACGCCAAGGTGGCGCGAGAGATTGACGGTAGCAAACAGCAGGTCGCCCATCTCCTCTTCGAGTTTTTTCTCGTCGATAACCGCCTGCTGCGCTTCGTGCATGACTTCATCTATTTCTTCGTGCACTTTATCGAGCACCGGACCGATTGAGTCCCAGTCAAATCCCACCGCCGAGCAGCGTTTCTGAATTTTATGGGCGCGCATCAGGGCCGGGAAGGCGTGGGGAATGTCGTCCAGCGCCGAGTGCTGCGCCTTTTCCGCGCGCTCGGCGGTCTTGATAGCTTCCCAGCGGGCGAGCACCTCGCCGCTGCTGCCGGCTGTCGCGTCACCGAAAATGTGCGGGTGGCGGCGCTCCAGCTTATCGCTGATGGCGGCGCAGATGTCGTCGAAGTTAAAGCGCCCCGCTTCCTGCGCCATTTGCGCATAGAACACCACCTGAAACAGCAGGTCGCCCAGCTCGCCGCGCAGATCGTCAAAATCTTCCCGGGCAATGGCGTCCAGCACCTCGTAGGTCTCTTCCAGGGTATACGGCGCGATGGTGGCGAAGGTCTGCTCTTTGTCCCACGGGCAGCCGTTTTCCGGGTCGCGCAGGCGCTGCATAATGCTGAGCAGTCGGGTGATTTGAGTCATGGAGGCTCTCCTTAACGGTAAAAATAATCGGCCCCTCTCCCGCCGGGAAAGGGGCCGTCGCGACGGGAATTTAACCGCCGTGCAGGCGGCGGGCGTCAATCACGTCGGGCACCTGGTTCAGCTTGCCGAGCACGCGGCCCAGCACCTGCAGGTTGTAGATTTCGATGGTCATGTCGATGGTCGCCACCTGCTGCTTAGTGTCGCTGCGGCTGGCGACGCCCAGCACGTTGACCTTCTCGTTGGCGAGAATGGTGGTGATGTCGCGCAGCAGGCCGCTGCGATCGTTGGCGGTAACGCGCACCACCAGCGAATAGCCTGCCGAGTAGCTTTCGCCCCACACGGCGTCAACGATGCGCTCCGGCGCGTGGGCGCGCAGCTCAGCGAGCTGGTCGCAGTCCGCACGGTGCACGGAAATACCGCGTCCCTGGGTGATAAAGCCGACGATTTCATCCCCCGGGATCGGCTGGCAGCAGCGGGCGATATGGTGCATCAGATTGCCCACGCCTTCGACCACCACCCGGCCATCGTCTTTCTTGCGGGTCTGCGGATTGTAGGTTTTCTGCTGCAGCTGCTTCAGGGCGGCGGCATCCTGCTCGGCGGCGCTCGGCTTGTTGAACTGCGCCTGCAGGTAGTTGACCATCTGGTTGAGGCGAATGTCGCCGCCGCCGATGGCCGCCAGCAGCTCTTCCATTTCGTTAAAGTTGTAGCGCGACAGCAGGAACTTCTCGGCCTCTTTCAGGCTGATGCCCAGCTGCCCCAGCTCGTCGTCGAGGATCTGCCGCCCGGCAAGAATGTTCTTGTCCCGGTCCTGCTTGCGGAACCAGGCGTGAATTTTCGAGCGCCCGCGGCTGGTGGTCACGTAGCCGAGGTTGGGATTGAGCCAGTCGCGGCTGGGGTTTGGCTGCTTCTGGGTGATGATTTCAATCTGATCGCCCATCTGCAGCTGGTAGGTAAACGGCACGATGCGGCCGCCAATTTTCGCCCCGATGCAGCGGTGCCCCACGTCGCTGTGGATGTGGTAGGCGAAGTCCAGCGGCGTGGAGCCCGCCGGCAGGTCCACCACGTCGCCCTTCGGCGTAAAGACGTAGACCCGGTCGTCGAACACCTGGCTGCGCACTTCGTCGAGCATCTCGCCGGAGTCGGCCATCTCCTCCTGCCAGGCAATCAACTTGCGCAGCCACGCGATGCGGTCTTCGTGCCCGCGCCCGCCGCCCGCCGAGGCGCCCTCTTTATACTTCCAGTGGGCGGCGACGCCCAGCTCGGCGTCTTCATGCATCTGCTTCGTGCGGATCTGAATTTCGACGGTTTTACCGCCGGGACCGAGCACCACGGTGTGGATCGACTGGTAGCCGTTGGGCTTCGGATTGGCGACGTAGTCGTCAAACTCATCCGGCAGATGGCGGAAATGGGTGTGAACAATGCCCAGCGCGGCGTAGCAGTCCTGCAGGCGCTCGGCGACAATGCGCACGGCGCGCACGTCGAACAGCTCGTCGAAGGCCAGGTGCTTTTTCTGCATTTTGCGCCAGATGCTGTAGATATGCTTCGGACGGCCGTAAACCTCGGCCTTCACGCCCTCCTCTTTGATCGAGGCGCGCAGGGTGCTGACGAACTCATCGATATAGTGCTCGCGGTCAATGCGCCGCTCGTGCAGCAGTTTAGCGATGCGCTTGTACTCGTCCGGATGCAGGTAGCGGAAGCAGTAATCCTCCAGCTCCCACTTGAGCTGGCCGATGCCGAGCCGGTTGGCCAGCGGCGCGTAGATGTTGGTACACTCCTTGGCCGCCAGCACGCGCTCATCTTCCGGCGCGTCCTTCACTTCGCGCAGGTGGGCGATGCGCTCGGCAAGTTTGATGACCACGCAGCGGAAGTCGTCGACCATCGCCAGCAGCATCCGGCGCACGTTATCCACCTGCTCGGCCGATACCGAGTCAATGTGGGTCGCCTTCAGCTGGCGGATGGCGGCCATGTCGCGCACGCCGTGGATCAGCTGCACCACCGATTTACCGACGCTCTCTTCCAGCGCTTCTTCGCTGACGACGTCGCCCACTACCAGCGGATAGAGCAGCGCGGCCCGCAGCGAGTCGCTGTCCATGTTGAGCATGGAAAGGATCTCAACCATCTCAACGCCGCGCCACAGCAGCAGCTCGGCGTCCGGATGGCCCAGCGTGCGTTCATGACAATAGGTCCACGTCTCGGCAAGGCGCTCGCACGACTGCTGGCTGGAAATGCCCAGGCTTGCGATCCATTTTACTGAATCGAACTCTCCAGCTCGGTTAAGATGTGCACTGCGTACCGCAACCATCGTCCTCTCCTTTGGGAACCGGGCCTGCCGGATTCGGCAAGCCATTCTTCATTATGGATGTTCAAACAGCACCATCGACTCCAGGTGCCCAGTGTGCGGGAACATATCCAGCATTGCCAGACGCGTTATCTGGTAGCCTGCCGCCAGCAGCACTTCGCTGTCCCGGGCGAGCGTCGCCGGGTTACAGGAGACATAGACCACCCTGGCGGGGGCTAATTTAACGATATGCTGTAACACGCCCGGCGCGCCCGCGCGCGCCGGGTCGAGTAAAATTTTGTCAAAGCCGTTTCTCGCCCAGGCCTGGCGCGTCACGTCCTCTTCCAGATTCTCGTGGTAAAAAGTGACGTTATGCAGACCGTTATCGGCCGCATTCTGCTGCGCCTTAGCCACCAGCGCCGGCACGCCCTCTACGCCGACCACGCTTGCCGCCCGCGTCGCCAGCGGCAGGGTAAAATTGCCCATGCCGCAGAACAGATCCAGCACCCGGTCCTGCGGTCCCACCTCCAACCATTCCAGCGCGGTAGTCACCATCTGCTGATTCACGCCGTCGTTGACCTGAATGAAGTCCCGGGGGCTGAACGTTAAGCGTAGCCCGTCTGAGCTATACCAGGGCGCCTCGCCGGAAAGCTGCACCATCTTATCGCTGTCCGGCGCCAGCCACAGGGCAAGCCGATGTGAATGCGAAAAGCGTTCCAGTTTTTCCCGGTCGCCCGCCGGCAGCGGCGCGGTATGGCGCAGCACCATCAGCGGGCCGTTATCGGCCTGCACCAGCTCAACGTGGCCGAGGTGGCGCGCCGACTGCAAATCGCCGAGGCACTCGCGCAGCGCCGGCAGCAGCGCCTCAAGAGTGGGCACCAGAACGGGGCAGCGGTGGATATCCACGATATCGCTGCCGCCCGCTTTACGAAAGCCCATCTGCAGCTGGCCGCTTTTCGGCTGATAGCTGAGGCTAAAGCGCGCCCGGCGGCGGTAGCCCCAGGGCGAGGCGGCGATGACCGCCTCAACGTCGTGCTTCATCTGCCGCGCCAGCGCGGCCCGCTTGCTGCGCTGCTGGAGCGCGACGCTGGCGTGCTGCTGCTGGCAGCCGCCGCAGACAGTAAAGTGCGGGCAGCGCGGCTGTTCGCGCTCAGGGCTATCGCTGAGGCGGCGCTTAACCTGTCCGCGCGCGAACTGTTTCTTCTCCTCCGTGAGGGTCACTTCCGCCTGCTCATCGGGCAGTAATCCGCTGATAAACAGCAGCTTACCGTTATATTTCGCCACGCCCTGCCCGAAAGTATCGAGTTCGCTTGCCGTTACGGTTATGATCTGGCGCGTCGTCACGCGCCGTTTTGCAGAGTAGAATTGCGCCATCGTAGAGAGTGTTCTCAAACCAACAAATTAACCCTGATTCTCCCATAACGGACCGCCATGACCAACTACAGCCTGCGCGCGCGTATGATGATCCTGATTCTGGCCCCGACCGTGCTTATCGGTCTGCTGCTCAGCGTCTTCTTTGTTGTACATCGCTATCATGACCTGCAGCGCCAGCTGGAGGACGCCGGAGCCAGCATTATTGAGCCGCTGGCGGTGTCCAGTGAATATGGCATGAACCTGCAAAATCGCGAGTCCATCGGTCAGCTTATCAGCGTTCTGCACCGCCGCCATTCGGATATTGTGCGCGCCATCTCCGTTTACGATGAGCACAACCGGCTGTTTGTGACCTCCAACTACCATCTTGATCCGACTGAACTGCAGTTGCCCCACGGCTCGCCGCTGCCGCGCCAACTGAGCGTCATTCGCAGCGGCGATCTGATGATCCTGCGCACGCCCATTATCTCGGAGAGCTACTCTCCCGACGAGTCGCCCAACTCGGATGCGAAAATGCCGGAGAACATGCTCGGCTACGTGGCGCTGGAGCTGGATCTGAAGTCCGTTCGCCTGCAGCAGTATAAGGAGATGTTTATCTCCAGCGTCATGATGCTGTTCTGCATCGGTATCGCGCTGATTTTCGGCTGGCGGCTGATGCGCGATGTGACCGGGCCGATTCGCAACATGGTCAATACCGTTGACCGCATTCGCCGCGGACAGCTCGACAGCCGGGTCGAGGGCTTTATGCTCGGCGAGCTGGATATGCTGAAAAACGGCATCAACTCGATGGCGATGTCGCTGGCCGCCTATCACGAAGAGATGCAGCACAACGTCGATCAGGCGACCTCCGATCTGCGCGAAACGCTGGAGCAGATGGAGATCCAGAACGTCGAACTGGATCTGGCGAAAAAGCGCGCCCAGGAAGCGGCGCGCATCAAGTCCGAGTTCCTTGCCAACATGTCCCACGAGCTGCGCACGCCGCTCAACGGCGTCATCGGCTTTACCCGCCTGACGCTGAAAACCGATCTCAACCCGACCCAGCGCGATCATCTGAACACCATCGAGCGCTCGGCCAACAACCTACTGACCATCATCAATGACGTGCTCGACTTCTCAAGGCTCGAGGCCGGCAAGCTGATGCTGGAGAGTATTCCGTTCCCGCTGCGCAGCTCGCTGGACGAAATCATCACTCTGCTGGCCCACGCCGCCCACGACAAGGGGCTGGAGCTGACGCTCAATATCCGCAGCGACGTGCCGGACAACGTGATCGGCGACCCGCTGCGCCTGCAGCAGGTGATTACCAACCTGGTGGGCAACGCCATCAAGTTTACCGAAAACGGCAACATCGACGTGCTGGTCGAGAAGCGCGCCCTGAGCAACAACAAAGTACAGATAGAGGTGCAAATCAAAGATACCGGCATCGGCATCCCGGAGCGCGGCCAGTCGCGGCTGTTCCAGGCTTTCCGCCAGGCGGACGCCAGCATCTCCCGCCGGCACGGCGGCACCGGGCTGGGGCTGGCCATCACCCAGAAGCTGGTGAAAGAGATGGGCGGCGATATCTCTTTCCACAGCCAGCCCAATCGCGGCTCCACCTTCTGGTTCCACATCAGCCTCGATCTTAACAGCAACGCCGTGTGCGAAGTGCCGATGCTCAACAGCCTGGCGGGCAAACGCCTCGCCTATGTCGAAACCAACGCCGCCGCCGCCCAGTGCACGCTGGACCTGCTGGCCACCACGCCGCTGGAGGTGATCTTCAGCCCCTCCTTCACCGCCCTGCCCGACGATCGTTACGACATTCTGCTGATCGGCGTCCCGGTGTCGATGCGCGACCTGACCAATGAAACCGAGCGGCTGGCCCGCGCCCACAGGATGACCGACTTCCTGATTATGGGTCTGCCCTGCCACGCGCAGGTCGATGCCGAAGCCCTCAAGCAGGGCGGCGTTGCCGCCTGCCTGCTCAAACCGCTGACCTCGACGCGCCTGCTGCCGACGCTTGCCGAGTACTGCCGCAGCAACCAGCTTCCTCTGGTGGCCGAGGCCAGCAGCGAGCGGCTCGATATGACGGTGATGGCCGTCGACGACAACCCGGCCAACCTGAAGCTGATTGGCGCGCTGCTCGACGATCAGGTTAAGCACGTCGTATTGTGCGAAAGCGGCCAGCGGGCTTATGAGACGGCCCGCCAGCAGCCCCTGGATCTGATTCTGATGGATATCCAGATGCCGGACATGGACGGCATCCGCGCCTGTGAGCTGATCCGCCAGCTCTCCCACCAGCAGCAGACGCCGGTGATTGCGGTCACCGCCCACGCCATGGCGGGGCAAAAGGAGAAGCTGCTCAGCGCCGGTATGAACGACTACCTGGCCAAACCCATTGAGGAGAGCAAGCTGCGCAACCTGCTGCTGCGCTATAAGCCCGGCATGACCACGCCGAGGGTTGAGATGCCGGAGACGCCGCCGACCGGGAATATCAACTGCACCCTCGACTGGAATCTGGCCATGCGCCAGGCGGCCAATAAGCCGGACCTTGCCCGCCAGATGCTGCAGATGCTGGTGGAATTTCTGCCGGAAGTGCGCAACAAAGTCGAAGAGCAGCTGGTGGGTGAAGCGCCGGAAGATCTGCTTGATGTGATCCACAAGCTGCACGGCAGCTGCAGCTACAGCGGCGTGCCGCGCATGAAGAACCTCTGCCACCTGATTGAGGGGCAGCTGCGCAACGGCGTCAGCGCCGGGCAGATGGAGCCGGAGCTGCTCGAACTGCTGGACGAAATGGATAACGTTACGCGGGAAGCGGGGAAAATGCTGGCCTGAGCCTGACGGCTTTTGCCGGGCAGCGACGGCGCCTTCCCCGGCCTGCATCGTGGCGCACGGCCCTACGGTAGGCCCGTGCAAGCGAAGCGCCGCCGGGCATGGCCTCAGACGGCGCAGCGGCTCAGCCCAGCACCGTCGCCCACTGCTCTACCCACGGGTTCGACACGCTCTCCGGCTCGGGATCTTCGGCTGCATCAATCATCAGCATCTCGCCGATGCGCTGCGCGCCCTGCTCCTGCAGCAGGGCATCGAACTTCTTGCCGCCGCCGCAGAAATGCTCGTAGCTGCTGTCGCCCAGCGCAATCACGCCGTAGCGCAGGTGCGGCTGATACCTATCGCGAATGCCTTCGTACAGCGGCGCGATGCTCTCAGGCAGCTCGCCCTGGCCGGTGGTGGAGGTCACCACCAGCACGTACTTGCCCTGGCAGGCCTCCCAGTCGCGGATCTCCGGATCTTCAAAAACCTGCGCCTTGTGCCCGCGGGCGCTGAGAATAGCCTGCGCCTCTTCGGCCACCAGCAGCGCGTTTCCGTACATGGTGCCGACAAAAATGCCTACTTCCGCCATTGCGTATCTCCCTGAGATATTAGTGAATGTCGCCATCCTGAACGCTGTCAGGCGTAAACTCAACCCTTTCCATCTGAGGGAGCAGGCCGCGCCAGCCGAAGTGTGACAGCGCCTGCATCCAGATGTCGTCAAAACCGGCGCGGATCGTCAGCGGCTCGCCGGTGAAGGGATGGGTCAGCGACAGCTCGCTGGCGTGCAGCATCAGGCGGCCGCAGCCGAAGTGCTCCGCCGCGCTGCGGTTCTGGCGCAGGTCGCCGTGCTTGCTGTCGCCGATGATCGGGTGGCGCAGGTGGCTCAGGTGGCGGCGCAGTTGGTGCTTGCGGCCGGTCTTTGGCTCCAGCTCAACCAGCCCGTAGCGCGTCGTCGGATAGCGTCCGGTGGCCACCGGCATCTCGACGGTGGCCAGTCCGCGATAGTGGGTGACCGCCGGCTGCGGGTCTTTGTCCTCGCGGGCGAACTTGTCGGCGATTTTATCCAGCTCCTCGACCAGAGGATAGTCGAGCGTGGCCTCCTCCGTCAGCCAGCCGCGCACGACGGCGTGGTAGCGCTTCTGGATCTGATGCTGCTCAAACTGCTGCGACAGCAGGCGGCCCGCCTCGCTGGAAAGCCCCATCAGCAGCACGCCGGAGGTGGGCCGGTCGAGGCGGTGGGCGGTAAAGACGTGCTGGCCAATCTGATCACGCACGGTCTGCATCACCACCACTTTTTCATCGCGGTCCAGCCAGCTGCGGTGCACCAGCCAGCCGGAGGGTTTGTTGACGGCGACCAGCCATTCGTCCCGGTAGAGGATCTCCAGCATCAGGCGCTCTCGCCCGCGAACAGCGCGTCGAGCTGCTCCAGCTCCGGCAGAATAATGGCCCGCAGCGGATGGCCCGCGTCCAGGGCCATCTCATAGTAGGGCGCGACGGCGAAGCTTTGCGGCAGCGCCTGCCGGGCATCGAGCAGCTGTTGCAGGCGCGGAATAAGCACCCACTGCAGCCACGCAAGCGGCTCCAGCGTGTCCATGCAGAACGGCTGAGTGCTGGCGAACGCGGCGCTGTCGGGGGCTTCAGCCTCCCAGTACTGGTGTTCGCGCATCAGCGCCTCAAGCGCGTGCAGGCGCTGGCGGACGGGGTGGTGTTGGGTCATGGAAACCTCGCAAATCTCGCTCTATCAATTTGCGCAGGAGAATACCCTACTCAGCGTCCGCAGACCAAAGACTTCTCCCTGGCCAGCAGAAATGGCCGCAGGTAAGCGACGGCGTTGGAGAGTGGGATAACCTCCTCCGGCAGGTCAATGTTCAGCACCTCGCGGATGTACGCCCGCCGCGCCGCAATGCGCGCCCACGGCACGCCTCGGATTGGCAATAACGCGCACGAAAGTATCAGAGCCGCCTATAAATACTGGATGCTGAATAATCGCTGACGGCAGGCTGGAAGTGATAGGGGTTGTGTGGGAATCGCTCGATGTTACTCATAACCCCTGCTGATTTATAGCATTGCCCGATACTTATCCAGCGCTTTGGCTGTCATCGGCAGCCCCTGGCGAAGCAGCGATTCAAGGTACTCTCCGACGCTCTTTGGCGGTCTTCGCATACTGGCCCGCTGCTCAGCGGCAACCTGTAGCGCCAGCGCGTGGTTTAAGTCAAAAAGATCTGAAATAAAGTCATCAGGATGAAGCGACTCGATATCAAACTGCGTCAGACATTCGCCGGGAAAATCCTTCAGGTTGAGCGTGACAATGACCTCTGCATTACAGCGCACGGCCGCAGCGACCACATGACGCTCGCCAGGATCGGGCAAACTGATACTATCAATCAGCTTTTCATAGCCAGTAACCATCGCATCTGGAAGGGCTGCATTCATTAACTGTGCGGTACGCTGGACGCGTTCAGGCGTAATATCTTCCCTGTTTTTCAGTAAATTACGCTGCCACTCATCCTGAATAGCAGCTGTCCATTTTGTTTGATACAGCCCTTTTAGCCCAAGACGTAGCAATAAATCCCGCAATAGCGAGGGATAAAGTACGCAGGCATCCAGCACCACTGGATAGGGAGTGTGAATCATCAGTAAAGTCCAGCGTCCTGACTCAGGTCTGACAGCTCCTGCAGCGCTTGCTGGCTCAGGCGATCGCGCTGCTGCTTGTAGTTCATTAGATCGGCAAAAAGCACGCGGCGGTGGCGTCCTGTCTTATGAAAAGGCAGTTCGCCATTTTCGAGAAGTTTCACCATATGCGGACGCGAAACATTCAGAATATTGGCGGCTTCCTGAGTCGTCAGCTCAGCGTGCACAGGCACGACCTGCACCGCGTTTCCCGCAGCCAGCTCCCCCAGGATAGTCATTAACAATATCAATGCAGAAGTAGGCAACTCAATCTGATGCGAAATACTATCCGCATCCTGAATAGCTATTTTTTGCGTTTCGAGCCGGGTTGATAACCAGGTTGCAAGCTCACGCTGTCCGCGAACGGCAGCCTCGATCTCTTTTGGAGCCGGTAAGCATACGCTATCAAGAATTGCGTTTTTCATGGGTTATTCCGCCTGCATTAAACACTGAATTACAGGATAAACGAAATAAACAACATTCGAAATAAACGAAACGCCATAAGCTGGACATAAAAAAAGGGAGCACTGTTTTCACAGTGCTCCCGGTTCGTTTCGCAGCAATCCGGCTACATAATTTGGTGCTCCCTGCTCATCCATGACAACTTTTCCTGCGGTCTCCTGACCAGTTCATCCATAAACCGTTGCATCCTGCACGTACCACCCCGATACGATATGCCTGTCCATAAGCAGGTCCCGATCTTCCCGATCCGCCAATCGTCCCGACTGGCTCTCATTCTCCATCCTGGAGGTGTCCCTTAACGCGCCCTGCGCCATCCTCTTTGCTTCATCCCGAAGCCTTTCCTTGCAGCACCATCCTGGCGTTCCTCTGAAACGTCATCATCCTGATGTTCGTCTCAATGTCTGACGTCTTGTCGACGTGCATAGAATCCCTTATTACGCCTCATCTTACAAGCCTCTTTACTTATGAGTAACATGAGGATTTTCATATGAAAGCCGTGGTTTTAATAGTTAAATAACTGTTTTATAGATAAATTAAAAGACAGAATGAGGGTTATATCGCGCGTTTAACCAGGCGATCTCTCACAAGCCATGTAAGAGATCTCTCACAAAAAACGCTGGTGAATAGCTTACAGCGCAGGCTCAAGATGGGAAAGGAAGCTGGCAAGCGATGCGGAAAGCACGCTGCGCCTGCGGGTACCGACCGTTTCGAGTAATACCTCGCCTGAGAGATTACACACCGAAATGACGTCCAGCTCACTCTCAAGAGTAGCAATAAACAGCGTCGGCGACAGCTTCAGGCGGCGCTGCATGACCAGATGGCCGATGAGATTCTCCTGCACGCGCAGAAAGTCGTCCGCGCTCCAGGCCTGCAGCAGCATCAGCTGACGCCCGCCGAAGTCAGCCTGCATATCGCCGGCAAGCTGAGTGGTATAATAGGTCTGCAGCGGCTGTTGTACCACAATCTCAATGGCTTTTTCAACGCCGCTGAGATTTGCGGCCAACGGAAACGGCTGCGGTTGCCAGAATACGGCCTCGCCGTCAGTCCGGGTGATGCACGGCGAAGGTACGCCGTACAGCGCTTCGCTGCGCGGATCGGTGCCGTACTGCTGCTGCCAGGCGGCGCAATAACGCTGGGTAAAGGCCCTCAGGGCATCTGACGTCTCTGAATCCACGGCTTTCTCTCTCTGGTGCTGTCAGGATAAACTTAGCGCCATAGTCTACCTGCTTTGCAAGAGTGAAACATGTCCTCCTATGAAAACGATCGGGCGCTGTCCGGCCTGACGCTCGGTAAATCAACCGAGTACCGCGATATTTATGACGCCTCGCTGCTGCAGCCGGTACCCCGCAGCCTGAACCGCGATCCGCTGGGCATTCGCGCCGACCACCTGCCGTTTCACGGCGGCGATATCTGGACCCTGTACGAACTGTCGTGGCTCAATGCCAAAGGGCTGCCGCAGGTCGCCGTCGGCCACGTTGAGTTGAGCGACACCAGCGTCAATCTGGTGGAGTCGAAAAGCTTTAAGCTCTACCTCAATAGCTTCAATCAGACGCGCTTTGCCTCCTGGGACGACGTGCGCAGCACGCTGGAGCGCGATCTGCGCGCCTGCGCGCAGGGCGACGTCAGCGTGGCGCTCTACCGTCTGGATGAAATCGAAGGCCAGCCGGTGGCCCGCTTTCGCGGTACCTGTATCGACGATCAGGATATCGCGATTGACAGCTACGCGTTCAGCGCCGATCACCTGGCGGGCGCGGCGGGCGGCGACGTCGTGGAAGAGACGCTGGTCAGCCACCTGCTGAAGTCCAACTGCCTGATCACCCACCAGCCGGACTGGGGCTCAGTGCAGATCCAGTACCGCGGCCCGCGCATCGATCGCGAAAAGCTGCTGCGCTATCTGGTCTCTTTCCGCCACCACAATGAATTTCACGAGCAGTGCGTCGAGCGCATCTTCTGCGATATCCAGCGCTTCTGCCGACCGGAGGCGCTGAGCGTTTACGCCCGCTACACCCGCCGCGGCGGTCTGGATATTAATCCGTGGCGCAGCAACGCAGAGTTCACCCCGGCAACCGGCCGCCTGGTTCGCCAGTAAACAGTTCATTGCAATTTAAGCGCGGTGAAGGCCGCGCTTTCCCTTGTCGAAATCCGCAGGGCGAGGCTATTGTAATCAGCAGGGAAGTCAACAATTCGTCCCATAAGGAGTGCACTTGATTACACACGTTAGCCCACTTGGCTCAATGGATCTGCTGTCGCAGCTGGAAGTAGACATGCTGAAAAGCAATGCCAGCAGCGACCTCTATCAACTGTTTCGCAACTGTTCCTTAGCCGTACTGAACTCAGGCAGCCAGACCGACAGCAGCAAAGAGCTGCTTTCCCGCTTTCAGAATTTTGATATCAACGTGCTGCGCCGCGAGCGCGGCGTGAAGCTTGAGCTTATCAACCCGCCGGAAGAGGCATTCGTTGACGGCCGCATTATCCGCTCCCTGCAGGCCAACCTGTTTGCCGTGCTGCGCGATATCCTGTTCGTTTACGGCCAGCTGCATAACCCCTCGCGCCTGCCGGAACTCGACCAGGAAAGCTCGGTGCATATCACCAACCTGGTGTTCTCTATCCTGCGCAACGCCCGCGCGCTGCACGTCGGCGAAGAGCCGAGCATGGTAGTGTGCTGGGGCGGCCACTCGATTAACGAGAACGAATACCTGTATGCCCGCCGGGTCGGTAACCAGCTCGGCCTGCGCGAGCTGAATATCTGCACCGGCTGCGGCCCGGGCGCGATGGAGGCGCCGATGAAGGGCGCCGCCGTCGGCCACGCCCAGCAGCGCTACAAAGACGGGCGCTTTATCGGCATGACGGAACCCTCGATCATCGCCGCCGAGCCGCCGAACCCGCTGGTGAACGAACTGATCATCATGCCGGATATCGAGAAGCGCCTGGAGGGCTTCGTACGCATCGCCCACGGCATTATCATCTTCCCCGGCGGCGTCGGTACGGCGGAGGAGCTGCTCTATCTGCTGGGGATCCTGATGAACCCGGCCAACAAAAACCAGGTCCTGCCGCTGGTGCTGACCGGGCCAAAGGAGAGCGCCGACTACTTCCGGGTGCTGGATGATTTTATCGTCCATACGCTCGGGGAAGAGGCCCGCCGCCACTACCGCATCATCATTGGCGATGAGGCCGAAATAGCCCGCCATATGAAAAAAGCGATGCCGCTGGTGAAAGAGTGCCGCCGCGAAACCGGCGATGCCTACAGCTTCAACTGGTCAATGCGCATTGCGCCGGACCTGCAGCGGCCGTTTGAGCCGACGCATGAAAACATGGCCAACCTCAAGCTCTATCCGGATCAGCCGGTCGAGGTGCTGGCCGCCGATCTGCGCCGCGCCTTCTCGGGCATCGTTGCCGGTAACGTGAAAGAGGTGGGCATTCGCGCCATTGAAGCCCACGGCCCGTATAAAATCCACGGCGACCCGGAAATGATGCGCCGGATGGACAACCTGCTGCAAAGCTTCGTTGCCCAGCACCGCATGAAGCTGCCGGGCTCAGCCTACACGCCCTGCTACGAAATCTGTTCCTGACTCAAGGGCGGCGCATAAGCCGCCCTTCTCTTCTTCTGCCCGCCGTGCTTGTTCATGCACAATAAACAACCACCATTAACGCTTTATTTCATGAAGAGATGCCGTTTTTACCCCTTTAATTAGCCATTTATCTGCCTGCGCATCCATTAACCTTTAAAAAACATCCTGACAACAAGCCATTATCTGCGCATTAATTCAGCATAAAATAAAAAAAATAGACCAATGAGCCATGAATTAGCATTTAACTGGTGTTTTATTGCATTTGAGATCGCGATCACTGATGCATTGATGACATAAATGTATCTTTCCGGGCCAATGAGAACCGGGGAATAATTGTATGAAAATCCCGTTTTGCATGAATTTATATTACTGCCAGTGATTTAGACCGCGTTTTTGACTAAAAAACTGGCTAATTGCTTCCTCAGGAGAGAAAGAGATGGAAACCACCCAAACCAGTACTCTGGCTACGGCAGACAGCCGCAGCGGATGGCGCAAGACGGATACGATGTGGATGCTGGGCCTTTACGGCACCGCTATCGGCGCAGGCGTCCTGTTCCTGCCAATCAACGCCGGCGTGGGCGGCTTGATCCCGCTGATCATCATGGCAATCCTTGCCTTCCCGATGACCTTCTTCGCGCACCGCGGCCTGACCCGCTTCGTGCTGTCCGGTAAAAATCCGGGTGAAGACATCACTGAAGTCGTTGAGGAACACTTCGGCGTTGGCGCGGGTAAAATCATCACCCTGCTCTACTTCTTCGCTATCTACCCGATCCTGCTGGTTTACAGCGTCGGTATCACCAATACCGTTGAGAGCTTCATGACCCACCAGCTGGCCATCACGCCGCCGCCGCGCGCCGTGCTGTCGCTGATTCTGATCGTCGGCATGATGACTATCGTGCGCTTCGGCGAGCAGATGATCGTGAAGGCAATGAGCGTACTGGTATTCCCGTTCGTTGCAGCCCTGATGGTGCTGGCCTGCTACCTGATCCCGCAGTGGAGCGGTGCCGCGCTGGATACTCTCTCTCTGAGCAGCGCAGCCTCTACCGGCAACGGTCTGTGGATGACCCTGTGGCTGGCGATCCCGGTAATGGTCTTCTCCTTCAACCACTCGCCGATCATCTCCTCCTTCGCCGTGGCGAAGCGTGAAGAGTACGGCCAGGGCGCTGAGAAGAAATGCTCCAAAATTCTGGCCTGCGCCCACATTATGATGGTGCTGACCGTAATGTTCTTCGTCTTCAGCTGCGTCTTCAGCCTCTCTCCGGCAGACCTGGCAGAAGCGAAAGCGCAGAACATCTCCATCCTGTCTTACCTGGCGAACCACTTCAACGCGCCGGTTATCGAGTGGATGGCACCGATCATCGCTATCGTGGCAATCACCAAATCGTTCCTCGGCCACTACCTGGGCGCTCGCGAAGGTTTCAACGGCATGGTGGTTAAATCCCTGCGCGGCAAAGGTAAATCCATTGAAATCAGCAAGCTGAACAAGTTCACCGCGCTGTTTATGCTGGTCACCTGCTGGCTGATCGCTACCCTGAACCCGAGCATCCTCGGCATGATCGAAACCCTGGGCGGCCCGGTTATCGCGGTTATCCTGTTCCTGATGCCGATGTATGCGATTAACAAAGTGCCGGCGATGCGCAAATACAGCGGCCACATCAGCAACGCCTTCGTTGTGGTGATGGGTCTGGTTGCCATCTCCGCCATCTTCTACTCCCTGTACTCTCTGTTCGCCTAATATCCCCGCGCCGCCGACCGGCGGCGCATCTCTACAGAATGGACGCAAGCATGATTAGCGTATTCGATATTTTCAAAATCGGCATTGGCCCTTCAAGCTCCCACACCGTAGGACCAATGAAAGCGGGTAAGCAATTCACGGACGACCTGATTGCGCGCGAAATGCTTCACGACGTCACCCGCGTGGTGGTCGATGTCTACGGTTCCCTCTCCCTGACCGGCAAGGGCCACCACACCGACATCGCGATTATCATGGGTCTGGCGGGAAATCTGCCGGATACCGTTGATATCGACGCCATTCCGGGCTTTATCCAGGACGTCAATACCCACGGTCGCCTGCTGCTGGCCAACGGCGAGCACGAAGTGGAATTCCCGGTAGACCAGTGCATGAACTTCCATGCCGACAACCTCTCCCTGCATGAGAACGGCATGCGCATTACTGCGCTCAGCGGCGACAAGGCCGTCTATAGCCAGACCTATTACTCTATCGGCGGCGGTTTTATCGTCGACGAAGCCCACTTCGGCCAGAGCGAAAGCGCCCCGGTCGCGGTGCCCTATCCCTACAAAACCGCCGCCGACCTGCAGCGCCACTGCCAGCAGACGGGCCTCTCCCTCTCCGGGCTGATGATGCAGAACGAGCTTGCCCTGCACAGTAAGGAAGAACTTGAGCGGCACTTCGCCGCGGTGTGGGACGTCATGCGCAGCGGCATTGAGCGCGGTATCACCACCGAAGGCGTCCTGCCCGGCAAGCTGCGGGTGCCGCGCCGCGCCGCCGCGCTGCGCCGGATGCTGGTCAGCCAGGACAAAATCTCCAGCGATCCGATGGCGGTGGTGGACTGGATCAACATGTTCGCGCTGGCGGTCAACGAAGAGAACGCCGCCGGCGGCCGTGTGGTCACCGCCCCGACCAACGGCGCCTGCGGCATCGTGCCGGCGGTGCTGGCCTACTACGACAAGTTCATCCGCGAAGTGAACGCTAACTCCCTGGCCCGCTATCTGCTGGTGGCCAGCGCCGTGGGCTCGCTGTACAAAATGAACGCCTCTATCTCCGGCGCGGAAGTGGGTTGCCAGGGCGAAGTGGGCGTGGCCTGCTCGATGGCGGCGGCCGGCCTGGCGGAACTGCTCGGCGGCAGCCCGGCGCAGGTGTGCATCGCCGCCGAAATCGGCATGGAGCACAACCTTGGCCTGACCTGCGATCCGGTAGCCGGACAGGTGCAGGTGCCGTGCATCGAGCGCAACGCTATTGCCTCGGTGAAGGCGGTAAACGCCGCGCGAATGGCGCTCCGCCGCACCAGCGAACCGCGCGTCTGCCTCGACAAAGTGATTGAAACCATGTACGAAACCGGCAAGGACATGAACGCCAAGTATCGCGAAACCTCCCGCGGCGGCCTGGCGATGAAAATCGTTGCCTGCGACTAACGCCTCAGGCCCGGCGTCGCCCTGCGCGTCGGGCCACCCTTCTATTGCCGGACAGCGGCAATAGAAACCCGCTTTTGTTATTTATCGGCCCTCTCCTCCATTTGCTACCTTACGGCACATTATCCCAAGGAGAGTTACCATGCCCAAACTGCCGCGCCTTACGATCCTACTGCTACTCGCCCTCTCCGCTTCCGCCGCGGCGAAAGCGCCGGAAACCGTCAATATCGGCTACCAGAAAGCCAATATCTTCGCCCTGCTCAAATACCGGGGCACCCTCGATGAGACCTTTAAAAAACAGGGCATCGCCGTGCGCTGGGTGGAGTTTCCCGCCGGGCCGCAGATGCTCGAAGGCCTGAACGTGGGAAGTATCGATCTGGCCGCCACCGGCGATGCGCCGCCGGCCTTCGCCCAGGCGGCAAAGGCAGATCTGGTCTATCTCGGCCACTCGCCCGCCAACCCCAAAACCGAGGCCATCGTGGTGCCGGAGAACTCGGCCATTAAGACGGTCGCCGATCTGAAGGGCAAGCGCGTGGGGCTCAATAAAGGCTCCGACGTCAACTACCTGCTGGTGAAGGCGCTGGAGGAAGCCGGGCTGACCTACAAGGATATTACGCCGGTCTACCTGCCGCCCGCCGATGCCCGGGCCGCCTTCCAGCGCGGGGCCATCGACGCGTGGGTCATCTGGGATCCTTATCTCGCCGAGGTAGAAACCAACGCCCGCGCCAGGCAGATCCGCAACGCCGAAGGGCTGGTGCCGCACTACACCTTCTACCTCGCCAGCCGCAAATTTGCCGAAACCGCGCCGGACGCGGCGAAGCAGGTGCTGGATGAACTGGGCAAATTAAGCGACTGGGCCAACGCCCATCAGCAGGATGCCGCCGGCATTCTTTCTGCGTCAACCGGGCTGGATAAAGGCATCTGGCAGAAGGCCATCGCCCGCTCGCCCTACGGCGCAGAGCGCATGACGCCGGAGGTGTACGACCAGCAGCAGGCGCTGGCGGATACCTTTACCGGCATCGGTCTGCTGCCGGTGAAGGTGGACGTGCGCAGCGCCACCTGGTCGCTGGATAAACAATAAGACCCGGCTGACATCAGCCAGACGCCCGGCGGCGCTGCGCTTGCCGGGCCGACAGAGGACCGTGGAACCGTAGCCCGGTGCAAAAGCAGCGCCTGCCGGGGATCGTAGGCCGGTGCAAGCGCAGCGCCGCCCGGCAAAAGGGCAGCGCCATCCTGGCGCTTTCCCTCTGCCCCATCGCTTACTTCCCGCTCTGTTCACCTTCCCCGATCCGCCACTTAAAGGTCGGCGGCGTGCCGTTCACCAGCCAGCCGCCGACGTTGCGCGCCTTGTAGATAACCGGATTATGGGACGCCACGGTACGGGCGTTGCGCCAGTGGCGGTCAAGCGCCTTACCGGTGCGGGTATCGGAGGCCCCCAGCGCGCTGAACAGCGCCGTCGCCGCGCGCGGGATCAGTTCGCTTGCCACCACCTGCGCCCGGGCGGACTCAATTTCCGCCACCTCATTCAGCTGCGCCAGCCGCGCCTCATCCGCCCCGGCGTGCGCCTCGTAGGCCAGCTGCAGCGCCCGGGCGGCCTGCAGGGCGGTGGCTTTTACCGCCTGCGCCCAGCTGCTTATTTCGCCCACCACCTGCAGCACCTGGGGATCGTCGCGGGAGACGGCGGCGTTGCCGTGGCTGTACATCCGGGTACGCTTTTTGACGCCTTCGGCAGCATCGCGCTCCACCGCCAGACCTATTCCCACCAGCGTTGCCAGCAGGACGTGCTGATAAAATGCGGTCTGGTAACGAAAGCGGGTGGCGAAATCGTAAACGTGCGCCCGCTCGACCCGCGCCTGCGTGAAGCGGGTGGTGCCGCTGCCGGTGAGCCGCTGGCCGAAGCCGTCCCAGTCGTCCAGCCGCTCAACGGCGTCCTGCCGGGTGCTGACCAGGGCAATGACGTCCTGCTGGGTATCATTGCGGCGGGCGAAGACGTCGATCCAGTCGGCGTACAGCGCGCCGGTGCTGTAGAACTTCTCGCCGTCCAGCCGCCAGTCTTCCGCCTGCGGCGTGAGCCGGGTCAGTACCTCCCCCAGCTTCACGCCCCCGGTTTCGGTCCAGCCGTTGCCCACCAGCTCGCCGTCGAGGAAACGGCGGAACCAGCGGTCCCGATCCGGCGAGTCGGGCTGGTTAAGCCGGTCCTCGACAAAGGCAAAGTGGCCCCGCAGGGCCTGGGGAATGTTGGAGTCCGCCGCCGCCAGCTCGGCCAGCAGGGTCACCAGCTGCGGCAGCGACGCGCCCCAGCCGCCCTTCTCCTTAGGGATGCGCAGGGTACCGAACCCGGCCTCCTTCAGCCAGCGGATCGGCTCCACGGGCAGGGTACGACTCAATTCCCGGCTCACCGCCCCGTCGGCGATGCGGGCGAAAATGGGCCGGAAGGCGGCGGCCAGCTGCGCATCGTCAGCGCCGGTAGAGAGTAGCGTCATGGTCAGCTCCTTAATGTTGGATGTCGTCAACGTCGTGCTGCGTCGGCTCGTGGCGGACCGCCAGCAGGAAGAAAATCGGAATGATGGCGGCAAGCGACACCACCCAGAACATCTGCGTGCCGAGGGCCGCGCGCAGCTGCGGCAGCACGAACAGCGCCAGCGCGCTGCCGATGCCGGAGAGCGCCCGGCTGAAGCCCACTCCGGTGGCGCGGATGGCGGTCGGATAGGAAAGCGCGGGATAGATCATCAGCTGCGCGCCCGGCCCGAAGCCTTCTGCAAACAGCCACAGCCCGAGCATCGCGATTGCCAGCGCGACCCCGGCCGCCGCCTGCGGCTGGCCCACCAGCGCGAGGGCAATCAGGGCGATAAACTGCAGCGCAAACCCCGCGATCGCCACGTGGCGCGAGGGGTACTTCCACGCCAGGTGCATTCCCAGCAGGCCGCCGGTGAAGGCAAACAGCGCGTTCAGGCCCAGCGACGCGGAGATGGTTTCAAACACCCCGGCGCCGAGGAACTGCGCCAGTATCGACGGCAGGAAAAAGGCGATGGCGGTGTACTCAAAGGAGATACAGATATTCATCACCCCGGCGACCATCGTCCGCTCGCGGTAAGGCTTCTCGAACAGCACCCGGAAACTCACCTTCGGCGGCTTCGCCGGGCGCGCGGCGGGCGCCGCGTGGGCCGCAATGCCGTAAGAGTCGCGCAGAATGCGCACCGCCGAATGAAGATCGCCCTGGCTTGCCGCCCACAGCGGCGACTCGTTCATAAAGCGGCTGCGCACCGCGATAATCAGCAGCGCAGGTACCGCGCCGAACAGCAGCGAGGCGCGCCACAGCCAGTCGAGATGATCTTCTGGCAGCAGAAAGTAGAGGCCGAAGATAATCAGAAAGCACACCGTGGAGGCGGCGTACCACATCGGGCACCAGGCCGCGAGGCGGGCCGCCTTGTTGGCTTTGCCGCTGAAGCGGGAAAACTCCGCGAGGTAGGACATCGCCACCGGCAGATCGATACCGACGCCGATGCCCATCAGAAAGCGCGCGCCGATCAGCACCCAGACGTTGGGCGCCAGCCCGGCGGCAATCGCCGATACCACGAAAAAGAGCATATCGGCCATAAACACCGAGTAGCGGCCATATTTATCGGTCAGCCAGCCGCCGATGAGATTGCCGATAATGGTCCCCACCATAATTGACGATGTCACCAGCCCGGTGAGCAGCGGCGACAGGCGGAACTCGCGCACCACGTCGTCAATGCCGTAAGAGAGCGTGGTCAGATCGTAGGCGTCGAGAAACACGCCGCCGAGCGCAAGCAACACAATCATGCGGGCGTATTTCGCCTGCTCCCTGCCGGAATTGATCAGGCGGGCCACGTCACCCGCGCCGCTGACCGGTGAAGAGGCGCGGCTGAGATCGTCTACGGAAAGCGTACTCATTATTGTTATCCTCAAATTATTGCGCGGAAACCGGCACCAGCACGCCCTTCACCAGCGGGTCGTCGGTAGTTTTCAGCCACGCCTGCAGGCGCGGGTCGGCAAAGGCCTGCCGCAGCCTGACGATGTTCTCCTGCGCCAGGTACGGCGTACCGATCACCAGCTGTGAGGCAAAGGTGCGCGGCGCGGGCGGGAACAGAATGCCCTTGTCGCGCGGTACCTTGCCGGCATCAAACTGCGACACGTAGCCGATGGCCGCGTCCACGGAGTTCAGCGCCCTCGGCATGGTCAGGAGATCCAGCTCTTTAAAGACAAAGTTGTGCGGGTTGCCGGTGATGTTCTTCAGTTTCGCCGTGCGCGGCTCTACCGCCGGATCGAGGCTAATCAGGCCTATGCGCTGCAGGAGCCACAGCGCCTGCCCCTGGTTGGCGCCATCATCCGGCACCACGATAGTGGCTCCCTGCGGCAGGGAGTCCACCGAACCGTAGCGGTCGGAGTAAATGCCGAACGCCCACTGGAACACCGGCACGGTGGTTGAGAGCGCAAAGCCGTTGGCATCCACCACCTGCTTGAGCCACCACTGGTGCTGGTAGATGGTGCCCGCGTACTGGCCGTCGGCGACGGCGCGGTCCGCCTGCACCGGATCCTGCACGCCCACCGCTTCCAGGGTCAGGCCGTAGTCGGGGGCAATATGCTGATTGATGTACTCAATCACCCGCTGCTCGCCGGCCATCGCCGGTTCGTAGTGGATTTTCAGCGTGCTGCCGAATACCACCTGCGGCGCCTGCGCGTGGCTGCGCCACCAGCCGAAGGCGGCGACAAGTGCGAGGATAACGACCAGCGCCGCCAGCCACGGCCAGCGCCGGGCCTTGCGTAACGTAAACTGCTCTGTGCTCATGAAGCGCTCCCGGACGCGTGGCGCAGCCTGGTAACCAGGCGGTCGCCGATAAATTGAATAAGCTGAATGGTGACAATCAGGACCACGATAGTGGCAATCATGATGTGGTGATCGAAGCGCTGGTAGCCGTAGACCACCGCCAGATAACCGATGCCGCCGGCGCCGATGGTCCCGGCAATGGCCGAGTACTCGATCATCGACACCAGGTTAAGGGTCACCGCCGCCACCAGCGCGGGCAGGGCTTCGCTGAGCTGGGCGCTGCGGATCACCTGCCAGCGGGAGCCGCCGCATACCAGCCCGACGGCGGTCACCTCCGGGGGCAGCTCGCGCAGGGCGTTCTCCACCAGGCGGGCGAAAAATGGGATCCCGGCGACGATCATCGGCACCACGGCGGCCGGAATGCCGATGGTGGTCCCGGTCAGCCACCAGGTGAAGGGGATGATGGCCGCCATCAGCACCAGAAACGGCAGCGAGCGCCCCATATTGACCAGCCAGTTGAGCACCCGCCACAGTGCCAGATGGGGAAACAGCCCGCGCGGCGAGGCGTTAAACAGCACCACGCCCACCGCGCCGCCGAGGGTCACCACAAACAGCATCACGATGGCCACCATCAGCCAGGTTTCGCCGTAGGCGGGCAGCATCAGGGCATGGATCTCACTCCAGGGCGTATCCTGGCTGACTATCGCAGGCTTCATACCGCCTCCCGCAGCGCCGGGGCGCCGTCGAGGATCTCGGCGGCAATACCGAGTCCGGCCAGCAGCTCCAGCAATCGTCCCGCTGGCAGCCGCTGGCCCTGAAAGCGCACGCCGGCCTGTAGCCGCCCGACCAGCCTGCCGTTGAGGATCTCGACGTGGCCGCCGAGCAGATCGATGTTCAGGGCATACTGCTGGCTGAGGCGGCTGATCCAGTCGGTGGCGACCGGCACGTCGCGGCGGTAGCTCAGGCGCAACAACAGATCGCTGCGGGCAGACACCGCAGAGAGCGGCAGCAGCTGTGCCGCCAGCGCCGAGTCAGGCTGCGCCAGCAGATCGCCAACGTCGCCGTACTGCACGATGCGCCCGTCGCGGATTTCCGCCACCGCATCCGCCGCCGCCCGCACGGCGTCCATTTCGTGAGTGATCAGCACAATCGCCAGCCGGTACTCGTCCCGCAGCCGCCGCAGCAGCGCCAGTACCGAGGCGGTGGCCTGCGGATCGAGGCCGGAGGTGGCCTCATCCGCCAGCAGTACCGACGGGCGCAGGGCCAGCGCCCGGGCGATGCCTATCCGCTGGCGCTGGCCACCGGAGAGCTGCGCCGGGTAAGCGTCCGCCTTGTGACTCAGGCCGACGCTCTCCAGCAGCTCGCCGACGCGGGCGCGGATCTCGTGCTCCACCACGCCGAGATAGGCCAGCGGCAGGGCGATATTCTGCGCCGCCGTTTTGCGCCCCAGCAGCGCCGAGGACTGAAAGACGGTGCCGATGGCCCGCCGCGCCCGGCGCAGCGCCTCTCCGGAGAGCAGGGAAAGATCCTCGCCGTTAACCCGGATGCTGCCGCTGTCGGGCCGCTCCAGCAGGCAGATGCAGCGCGCCAGCGTAGACTTTCCGGCGCCGCTGGGGCCGACGACGGCGGTAACAGAGCGGGCGGGCACCCGCAGGGAGAGCCCCCTGAGCACCTCGCTATGGCCGCCGTCTGCCGTGCGGTAGCCCTTGTGCAGCCGATCGATGTCTATCATGCGACCTTCTCCCCGCGACCGGCGCTGACCGCCGCCCCGCGCCGGTAGCCCGCCCCCGGATGCGGCGCCTCCAGCCGCGGCCCTGCGCCGAACAGCTTCTCGCGCAGGGTGCCCGGCAGGTACTCCTTCTTGTAAACGCCGCGCTTTTGCAGCTCCGGCACCAGCAGTTCCACCACGTCGGTGAAGGTCTCGTGGGTCAGGGCGTAAGCGAGGTTAAAGCCGTCAACGTCGGTCTCCTCCACCCACGCCTGTATCTCGTCGGCTACCGTCTGCGGGCTACCGACCAGCAGCGGCCCAAAGCCGCCGATGCCCACCCAGTCGGCCAGGCCCTGTACCGTCCACTGGCGGTTCGGATCGGCGGTGGAGAAGGCCTCAACCGCCGACTGGATCGCGTTGGTGTGCAGATACTTGAGCACCTGATCCGGCTGGTACTGCGCGAAGTCGATGCCGGTCCAGCCGGAGATCAGCGCCAGCGCCCCCTCGTAGCTGACGTACTGCTTATACTCCTGCCATTTCGCCTGCGCCTCACGGTCAGTCTCGCCGAGGATGGTGGTTAGCTTGCTGAAAATCAGGATGCTGCGCGGATCGCGCCCCGCCTCTTCCGCCCGGCGGCGGATGTCGGCCACGGTTTTCTTCAGCAGCGCCTTCGACGGCGGCGCAACGAAGACGCACTCGGCGTGCGCGGCGGCAAACTGCTTGCCCCGGCTGGAGGCCCCGGCCTGGTAGAGCACCGGCGTGCGCTGGGGCGACGGCTCGCAGAGGTGTATGCCCGGCACCGAGAAGAAGGTGCCGCGATGGTCGATCGGGTGGATCTTGCTGGGGTCGCTGAAGATCCGCCGCTCGCGATCGCGCAGCACCGCGCCCTCCTCCCAGCTGCCCTCCAGCAGCTTATAGACCACCTCCAGATACTCGTCGGCGTAGTCGTAGCGGGCATCGTGATCTTTTTGCGCCTGCTGGCCGATGTTGCGCGCCCCGCTCTCCAGATAAGAGGTGACGATATTCCAGCCGACGCGCCCCTTGGTCAGATGATCGAGGGTCGACAGACGGCGGGCGAAGGGATACGGATGCTCAAACGACAGCGAGGCGGTCAGACCGAAGCCGAGATGTTCGGTGACCAGCGCCATCGGCGTCACCAGCGCCAGCGGATCGTTGACCGGCACCTGGGCGGCCTGGCGCAGGGCGGCGTCGCCGCTGCCGTTATACACGTCGTAGATGCCCAGCACGTCGGCAATAAACAGGCCGTCGAACTTGCCGCGCTCCAGCAGCTTCGCGAGGTCAACCCAGTACTCAAGATCCTTATACTGCCAGGAGCGGTCCCGGGGATGGGCCCACAGGCCCGGCGACTGGTGGCCGACGCAGTTCATGTCAAAGGCGTTGAGGCGAATTTCACGTTGTGAGGGCATAGCAATCTCCACGGCGCGGCCCGCGAGGGCTGCGCGCGTTATTAGTGAATAAAAAGGTGAAATTAAGGCGTCAGGTCAGGAGACGGGACATCGTGCCGGTTTCAGAGTCTTAAGACTGCTCAGCGCTTCGGCGGCAACCGCTGCGGCGTGGTCGGCCACCTGCGGCAGGCCCATCAGTTCGCCAAAGTAGCCGCGGGCCGCCGGGCCGGCGACGAAAATCGGCGGCGCATCGTCGCGCCGCAGGCCGGTGGCCCGGGAGCGGGCGTCTACGTCGATGCCCAGGTTCAGCGCATCGGCGCGGATCAGATCCCGCCCGGCCAGGTCGCGCAGGAAGGGATGGCCGTCGATAAGGCCCGCGTGGGCGGGGCCGGTGGTGACGATCAGGTGGCTGACCTCAAGCGTTTCTTGCCCGCCGCGGCGAACATCGAGCGACAGGCGCAGGCGATTACCTCCGGCGTCAAGGGCCGCGAGCCTCGCGGCCAGCACCCGCAGGCTGCCCGCCTCCCGGCGCTGGTTCAGCACGTCCGACACCTGGGGCGCCACGCGGTAGCGGTGCACGTCCCAGAAGCTGCGCAGGTGGCGCAGAAAGCGCAGGCGATCGGCGATGCTCAGCCCCCGCCAGATCTCCTGCCCCTGATTGCGCACGGCGTCCAGCACTACCTGCCATCCCAGCCCCTGTTCTGCCGCAGCGGCTACGTCGGCGCGGATCCGGCGCAGGCGCTGGCGCAGATTGCCGGTCAGGTACTCGCCGGGCCATTCGACTTTTTCACCCCTCAGGTTATCGCGGGAGAGCAGCCCCCGGCGCGAAAAGGCGGTAATGGGCCCCCGGTGCCCCAGCCGGGTCAGGGTCGCCACGGTATCGGCCATCGTCAGGGCGGTGCCGATAATTGCCACCGCCGCATCCGGGGCGATAGTGCTCAGTTTTTCCGTCTGCCACGGATTGGCAATCAGGCCCGGATGCGCCTGCCAGGGGCGCGCCAGGGGCGGGATCGAAGGCGGCGGATGGCTGACCGCCAGTACCAGCAGATCGGGCGACAGGCGGCGTCCGCTATCGGTCACTACCTCGCCCTCCTCAAAGGCCGCGGCGCTCTCCTGCAGGTGGACCAGCCGCCCGCCGCTGGCCCGCGCCGCATCGGCAAAGCGCCCGGCGACATACAGGCCGAACTGGCCGCGCTGGGGAAAGACCGCGCCGTCGTCGCGCAGGGCGGCCGGATCGTCGAGAAAGGCGGGCTGGCCGCGATACCAGCGGTCAAAGGCACCCTCTTCATCGCCGGCAAGCTGCATCCGCGCGGCGGGGACATTAATGCGGTGGGTCGGTTCGCTGGTCGAGTAGGCGACGCCCGCGCCGGGCACCGGGCGCGGCTCCAGCAGCGTTATCCGCACGCCTTCCGGCGCCAGGCCCTGCAGGGCGATGGCCGTCGCCGCGCCGCTGAAGCCGCCGCCGACAATCACTACGTGAAGATCGCTTTTCATTGTGCCTCCTCCGGTTCACGGACCACCATCAGCTGGCGCTCGCCTGCCTGACCGGGCGCTTATCGCCGCCGATCGTCTCGCCGAACGGCCCGGTATTGACGCTGCGCGACGCCGGCTGCTGGCGGTTGACCGGCAGCAGCGGCATCACCAGCTCCGCAAAGCGGTGCGCCTCTTCAAGATGAGGATAGCCGGAGAAAATAAAGTTGCTGATACCCAGCGCCTGATATTCGCGAATGCGATCCGCCACCTGCTGCGGGTTGCCCACCAGCGCGGTGCCCGCGCCGCCGCGCACCAGCCCCACGCCCGCCCACAGGTTCGGCGCGATGCGCAGGTTATCGCGGGAGCCGCCGTGCAGGGCGCTCATCCGCGCCTGGCCGCTGGAGTCCATGCGGGAGAAGATCTTCTGCGCCTGGGCAATGGTGTCGTCATCGAGGTGGGCAATCAGCCGGTCGGCGGCGGCCCACGCCTCCGCTTCGGTTTCGCGCACGATGACGTGCAGGCGAATGCCGTACTCCAGCGTCCTGCCCCGCTGCGCAGCCCGCTCGCGCACCGTCGCCAGCTTCTGCGCCACCTGTTCAGGGGGCTCGCCCCAGGTCAGGTAGGTGTCTATCTGCTCCGCCGCCACGTCAATGGCCTCCTCCGACGAGCCGCCGAAGTAGAGCGGCGGGCCGTTCTCCTGCACCGGCGGAAACAGCACCTCGGCGCCCTCGACCCGAATGTGCTCCCCGCGATAGTCCACTTTTTCGCCCTTCATCAGCCGGGTATAGACGTCGAGAAACTCGCGGGTCACCCGATAGCGCTCCGCGTGGTCGAGGAAAATACCGTCGCCGCGGTTTTCAACCGGATCGCCGCCGGTGACGACATTTATCAGCAGCCGCCCTTCGGAAAGCCGGTCAAGGGTCGCGGCCATCCGCGCCGCCAGCGTCGGCGGCTGCAGGCCGGGGCGCACCGCCACCAGATAGCGCAGACGCCGGGTCAGCGGCGCCAGCGCCGACGCCACCAGCCAGCTGTCCTCGCAGCTCTTTCCGGTGGGGATCAGCACGCCGTAGTAGCCGAGGCTGTCCGCCGCCAGCGCCACCTGCTGCAGGTAGGGCAGATCGACCGGCCTGCCGCCCTCGGTAGTGCCGAGATAGCGGCCGTCGCCGTGGGTGGGCAGAAACCAGAACAGATTGATGTTGTCTTCAGCTTGCCGGGTCATTATCACTTTCCTATATAACCATATCTGTAATTTGTCGAAGATATGTTTTTGTTTGGTTATATGACCATTAGCGAGATCCGTGCCAGCTCGGCATAAAAAAAATATTGTTCATAATCATCGAATTAAAAAAATCTGGTTCTGCACAAACTGTTGCAAACGCGGCAGCCGCTGGCCGTTATCTGTCACGTTTGCAACAGGCTAGCCGCTGCGGCCTCTGGTTTCCGGGCGCGGCGCAGGATAAGTTCAGATCTCCTGTTACCGGAGGTCCGCCATGCCGAATGCTGAGCCTGTTCTTATCGATCCCGCCTCCCGGGCGTTTCAGAGCCTGCTGGACAAGCTGGCCCCTACCGATGCCACCGTGCTGATCGTCGGCGAGACCGGCACCGGTAAAGAGGTGGTTGCCCGCTATCTGCACCACCACAGCCCGCGCCGCCAGCAGCCGTTTCTGGCGGTCAACTGCGGGGCGCTCACCGAAAGCCTGGCCGAAGCGGAGCTGTTCGGCCACGAGAAAGGCGCCTTTACCGGCGCGCTGCAGGGCCATCCCGGCTGGTTTGAAGCCGCCGAAGGCGGTACGCTGCTGCTCGACGAAATTGGCGAGCTGAGCCTGCCCCTGCAGGTGAAGCTGCTGCGCGTGCTGCAGGAGCGGGAAATAACCCGGGTCGGATCGCGCCGCCCGCTGAAGGTCAACGTCAGGGTCATCGCCGCCACCCACGTCGATCTGGCCCAGGCCATCCGCGAGAAGCGCTTTCGCGAAGACCTCTACTACCGGCTCAATATCGCCGTGGTGCCGCTGCCGCCGCTGCGCCAGCGCCAGCAGGATATTCCGCTGCTGGCCAACCACTTCCTGTCGCTGTACGCCCGCAGGCTGGGACGCCCGGCCCGGCGGCTGGCGCCGGAAGCGCTGGCCCGGCTGATGGCCTACCCGTGGCCCGGCAATATCCGCGAGCTGGAAAATACCCTGCACAACGCGGTGCTGCTGAGTAAAGAGGAGGAGCTTGGCCCCGCCCAGCTGCGCCTGGCCCCGCACGCCGGGCTGCCGTCAGCCAGCGGCGACGGTAGCGGTGACGACGACCTGGACGATTTTATCGCCCGCCAGCTGACCCAGCCGGGGGACGGTCTGTGGCAGCGGGTGACCGGCGCCCTGGTGCGCGGCGCAATGGCCCACTGCGACGATAACCAGAGTCAGGCCGCCGCCCTGCTGGGCATCAGCCGCCACAGCCTGCGCACCCAGCTGGCCAATATCGGAGTGATTAAAGGCCGCCGCCAGGCCGCCCCGCGCCGGGAAGCGGCGGCGGTCCGCGGCGGCGACCGGGAGCTGCGCATCGGCTACCAGCGCTTCGGCAATCTCGGCATCCTGAAGGCGCGCCAAAGCCTGGAGCGGGCGTTTGCCGGTCTCGGGGTCAACGTGCTGTGGAGCGAGTTTCCCGCCGGACCGCAGCTGCTGCACGCCCTCGCCTGTCGCGACATCGACTTCGGCACCACCGGCGAAGCGCCGCCGGTATTTGCCCAGGCGGGCAACAGCGATCTGCTGTACGTCGCCTGGGAGCCGCCCGCGCCGCAGAGCGTGGCGATGGTGGTGCCGCACAATAGCGATATTCGCAGCACCGCCGACCTGCGCGGCAGGCGCATCGCGCTGAATAAGGGTTCAAACGTCCACTGGCTGCTGGTGCAGATCCTCGAAGAGGCGGGCCTGACGCTGGATGACGTGAAGGTGGTTTATACGCCGCCGAAATACCCGCTCACCGCCAGCGACTATCTGGCGGTGGACGCGTGGATGATGTGGGATCCGCTGCTGAGCGACGCCGAGCTGCGCGGCGAGCTGCGGGTGGTCGCCAGCGGCGAAGGCCGGGTCAGCAACCACCAGTTCTACCTTGCGCGGCGGGAGTACGCCACGCAGCACCGGGACGTCATCGCCAGGCTACTCAATGAGCTGACGCAGACCGCGCGCTTTATCGACAGCCAGCGCGCCGAGGCCGCCAGGCTGCTCTCCGCCGAGCTGGGCATCGATCCGCTCTCGCTGGAGCAGGCGCTGGCCCGCCGCAGCCACCGCCCGCGGCCGATGGACCTGCCGACGATCCGCGCCCAGCAGCGCATTGCCGATCGCTTTTATGCCTTAGGACTGCTGAACCGGCCTATCGCGGTGCGCGACGCGGTGTGGTATGAGGAGGCGGCCAGCGAGGCGGGGGTGCCGCTGGGGGCGTGCTGAGAGGTGCACCGCCGCCTGCTGTCGGGTGGCGCTGCGCTTACCCGACCTACAAAACCCTGTCATTTTTGCACTGCACTTATGACGTCTGAGGGGGTATAAGTCCGGCTTAAAATCGCCTCAGATTATTACGGATGGCCGGGGCAGCCCGCAGGGACGCGGGCTGAGGCGAAACGAGACATGGACAAAATCGTCCGGAACGATTTTGAACAATGCGCAGCATTGGCCCCGGAGGGGCGAGGCTCAGGGATGAGCCGAGTAATCACGAGTCGAGCCGTACCCGAAAAGCCAGTAGTAATAATCTGAGGTTCCGCGCAGCGGCGATTTTTGTTGCCGGGAGCCGAGAGTGCAGAGAGGGCGGCGGCGAGCCCTCTCTGCACGTTCACCGCAGAAAACCCGACAGAGAAGCAGAGTGCTGCGAGTGAACGGAACTGTTCCACGATCCTGTACAGAATGGGATTTTATATTTGCATCCCATAACAGTATCTACGGCAGATGGCCCGTAGGCCCGGCAAGCGAAGCGCCGCCGGGCGTGTCTTTTACAGCGCCGCCTTCAGCCTGCTCACCGCCTCCACCAGCTGTTCATCGGTCGCCGTCGCGTAGGAGAAGCGCAGCGTGCGCCGGTCCGGGTTGTCGCTGAAGAAGAACTCGCCGGGGACGTAAACCACGCCCTTCGCCAGGGTCTGCTGCAGCCAGGCGGTGGTGTCGCGCGCCTCGCGAAAGGTGGCCCACAGGAACATGCCGCCTTCGGGCTGATTAAACGTCAGGTGCTCGCCAAGCTCCTCGGTCAGCAGCTGCGACAGGCGCAGGCACTTCTGCTGATAGGCGTCGCGGATAAGGGCTATCTGCGGCGCCAGGCGATCCAGCGACAGGTAGGCGCTGACCAGCGACTGGGCAAAGGCGTTGGCGTGCAGGTCGGTGGCCTGCTTGATGATGGCGACCTTCTGCTTCATCCACTCCGGCAGGATTATCCAGCCGACGCGCAGGCCGGGGGCGAGAATTTTCGAAAAGGTCGAGGTATAGGCCACATGCGCTTCGCAGCCCAGTTCGGTCGCCACCTGCAGCAGCGGCTTCTCGCGGCGATCGGTGAAGGCGATTTCGCCATAGGGATCGTCCTCGATAATCATAAAGCTGTGCTCGGCCGCCAGCCTGACCAGCTTCTCGCGGCGCTCGCCGCTGAGGGTCGTGCCGCTGGGGTTGCCGAAGGTCGGCACCACGTAGACGCACTTGATGCGGGTGGTCTGCAGCAGTTCTTCCAGCTCGTCAACGATCATCCCGTGTTCGTCGCTGCCGACCGACTTCACCGTTGCTCCGGTAAGGCCGAGGATCTGCAGGGTCGCGAGGTAGGTGGGGCGCTCAACGACGAAGACGTCGCCCTCATCGGCGAGCGCGCGGATCAGCAGATCCAGCGCCTGCTGGGAGCCGGAGGTGATCAGCAGACGGTCGCTCTGAGTTTCAATTCCGCGCTGGCGGCACAGCCCCACCAGCTGCTCGCGCAGGGCAGAGTTGCCCTCCGTCAGGCCATACTGAAAGGCGTCGTTAAACCGGGATTCGACCACGCTCTGCGTCGCCAGCGCCAGGCCCTCTTTATCGAACAGGTCCGCCGACGGAATGCCGCCAGCCAGGGAGATAACGCCGGGCATTTTGCTGTGCTTGAGGAGTTCACGGATAGCGGAGGGTTGCAGGTCCTGAATACGCTGCGCGAGGTGCATACGGTTGCTCATTGTTACTGTCTCTTTTATGGTTTGTTAAAAATATACATAGCAACCTAACAAAATTTCAATGGCTTTCCGGTGGCGAGCGCTATTTTGCGAGGCGCTTTCCCGAATATGCACATCCATTTGGCCCGCTCTGGCGGTAAATGGTAGGGTATGCGCATCTGGTGACGGGGAACTTTCCGATGGCTATTCACTTACTTATCGTCGACGCGCTCAATCTGATCCGCCGCATTCACGCGGTGCAGGGGTCCCCCTGCGCCGACGCCTGCCGCCACGCGCTGGAGCAGCTGATCGTTCACAGCCAGCCGACCCACGCGGTAGCGGTCTTTGACGACGAGGCGCGCAATCAGGGCTGGCGGCACCAGCGGCTGCCGGACTACAAGGCCGGGCGGGCGCCGATGCCGGACGATCTGCACGTGGAGATGAACAATATCCGCCGCGCGTTTGAACAGCGCGGGGTCTGCTGCTGGTCCTGTGCCGGCAGCGAAGCCGACGATCTGGCGGCGACGCTGGCGGTCAAAGTGGCGGCGGCCGGGCAGCAGGCAACCATCGTCTCTACCGACAAGGGCTACTGCCAGCTGCTGTCGCCCACTATCCAGATCCGCGACTACTTTCAGAAGCGCTGGCTGGATGCACCCTTTATTGCCGGCGAATTTGGCGTGCGCCCCGAACAGCTGCCCGACTACTGGGGGCTGGCGGGCATCAGCAGCTCAAAGGTGCCCGGCGTGGCCGGCATCGGCCCGAAAAGCGCCGCCGAGCTGCTGACGCAGTTTCCGACGCTGGAGGCGCTCTATCAGCAGCTGGAGGCGGTGCCGGAGAAGTGGCGCAAGAAGCTGGAGGCCCACCGCGAGATGGCCTTTATCTGCCGGGAGGTGGCGACCCTGCAAACGGATCTGCGCCTCGACGGCAACCTGCAGCAGCTGCGGCTGGAAAGATAGCCCTCACTTAGCGCGAGGGCGCTGAGATCATCGTTCGTCGCGGCGTCCGCCGACCGCAGCCCACAGGCGGCGGACGTGTACCGTCACCTCTTCGCGGTCGTGATACAGCTGGCGGGCCTGGATCTGGGCATTAATGCCGTGCTCGTCGAGCTGGGCCTGAATGTAGGCCAGATTCTGCGACACCTCTTCGTAGCGCTTTTTCATCGGCAGCTTGAGGTTAAAGATAGTTTCGCGGCACCAGCCGTTGACCAGCCACTGGGCCATCAGGGCGGCCACCTTCGCCGGCTTCTCGACCATGTCGCACACCATCCACGAGATGTTGTTGCGGTTGGGTCGGTAGCGGAAGCCGTCTTCGCGCAGCCAGCTGACCTGGCCGGTGTCCATCAGGCTCTGGGCCATCGGGCCGTTGTCGACAGAGGCGACCCACATGTTGCGCTTCACCAGCTGATAGGTCCAGCCGCCGGGGCAGGCCCCGAGATCGACCGCGTGCATACCGTTTGCCAGGCGCTCGTCCCACTCGTCCGCCGGAATAAAGACGTGGAACGCCTCTTCAAGCTTAAGGGTGGAGCGGCTTGGCGCATCGGACGGAAACTTGAGGCGCGGAATGCCCATGTAGAACGGCGAGTTATTGGTGGTCAGCGAGTAGCCGGTATAGCAGCAGCCCGGCGCAATAAAGAAGACGTGGACCACCGGACGCTTCGCCGTCTCGTAGGATGTCAGCACTTTCGCCTCGCGCAGGGCGGCGCGCAGCGGCACGGTAAACTTACGGCAGAACTTCAGCAGCTCTTTGCTTTCGTTGGTGTCGGCCACCTCAACCCGCAGATCGCCGCCCTTCTCGACCACGCCCTGCAGCATGCCGACAATCGGGCTTATCCTGTCCTCCGGGGACAGATCCTGCAGCAGCTCCCCGGCAACGAACATCTGGCGGGCGAAAATCAGCGAATCGAAGGGCAGATCGCGAATAAGCTTTTCGGCATCGCCCTCCTGATAGCATTCGAAAATCACGTAGCCGGAGTGCTCTTTCACCCGCGCAAAGCCGTAAACCTCAAGGCGGGCGGCCTTGTCCGTAATCTCAGCGGCGCACTCTTTTTCAAATCCCTGGCGGCTGTAGAGAATGACCTTATTCATGCGAACCACCGCGACGTTTGGCGCGGATGGCGCCGACCAGCAGCAGCACCCAGCCGGCGAGGAAGCTCACGCCGCCCACCGGCGTGACGAACGCCCACAGGCGCAGATGGGAGAGCGCGAGGCAGTAAAGGCTGCCGCTGAACAGCACCGTACCCAGGGCCAGAAAAACGCTGCTCCAGTAAAACCAGATGCTGATCCGGCGCTGCATCGCCACCGCCAGCCCGAGGATCGCCAGGGTGTGGAAGCCCTGATACTCAAGGCCGGTCTGGATCCAGCCCATCTCTACCGCGCCTAAAGACTTACTCAGCACGTGGGCGCCAAAGGCGCCAAGTGCGACAAAAATAAAACCGCTCACTGCGGCAAAAATCAGCATGAAACGACCGGTCATGTCATTATCCTAAAAGGAGAACCCCGTTGTTCGGGGCACTATTGTTCATATCGGAAGCGAAACTTTTCCTGTTCACTTGCCGCTTTTGCCAGAATCCACTGGCGAAAGGCGGCTATTTTACCCAGTTCTGCCTGGCTGTCATGGCAAACCAGATAAAAGGCATTTTTACTGACCAGCACATCATTGAACGGGCAGACGAGGCGGCCGGCTTCAATTTCAGTCTGAGCCATCACGTTATTGGCAAGGGCAATGCCCTGACCGTGGATCGCCGCCTGCAGCACCATCGCGCTGTGGCTGAAGATCGGCCCCTGCTGGACGTTAATATGGGTCAGGCCGAGCTGGCGCGTGTAGGTCTGCCAGTCGCGGCGGGAGGCATCGTGCAGTAGCGTATGTTGCGCCAGATCGGCCGGCGTTTTCAATGCCTTCTCGCCGGTAAGCAGCAGCGGCGAGCAGACCGGCAGCAGATATTCGGCGTACAGTTTTTCTACCCGCAGCCCCGGCCAGTTGCCGCGGCCGTAAAAAATCGCCACGTCAACATCGTCCGCCAGCTTATCCTCTTCGCGGTCCACGGCCTGGATCCTGACGTCAATTCCCGGATAAGCTGAGTTAAAGCTTGCCAGCCGCGGCACCAGCCAATGGATGGCGAAGCTTGGCAATAAACTGACCGTCAGCGCCCCTTTTGCGCTTCGGGCCTGAAGTTTACGCGTTGCGTCGGTTAAATGCGAAAAGATCTCTTTAATGTCGAGGAAATAGCTCTGCCCCTCTTCGGTGAGCAGCAGGGAGCGGTTGCGGCGGCGAAACAGCTTCAGGCCAAGGAAATCCTCAAGAGACTTGATTTGGTGGCTGACGGCGGCCTGGGTGACAAACAGCTCATCTGCCGCGCGGGTAAAGCTCAGGTGGCGGGCCGCAGCATCAAATACACGTAATGCATTCAGGGGTGGTAATCGCTTCGACATGGTTGTTCTGGCTTAGATGTTAACTGCAATTAACAATTAGATTACATCATGTAACCTATTAGTTTTTTTTATCTGAGCCATTATAAATTGTCCGTTGAGCTTGCGCCAGCAAATACCTATAGTGGCGGCACTTCCTGAGCCGGAACGAAAAGCGTCGTTGGAATGCGTGTTCTGATGGGCTTTTGGCTTACGGTTGTGATGTTGTGTTGTTGTGTTTGCAATTGGTCTGGAGTTCAGACCTGGGTAGCAAGACTACCGCTTTTCACTTCCTGTACATTTACCCTGTCTGTCCATAGTGATTAATGTAGCACCGCAAAATTGCGGTGCTTTTTTTTACTTAAAATTCAGCGCTTAGTTACCAAGCTCGACCATCTCTTTTACGTCAGACCGGTTGATCTGCTGCTTGTTACCGTTGGCGTCTTTATAAGAGATCATGCCGGTATCGTTGTCAGTCTGAGGTTTGCCATCGGAAACGATGGTGCGGCCATCAGTGGTGTGCAGCGCGTAGTTTGATGAGCATGCGCTCAGAGCAAAGGTCAGCATACAGGCAGAAATAATTGCGGCAGTCTTCTTCATGGTCTACTCCTTGTTTCCATTGTTTGTTGTTTGAAGCCAGGCCGGAGAGAGATTTTTAGCAATTAATGCTATAGAAATCTCGTATACTTACGAACTCACATATTGACCTGACAATATTTAGCATAACGCACTCTCCCGGAGCTGCCATAAATCCCGGAAGATTCTGAACGTTAGCCTCCGCTTGCCCTTCTTTGCAAAGTGCGCGACGATCTGCGCAAATCCATGAGGAAAGCTATGAACGTTTTTAATCCGGCGCACTTTCGCGCGCAGTTCCCGGCGCTGGCGGATGCCGGCATCTACCTCGACAGCGCGGCCACTGCGCTCAAGCCGCAGGCGGTCATTGACGCCACCCAACAGTTTTATAGCCTCAGCGCCGGTAACGTCCACCGCAGCCAGTTTGCGGCGGCGCAGGCGCTGACCGAACGCTACGAAGCGGCCCGCGATCGCGTGGCAGCGCTGATTAATGCCCCCGAGGGAAAGAATATCGTCTGGACGCGCGGCACCACCGAGGCCATCAATATGGTGGCCCAGAGTTACGCCCGCCCGCACCTGAAGGCAGGAGATGAGATTATCGTCAGCGTTGCCGAGCACCACGCCAACCTGGTGCCCTGGCTGATGGTGGCCGAACAGACCGGTGCGCGGATTGTAAAGCTGCCGCTCGGTGCCGACGGTCTGCCGGACGTCGCCCAGCTCGCAACGCTGATAACCGAACGCAGCCGGATCCTCGCCCTGGGTCAGATGTCCAACGTCACCGGCGGCTGCCCGGACCTTAAGCGCGCTATTGCGCAGGCCCACGCCGCCGGGATGGTAGTGATGGTCGACGGCGCTCAGGGCGCAGTCCACTGCCCGGCGGACGTGCAGGCGCTGGATATCGACTTCTACGCCTTTTCCGGCCACAAGCTGTACGGCCCGACCGGCATCGGCGCGCTGTACGGCAAGGGCGAACTGCTGGACGCCATGAGCCCGTGGCTCGGCGGCGGCAAGATGATTACCGAAGTGACTTTCGACGGCTTCAAAACCCAGCCGGTGCCCTACCGGCTGGAGGCGGGCACGCCGAACGTCGCCGGGGTGATTGGCCTCAGCGCTGCCCTGGAGTGGCTGACGGAGGCCGACATCGCCCAGGCCGAGCGCTGGAGCCGCAGCCTGGCAACCCTTGCCGAAGAAGAACTGGCGAAGCGCCCCGGCTTTCGCTCCTTCCGGGCCCAGGAGAGCAGCCTGCTGGCCTTTGATTTTGCCGGCGTTCACCACGGCGATATGGTGACCCTGCTGTCGGAGTACGGCATCGCCCTGCGCGCCGGCCAGCACTGCGCCCAGCCGCTGCTGGCGGCGCTCGGGGTCAGCGGCACGCTGCGCGCCTCTTTTGCGCCCTATAATACGCAGGAAGACGTGCACGCGCTGGTCAGCGCCGTTGACCGCGCGCTTGAGATACTGGTGGATTAAATGACGCAACCGGCACTGCATCCCTTTGGGACAACGATGACTGAGCAGACGCTGCGCGAAACCTTCGCGCCGCTCGGCCAGTGGGAAGATAAATACCGCCAGCTGATCCTGCTCGGCAGGCGGCTGCCGCCCCTGCCAGATGCCGCGAAAGCGCGGGCCCGCGAAATTGCGGGCTGCGAAAACCGCGTCTGGCTCGGCTATACGCGCGACGGCGAAGGCCGTATGCACTTCTTCGGCGACAGCGAAGGGCGGATCGTGAAGGGCCTGCTGGCAGTGCTGCTGACCGCCGTGGAGGGGAAACGCCCTGAACAGCTGCTGGCCGCCGATCCGCTGGCGCTGTTTGACGAGCTGGGCCTGCGCGGCCAGCTCAGCGCCTCGCGCGGCCAGGGTCTGGCGGCGCTGGGCGACGCGGTGCTCGCCGCCGCCCGCGAGGCTCAGGCCTGACGCGCGGCTTTTGCCATCATTTTCTTCAGGGCGTGAGAAACGGCAACGAAACCAAAGGTCGCCGTGACCATGGTCGCCGCCCCAAAGCCGGCGGCGCAGTCCATCCGCTTCGGCCCCTCCGCCGTACTCTTCATGGCGCACACCGAGCCGTCCGACTGCGGATAGACCAGCGCTTCGGTGGAGAAGACGCAGTCCACGCCCAGCTTGCCCTTACTGTTCTTCACCACCCCGAAATCGCTTTTCAGCCGCTCGCGCAGCTTTGCCGCCAGCGGATCCTGAATGGTTTTCGCCAGGTCGGCGACCTGAATCTGCGTCGGATCGGTCTGCCCGCCCGCGCCGCCGGTGGTCACCAGCGGCACCTTATAGCGGCGGCAGTATGAAATCAGCGCCGCTTTTGGCCGCACGCTGTCGATGGCGTCGATCACGTAGCTGAACCCGGCGCCCAGATACTCCGCGACGTTATCCGGCGTGACGAAGTCGTCCACCACCGTCACCCGGCATTCGGGGTTGATGAGGCGAATGCGGTCCGCCATCACCTCCGCCTTCCCCAGGCCAACGTTGCCGCCGAGGGCGTGGACCTGACGGTTGGTGTTGGTGACGCAGACGTCGTCCATATCAATGAGGGTAATGGCGCCGATGCCGGTGCGCGCCAGCGCCTCCGCGGCCCAGGAACCGACGCCGCCGATGCCGACCACGCAGACGTGGGCATCGGCAAACAGCTGCAGCGCCTTCTCGCCGTACAGGCGCGCCGTACCGCCAAACCGCTGGCGCCAGGCGTCGCTGATTACTACTGACATAACTTACTCACTAAGATCCATCCCATTAGGGCTAATTTACTTGCCATTTTAGTCCCGGGCAGTGCTCGAAATCCTCACGTACTTCAGTACGCTCCGGTTTCTCCGCGCTGGACGGGACTAAACTGGCTGCGACATATACGCCTACTGGGATAGGCTCATCCGCTAAACACATTACCGTTGCCGGCGCCCGGCGCGCTGCGCAGCACCCAGACGCGGCCATAATGATTGTACCAGCCGGCGCGGTGTCCGGCCTCCGGGCCAATGCCCTGATAGATGTCGAAGTGCTGGCCTTTAATCGCCCCGCCAACGTCCAGCGCCACCATCAGACGCAGCTCGTAGTGGCCGTTAAACTTGCCGTTGTTATCCAGCAGCGGCACTTCCGCCAGCAGGGTGGTGCCCGCCGGGACAATGCTGCGATCGGACGCTACCGACGCGCGGCCAACCAGCGGCACGGCGCTGGCGCCTTTCACCGGCGCAAAGGACTGGGGCTTAAAGAAGACAAAGGACGGGTTAGCCTCCAGCAGCGCGCGGACTTCCGCCTCGCTGTGGGTTTCGCCCCAGTGGCGGATCGCCTGCATCGACATATCTTCGCGCTTCACTTCGCCGCGATCGATAAGCACCTTGCCGATGCTGCGGTACGGCCAGCCGTTCTTACCGGCGTAGCTGAAGAAGTTGAGCGGCGAGCCGTCGCCGAAATCAATGTAGCCGCTGCCCTGAACGTCCATGATGAAGTTGTCCATCAGCGAGTTGCTGTACGCCAGCACATAGTTGTCGCTCAGCGCCCCGGCGTAAATGCTGGCCCGCGACGGCAGCTTGCCGCGCTTGGGCGGCATGCGGTAGATAGGATACTGGAACTCGCCCTGCCGGGTGTGGCGGGCCTCCACCACCGGCGTGTAGTAGCCGGTAAACTGCACGTTGCCATAATTATCGGCGCCCTGCATCTGCCAGGCGTCAAGGCCATACTGCTTCAGGGTGCGGGTATCGCCCCCGGCGCGCAGCCACTGCTGCACGGCATTAAACACGCCGCTCTGGCTGCCGTACAGGCGCGGCGACGCATTGCGAATTTCATTAATCTGCTGGGCGAAATCACCGCCGTTAATCGGGGCGCCTACCGCATCAGGCTGATTTACGAGGGAAAAAGGCTGATGAAACTTACCGTCATTATACTGCTGACCGCGATCGGTCGGCTTTGACGAACAGGCCGCCAGCAGCGCCGCCAGCGCGCCCGTTGCCACTATTTTTGCCCAACGTCCTTTCATGGTATCTCGTCTTCTTTATACATAAGGGAATGCGTGATGAAGATAACAAACCGCCGGAGCTAATGAAATGCGCGCGGCGGCTCCCGGGCAAGTTTTGCCTAAAAATTAACGTGTCGCTTCATTTTTACTCAGTTATTTGAAAAATTGGCACATGAGTGGAAAAAAGGGTTGCATAGAAACGTGAGCCGAGTATAGTGCGCTTCCACGGACGCGGGGTGGAGCAGCCTGGTAGCTCGTCGGGCTCATAACCCGAAGGTCGTCGGTTCAAATCCGGCCCCCGCAACCAATCACATATGAAGAGAAAGATTCACCGGTTTAAACGGTGAATGACGGACGCGGGGTGGAGCAGCCTGGTAGCTCGTCGGGCTCATAACCCGAAGGTCGTCGGTTCAAATCCGGCCCCCGCAACCAATCACATATGAAGAGAAAGATTCACCGGTTTAAACGGTGAATGACGGACGCGGGGTGGAGCAGCCTGGTAGCTCGTCGGGCTCATAACCCGAAGGTCGTCGGTTCAAATCCGGCCCCCGCAACCACTTCAAAAAAACAGACACCCCGACGGGTGTTTTTTTTTGCCTGCGATTTGCCTTGTCAAAAACGGCGCCCCGCGGCGCCGCTCGTTAACTGCGTCGCGCCAGCGTCGCGCCGTCGGAGAAGTAGGCCTTAATGCCCGCCAGAATCGACTCGGCAACCTCCTGCTGAAACTTCGCCGTTTTCAGCTTGCGCTCCTCTGCTACGTTACTGATAAACGCGGTCTCTACCAGAATCGACGGAATATCCGGCGCCTTCAGCACCGCAAACCCGGCCTGCTCGACGTGATTCTTATGCAACTTATTGACCCGCCCAAGCTTGCCGAGGACCGCCTTGCCGAACTTCAGGCTGTCGTTGATGGTCAGCGACTGGACCATATCGAACATGGTGTGATCAACGTAGCGGTCGCCGCTCTTGCTGACGCCGCCGATCAGATCCGAGGCGTTCTGAGTCTGGGCGAGATATTTCGCCGCCGTACTGGTGGCGCCTTTGGTGGAGAGCGCAAACACCGAGGAGCCGTGCGGTTGACGGCTGGTGAAGGCGTCTGCATGAATTGAGACAAAGAGGTCGGCGCGCTGCTTCTGCGCCTTCGCCACCCGCACTTTGAGCGGAATAAAGACGTCTTCATTGCGGGTCATATAGGCCTTCATGGTGCGATCTTTGTCGATCAGCGCCTTCAGGCGGCGGGCGATTTTCAGCACCACGTCCTTTTCGCGGGTGTGATACTTGCCGATAGCGCCGGAATCCTCCCCGCCGTGGCCGGGGTCGAGCATGATAACGATAGGCCTGTCGCGCCCCGCTCTGCCGGGCTGCGGCCCGCTCTGCGCCGGGGGCACCTGCTTTTCCAGATCGCCCTTGTTGTAATCCTCCAGCAGCGCCAGCAGCGGATCCTGCACGTCGGTGGCGTTGGCCGGATAGAGGTCCAGCACCAGGCGCTCTTTAAATCCGGCCACCGGCGCGAGGGCAAACATCTGCGGCTTAACGTTCTGCTTAAGCTCAAACACCATGCGCACCGTCTGCGGATCGAACTGGCCCACGCGGGCGGACTTAATGTAGGGGTCATCGGCGCGGATCTGCGCCCCCATCCCCTTAAGCACCGAATTAAGGTTAACGCCCTCGATATCGACGACCAGCCGATCGGGGTTGCTCAGGGCAAACTGCTTATACTTCAGCACCCGGTTGGACTCCACCGTGACGCGGGTATAGGTTGACGCCGGCCAGATGCGGACCGCCACCACATGACTGGCCGCGGCCAGCCCCACCTGGCTTACGCTGAGCAACCACATCGCCCCGGCGCCCTGCAGCAGGCGGCGGCGGCTTAATCCTGACTGACTTCCCGACATGCATCTCCCAAGCAAAAATCTGGTTTCACTTATGTAACAATCAACTGGACCGAAAACTGTACCCAAAGGCGCATAAGCTGTCATCTATAAAAGGGTAAACATTATGGAGTTACGCGCTTTTCTCACGATTAATTAAGCAGCATTGGTTAAAATTGTTGCTTGCACTTGTTACCAAAACAGAATAAAAATACATTTATTACGAATAAACATTCATGAGAGGCAGGCTGTGGTGAAGGAGCGTAAAACCGAACTGGTTGAGGGATTTCGTCATTCTGTTCCCTATATTAACGCCCATCGCGGGAAAACATTTGTCATCATGCTCGGCGGCGAAGCCATTGAGCACGATAACTTTTCCAGTATCGTCAACGACATTGGCCTGCTGCACAGCTTAGGTATCCGCCTGGTGCTGGTCTACGGCGCGCGCCCGCAAATTGACGCTAACCTTGCCGCGCACCACCATGAGCCGGTCTATCACAAGCACACCCGCGTGACCGACGCCAAAACCCTTGAGCTGGTGAAGCAGGCGGCGGGCACGCTGCAGCTGGATATCACCGCCCGGCTGTCGATGAGCCTCAGCAATACGCCGCTGCAGGGCGCGCACATTAACGTGGTCAGCGGCAACTTTATCATCGCCCAGCCGCTGGGCGTCGACGACGGCGTCGACTACTGCCACAGCGGCCGCATCCGGCGCATCGACGAAGAGGCGATCCACCGCCAGCTCGACAGCGGCGCGATTGTGCTGATGGGCCCGGTGGCGGTGTCGGTGACCGGCGAGAGCTTTAATCTCACCTCCGAAGAGATAGCCACCCAGCTCGCCATTAAGCTGAAGGCGGAGAAAATGATCGGCTTCTGCTCCTCGCAGGGCGTGTACAACGAGCAGGGCGAAATCGTCTCCGAGCTGTTCCCCAACGAGGCGCAGGCCCGCGTTGAATCGCTGGAGGCCGAGGGCGACAGCTACTCCGGCACCGTGCGCTTCCTGCGCGGGGCGATCAAAGCCTGCCGCAGCGGCGTGCGCCGCTGCCACCTGATAAGCTACCAGGAGAACGGCACCCTGCTGCAGGAGCTGTTCTCTCGCGACGGCATCGGCACGCAGATCGTGATGGAGAGCGCCGAACAGATCCGCCGCGCCACCATTAACGACATCGGCGGCATTCTGGAGCTGATTGAGCCGCTGGAGCAGCAGGGCATTCTGGTACGCCGCTCCCGCGAGCAGTTGGAGATGGAGATCGACAAGTTCACCGTCATCCAGCGCGACGGCACCACCATCGCCTGCGCGGCGCTCTACCCCTTCCCGGAAGAGCGGATCGGCGAAATGGCCTGCGTTGCGGTCCATCCCGACTACCGCAGCTCGGCGCGCGGCGAAGTGCTGCTGGAGCGCGTCGCCGCCCAGGCACGCCAGATGGGCCTCGACAAGCTGTTCGTGCTGACCACCCGCAGCATCCACTGGTTCCAGGAGCGCGGCTTCACGCCGGTAGAGATAGACCTGCTGCCGGAGAGCAAAAAGCAGATGTACAACTATCAGCGCCGATCGAAGGTGCTGATGGCGGATTTGGCGTGACGGACCTCACTGCCGGACAGGTACGGTATTAGCTCAAAATTGAGTTGGCGGTCTGGTTTGAGCAAGAAGCGAACGCTATTACCAACTTTCGCTATTGCGGCCTACAGAGTTGTGCTTACGATGTTTCCCGGTAGAGCTAGCGAGAAACATCTGTTTTTTCTTATCGCATAATGCCTGAATAAGCAACAACTCCAACTAAAGGAGGAATCAATGTCACATTCGTCATCAAGAAGAAAAGTTGTAGACATAGAAGTCCTCCTTGAACACAGAGCATCACACGCACGGAGTTGCGCTAACCACGTTGCGAATAGATTGGGGATCACCCGTAGCGAGCTATTTATGAAAGTTAAGAAAGATACAGGAGCCAGTTTAGAGTCGCCTCTTACAGAAGATGAGTTAATGAAAGCGTTTCATTATATGGAAAACCTTTAGGAGAGCGTGTCCACATTACGTGAGCAGCATCCGTTGGGTCAAACATGAACGACTATACGTCAACGAGATCTCATGCCCGGCCGGCATCACATCATACTCCCGCAAACAGCGCCGCCAGCCCGCTACGCCGCTCGGTGCGCTGGGTAATGGCCTGTGCCAGCAGCTTTTCATCCGCGTACATCGACAGCCGCTGCTTAGCGCGGGTGATGGCGGTATAGACCAGCTCGCGGGTGACGACCGGCACGCTGCGGTTGGGCAGCACCAGCGCCGCGTGGTTAAACTCCGAGCCCTGCGATTTATGTACCGTCATCGCCCAGGCCGTCTCGTGCTCCGGCAGGCGGCTCGGCTGCACCGACTTGAGGCTGCCGTCCGGCAGCGGGAACCACACGCGTAGCCCCTGCCCCCGATCCAGCGCAACACCGATATCGCCGTTGTACAGCCCGAGCGCGCTGTCGTTGCGCGAGATCATCACCGGCCGCCCTTCGTACCAGCGCGCCTGCGCCGGGCGGGCGATGCGCCCCCGGCGCACCAGCAGCTGCTCCAGCTGGGCATTGAGGCCGCTGACGCCGTAGGGGCCCTCGCGCAGGGCGCACAGCAGCCGGTAGCGGCTGAACGCCTGCAGAACCTCCTCCGGCGCGGCCTGCGCCTTCAGCAGACGGAGATAATCGCCGTAGCCCGCCAGCGCGTCGCTAAGCATTGCCTCATACTCCTCGCTGGTCGATAGCGGCTGGAGCGCGATATCGTCGAAGCCGTGATGCAGCGCCGCCCTGACGGCGGCGCGGTCGCCGCGATTCACCGCCAGCGCCAGCTGGCCGATGCCGGAGTCGCTGCCGAAGCGGTAGCTTTTTTGCAGCAGGCACAGGCTGTCGCGCAGCGCGCCCGCCTGCGTGCCTTCCCCCGCAGGGACCGGCGTGCCGGTCAGGCGGCTCAGCTCCGCGGCGCGTTCGGCGGTGTAGCCGGCATTGACCCAGGCGCAGATATCGCCCAGTACCGCCCCGGCCTCCACGGAGGCGAGCTGATCGCGGTCGCCGAGGAAAATCACCCGCGCGTGCGGCGGCAGGGCGTCAATCAGCCGCGACATCATCGGCAGGTCAATCATTGAGGCCTCGTCCACCACCAGCACGTCCAGGTGCAGCGGGTTGCCCGCATGGTAGCGGCCGCGCTGGCTGCCGGGCTGAATGCCCAGCAGGCGGTGCAGGGTGCTGGCCCCGGCGGGCAGCTGCGCCTTTTGCGCATCGCTGAGCAGCAGCTGGCCCAGCGCCAGACCCAGGGATTCGGTCAGCCGCGCCGCCGCCTTGCCGGTGGGGGCGGCCAGGCGAATGCGGCACTTCGCCTCGCGGCGGGTCTGGATCAGCGCCGCCAGCAGCTTCGCCACGGTGGTGGTTTTGCCGGTGCCCGGCCCGCCTGAAATCACTGAAATGCGCCGGGTCAGGGCGACGGCGGCCGCCACCTTCTGCCAGTCCACTTCGTCTGAGGGCGGAAAGAGTGCGCCGAGCGCAGCCGCCAGCTGTCCTTCGTCCTCGCGCAGCGGCTGCCCGTCGGCCTGGCTGAAGAAGCGCGCCACGCTGAGTTCGCTGCGCCACATCCGGTTGAGGTAGAGCCGCCCTTCGCTGAGCACCAGCGGCGTCGCGGCCTCGCCGCCGCTGACCGCCGGCGAGCGCTGCAGGTGCGCCAGGATGTCATCGGCGCTCCCGGCCCGGGCAAACAGCTGCTGCCAGATGTCGCGCTCCCGGCCGGTGGCCTGCCCGTCCTCGCACAGGCGGGAGAGCGGCAGGCAGACGTGGCCCTCGCCGACGTCGCGGCTGAGCAGCGCCGCCGCCAGCAGGACCGCCGGGGCATCATCGTGCGCCACCATCAGGGCAAACTGCACGTCCAGCGGGCGCAGCAGCTTTGCCCCGGCCGCCTGGTTTAACAGTGACTCCATGCTCATGACGCGACCTCCTGCTGCGTACCGGCGAAGAGCGCGTCCAGCCCTTCAACCAGCGCCCGCGCCGGGCGGGTGCTGAAAATGCCCTGCCCGCCGTCGCCGTCGACGCCGCGCAGAAAAAGATAGATAACGCCGCCGAAGTGGCGGTCGTAGTCGTAGTCCGCCAGCCGGTGGCGCAGGTAGCGGTGCAGCGCCAGGCTGTAGAGCTGGTACTGCAGATCGTAGCGGTGGGCCTGCATGGCCTGGGCCATCGCCTCCGGGGTGTAGGCCTGCGCGCTGTCGCCCAGCCAGTTGGACTTGTAGTCCAGCAGGTAGTAGCGGCCGTCGCGGCGGAACACCAGGTCGATAAAGCCCTTCAACATGCCGCTGACCCGTCGGAAGTCCAGCGGCGGGCAGCCCGCCGACAGCGGATCGTACCGGCGCATCAGCGCGTCGAGCGCCTCCGGAGCCAGCGGCCGCTCGATGGGCAGATAAAATTCCAGCTCCACCTGGCGATCGGCACCCGCAAGCGCGCTGAGCGGCACCTCAGCCCCCGGCAGCGGTGTCCCGAGCACGGCGGTGAGCCAGCGGGTCAGCACCGGCGCCCAGGCCGCATCAAAGCCGCCGCGCTCCAGCTGTAGCTGCACCTCGCTTTCATCTATCGGCCGGGTAAAGTCGATGGTTTCAAACAGGCCGTGCAGGAAGGTCCCCGGCGAGGCGCCGCGCGGGAAGCTGTGCGGCGTCAGTTCGGGCTCTTCTGTCGTTCCCTCGCCAACGCCCGCCGCGTCGATATCGAGCCTCGGCAGCAGATCCAGGGCCACGCCGTGGCCGCGCTGCTGCAGCCCGGAGTAGCTGGTGACCCGCCACTCGTCGCTGATGCGCCGCCGCATTTCGCGCGCCTGCAGAGCGGGCATCTCCGGGGCCAGCGGCTGCCAGCGTTCGGCGGCGCCTGCTTCGGCGACGGAGAGCGCAATATCGCCGGTACAGAGCGCGCGCAGGCAGGCCTCAAGGCCGTCGGCGTCTTTCGGCTCACCGCCCTGCACCAGCCGGCCGATGGCGCTGTGGTGCAGTTCACTCTCTGCCGCTTTATCGCTGCGCCGGGCGCTGAGCGGCGCGATGCCGAGGCTGCAGTGCCAGACGGCGCGGGTCAGCGCCACGTAGAGCAGGCGCAGATCTTCCGCCAGCCGTTCGGCCTCCGCCAGCGCCAGGCTCTCTTCGCCCTTGTGCAGGTCGAGGACGGCGGAGAAGGTGCTGCGGTCGTGATAGAAGGCCTGATCCTGCTTGCGGTAGCGGGCGATAAACGGCAGCCACACCAGGGAGTACTCCAGCCCTTTCGATTTGTGGATAGTGACAATCTGTACCAGGTGCTTATCGCTCTCCAGGCGCATCTGCTGCCCGGAGCCGCCGCCCTCCGCCCCGGCGATCTGCTGCGCCAGCCAGCGCACCAGCGCGTGCTCGCTCTCAAGCTGGCCGGCGGCCTCCTGCAGCAATTCGCTGAGATGCAGAATATCGGTCAGCCGGCGCTCGCCGCCGCGGGTCGCCAGCAGGTTTTCGGCGATATTGCGGGCGCTCATCAGGGCGCGCAGCATGGTCATTACGCCGCGCTGCTGCCACAGCTGGCGGTAGCCGGTAAACTCCTCCACCAGCGCGTCCCACGCGGGTTCGTCGAGATTGAGCGCCTCAATCTGCTGCGCGTTAAGGCCAAATAGCGCGCAGGCCAGGGCGCTGCGCAGGCCGCTCTCACGCTCGGGAGCCAGTACCGCCTGCAGCAGCCACAGCAGATCCTGCGCCTCGGGCGTTTCGAAAACGCTGTCGCGGTTCGAGAGATAGACCGAGGGAATGCCCAGCGCGTTGAGGGCGTCGCGCACCAGACTTGCCTCCTGGCGGTTGCGCACCAGCACGGTAATATCCGAGGCCCGCACCGGCCGCGACGTTTCGCCGCGCCACAGCAGCGCGTCGCCGCGCTGCCCGCCGCTCAGCCAGGCGCGGATCTCCCCGGCGCACAGGCCCGCCATCTGATTCTGATAGTCGCCCGCGCCGACGCCGTTGCCGGGCATCAGCCAGAAGCGCATCGCCGGCTGCGCGTCGCCGTTCAGCGTAAAGCGCAGGCCGCGGTTCTTCTCCGCGGGCTTCACCGGCAGGAAGGGAATGTCGCGAAACATAAACGGGTTGTCGACGGCGCTGAACAGGCGGTTGACGCTCTCTACCACGCCCGGCGCCGAGCGCCAGTTGGTATCGAGCGTATAGTGCGCCGCCACGTCGCCGCGGGCGCGCATGTAGGTGAAGATATCCGCTCCGCGAAAGGCGTAAATTGCCTGCTTGGGATCGCCGATCAGCAGCAGGGCGGTCTCCGGCTGCTGCCGCCAGATGCGGCGAAAGATCCGGTACTGCTGCGGATCGGTATCCTGAAATTCGTCGATCATGGCGACCGGAAAGCGCTGGCGAATGGCCGCCGCCAGCGCATCGCCGCCGTCGCCCCGCAGGGCGTCGTCGAGGCGGCTCAGCATATCGTCAAAGCCCATCTCGCCCCGGCGGCGCTTCTCCTGCGCTACCGCGTCGCGGATCTCCGCCATCGCGCGGGCGATCACCAGGTCATTGAGCGACGGCGGCGCGGCGGTTATCGCCTCTATCTCGGCAAACAGCGGGTGGCGCGGCGCGTCGCCGCCCTCTTTGGTCCGCGAGAGCAAAAAGGCCTGAGCAAACTTCTCCAGCGCGTCCGGCAGCGCGTAGCCGGTCGTTTCTTCCTGAGCCCAGGCGCTAACCTTCTCAAGCCACTTGCCCTGATTGCCGCGGTTGAACTTGCGGCGGTCGAGGTCTGAGCCTTCGAGGATCGCCGGGATCTCCTCGGCGGCCGCCAGCCAGCGGACCTTGAGCGCGTTAATCTGCTCAAGGATCTGCTGATGGCGGGCGATCAGCGTTTGGTCCGCCGGCGGGGTTTTTAACTGCGGCGCCTCGCCCTGCAGGTAGCGGTCGATAGACTTCAGCAGGTCCTGCGGCCCCTTCCAGCTGGCGTGAACCATCTCCGCGACGTCGCGCGGCAGCGGGTAGCAGTGGCGGCGCCAGAAGTCGGCGCAGGCGCGAAAGCGCAGCCGCGACTCGTCCTCGATGAGGGTCTGCTCAAACAGCATCCCGGACTCGAAGGCGTTGAGGCTCAGCATCCGCTGGCAGAAGCCGTGGATGGTGAAGACGGCGGCCTCGTCCATCTGCCGCTCCGCCAGCAGCAGCACCCGGGCCGCCTCGCGCCTGTCGGCAATCTCCGCCAGCAGGCTGGCGTAGAGCGGATTGTCGGGCTCTTCCTCTTCACGCAGGCAGGCGATGCGCAGCTCGTGAATGTTGCTGCGGATGCGCCCGCGCAGCTCTTCGGTGGCGGCCTCGGTAAAGGTCACCACCAGCAGCTCTTCGACGTTAACCGGCCGGACAAAGGCGGCATCGCCGCCGAGCCCGAGCAGCAGCCGCAGGTAGAGCGCGGCGATAGTGTAGGTTTTTCCGGTGCCCGCAGAGGCTTCAATCAGGCGCTCGCCAATCAGCGGCAGGCGCAGGGGATTTAACGTCTCGGCGGTCTCGGTCATTCACTCTCTCTCATCAACGGCATGGACTGCTGCAGGGCGCTGATGCTGTTCCACACTTTCCAGCCCTGCGGGTGCGCGTACTCTGCCTTCCCGCCCTGGCTTCCGGAAATCTGTGAAAGCAGCGTCATCCCCTGCGGCTCCACTACCGTCTGATGAAAGAAATCGGCAAGCTTCGCCGGGGTCAGCAGCTTAATCTGGGCTACTACTTTATCACGTGAATCAAAGCGCATATTACCGCGATCGAAATCTTTGCTCAGCGCCGAGGCCTCTTCGCTCAGAGTCTGCGGCGGCTGCATCAGCTGAGCGATGACCGCCTGCTGAATTTGCGCGAACTCCTCCGGCTTCATGGCCCGCAGCTTCTGCTCCGCCGTCGGGAAGAAGGCCTTAAAGCGCTCCCAGAGGAAGGCGGGCTGCTTGTCGCTGCTCTGCAACAGGAAGCCCAGCCCCCACTGGCGGCCAACGTTCATCGGGAAGGCAAATACCGCGTAGCCCAGCTGCTCTTCGGTGCGCAGCTGGTTGTAGAACCATGGCTGGATAATCTGCCCCAGCAGCTCGGCGGCGGCGGAGCTGCTGTATTCATCGACGTTCGCCGGGGCAAACACCGCGCCCAGCGCCGAGTCGCTGCTGCTGCCGGCTTTTTCAAAGATGGCGTTCTGCTGCTTTGTCACCGCCACGTCCGGATTGCGGCACCAGGTATCGCCTTTGGTGGCCAGCTGCTTCTGCACGCGGCGGGCGAGCGCCGTGGACTGCTCCGGCGTCATGTTGCCGACCACCAGAAACTCCGGGCGCGCGCCCGTCTTAAGCTTCTCGCGCCACGCCATGACCTCCTTCAGAGTGATGGAGGGCAGCAGCGCCCGGCGCGCTTCGCGCTGGAAATACGGCACCTGGGAGATCATCTGCAGCGGCATGATGGCCTGCTCGTAGGCTTTGCCTTTATCGGCAGAATCCATCATCTGCGCATACCAGGATTTAGCCTGCTCGAGCTGCGCCTCGGTGGGCTGGTAGCTGAAGTAACCCTTGAGCAGGGCATCAAACAGTTCTGGCAGACGCTGGGTGTAGCCATTGGCGTTCACCAGCAGGCCGCTGTTGGCGCCCGTTGAGAAGCTGATGCCGCCGACCGCTGCCTGGTTGCTGAGCTGGTCGAGGGCAATCCCCGCCAGATAGTCATTGAGGGCAAAAATCACCTGGTGGCGGGCGCTATCCATTACCTGCGGGTTGCGCAGCACCAGCGTGACGTCGGCTTTCGGCTCGCTGGCAAAGTAGCGCCCGGGACTGTAGACCACCCGCAGCTGCGGCTCATCGACGATAAGCTTCGGCTTGTCGGCGTCGCCTCCGGGCTTAATCAGCGTGAAATCATCCGGGATGTAGGGATTCAGCGTCGGCAGCTGCAGGGCTAGCTTTCCACCCTCCTGCCGCCACTGCTCCAGCGTCCGGTCGCTGATTTTATCCACCTGATAGGGCGCCCCGACGAAGTAGGCGGTCTTGTTGTGCGGCTCCTTGTCGCTGATGTACCAGATGCGCGCGTTTTGCGGAGTCATCATCGCCAGCCGCGACTCAATCGCCTTCTCGTCAAAGCGATCGGCAATGTTCACCACGTCCAGGGTATGCTCCACCGGCACGCGGATCATCACGTCCGCCAGCCACTCAACGTAGTCCATATTGCGGTTGATGGAGGGGTAGCGAAAATCGAGATCCAGCACGTGGGCCAGCTCGTCGAAATAGCGCTTATCAACGCCCTTCTCGCGCAGCATGTTGAGATAGCTGAAGATGGCGGCAACCACCTGGTCGCGGTTAGCCAGGCCTTTGTCGGTCAGGCTGGCCGAGATTGCCAGCACGCCGCTGTTGCCGGTCACCACCGGATCGGAGTCGGCGCGAATGCCCTCCACCAGCCCCTGGCGCTGCAGCCAGTCGGAGAGCGTACCGGGGCTGCGGTTGCCGATAAGGTAAGTGATCAGTTCATCGGTTTTGCTGCGAAACTGCGGCGAGTTGTTATCAATGCGAAACTCCACCCGCAGCACCTTGCGCGGAATGGCGGGCACGTAGTGGATGATGATGCCCTTCTGAGCATCGGTCACCACCGGTACATCAATCTGCGGCCGCTGAATGTTGTGATTGGCGACCCGCCCCCAGGTGCGCGCGGCCATCTCCGCCAGCGCCGGCAGCGGCTTGTTGCTGTAAATCACCGCCTTCATGATGTTGGCCGAGTAGTACTTATCGCGGAAGGCGTGCAGGGCGTCGAGCACCGGGCTGCCGGGCTTATCGCTGAGCGTTTCCAGGTTACCGCCGGAGAAGCGCGACGCCGGGTGGGCCGGGTTGATGGTTTCGGCGCTCACCTGCGCCATGCGCATGCCGTCCCGGCTGCGGGCCATGGTCAGCTCGGCGTTAACGGCGTTGCGCTCGCGGTCGGCGTATTTCTTATCCAGCAGCGGCGCGGCGATGGCGTCCGCCAGCCTGTCGACGGCGCCCTCAAGGGCGTCGTTTTCGACTTCCAGATAGAAGGCGGTGCGGTACGGCGCGGTGCTGGCATTGTGGCTGCCGCCGTGCAGCTTGAGGTACTCCGCCAGATTATCGGGCTGGGGATACATTTTTGAGCCCATCAGGGTCATATGCTCAAGAAAGTGCGCCAGTCCCGGATGCGAATCAGGATCCTGAAGGGAACCGACGGGCACCACCAGCGCCGACAGCGACTTTACCGCCTGCGGGTCAGAGACCAGCAGAACGGTCATTCCGTTATCGAGGGTGATAGCCTGATACTGGCGCGGATCCTTCTCGCTTTTAAGAATCGTCTCTTTAACGGGCTGCCATCCGCCGTCTGCCTGACTCAGCGGCGCCCAAAGGGCGAGGAAAACAATTACTACGCGGAAAAACCATTTGCTGCCGGGCATTCACGAACCTCATCATTAACAAACATTTGCCGCACTGAACAGGCAGCTTTTTTATGCACTTTATCGCTCAGGCGGCCTGCAACGGCCCCGCTCTCAGTGATCTGGTACATAACAACATCAGTCCGTGACACTTTTTACGCATCATAAAGGAACCCTTTACGGTGCGCAATTTTCGTACAGATACGACACTCTGCGGCGATCAGCTGCGGCTGAAGCGGAGCATCGGCAGCAGAAAGCGCTCGGCCTCTGCGGTAATTGCCTGATAGTGCTCCGGTTCCAGCGCCCGCCAGAGCCGCTGATACCATACGTCGGCCCCTTCCCCGCCGACCATCACGCCCCCCTCCCAGGCCTGAATAAATTTGCTGCGCGCTTTAACCTGCGCCTCCTCGTCCCTGACGATGACATCATTTTCAGCGTCATAACATGATTTCAGCCAGGCTCCGCCGCTTTCCGGCGCAAACAGCAGCGGCCGGGTCATGCCCTCGCGGTAGCCTGCCACCAGCTGCGACAGATGCGCCATCGCCTCCTCCGCCGACAGCGGCGCGAAGCGCCACTCGCCCTCTTTGCGCAGCAGCAGCCGGCTTTCGCCGCCGCCGCCGCTGGCGCAGTAGACCAGGTGCTCCAGCCAGAGCTGCATCCCCTGCGTAAAGCTCTGCAATGACGGACGCCAGCGCAGCAGGCCGTCTGACTGTACCTGCGCCAGCCAGCCGGTGATACGGATGCCGTCACACTCCAGATCAATTTCGCGCTGCTCGCCCGGCTGGCGGCCGGCAATCACCCGGTCGGCCAGAGCCTGCATCTCCTGACACTGGTCATCCCAGGCAATTTCGCCGAAGGCCCCGTAGGGCAGCTCCCCGGCGGCGCGGAAGCGGCGGAACATCGCCGCCGCGTCCTGCTGCTCGATAAGGGTATTCACCAGCTGCTGGTTGAGCTGATAGCGGGTCAGAGTATCCAGCGTAAAGGGCTCCGTTTCCGGGATATCGCTCTCCTCCTGGCGGAAGCTGACCCGCAGGCGCATCTGGAAAAAGGCGCGCACCGGATGTAGCCAGAAGCGCTGCAGCTGGTCGAAGGACAGTTCGTCAACCACCAGCGGCGGCAGCGGCTGGATAAACTCCCCCTGCGGCTCGCCCTGCTGTCCGGCGGCGGCCAGCCATTCGCGGGCGTAGCTCTGCTGCTCGCCGGGGATAAAGTTGTCGGCATCAAACGGCATGCGGGTGTGAAGGTGGGTAATATGCGCCTTGATCCGCACTTCGCTCTCGTCGCAGTCCAGCGCTTCATCGCCGATCAGGCAGTGGCTCTGCCCCACGTAGTCAATCAGCTCCTGCACCAGCACGGAGGGATAGCGTTCGCTGTTGTCCTGAATCGAGCGGCCGATGTAGCTGATATACAGCGTCTGCTCCGCCGACATCAGCGCCTCAAGGAACAGATAACGGTCGTCGTCGCGGCGGCTGCGGTCGCCGCGCACCGGCTTCTGGCTCATCAGATCGAAGCCGAGCGGCGCGAGGGCGCGGGGATAGACGCCGTCGTTCATCCCCAGCAGGCAGACCACTTTGAACGGGATTGAGCGCATCGGCATCAGGGTACAGATATTGACCGGCCCGGCGAGGAAGCGCTGGCTGATGCGCGCCTGGTCCAGGCGCTGGGCCAGCTCGTCGCGCAGCAGCGACAGCGGCACCGCGTGCGGATAGCGGGCATCGAGCCCCTGGTCAATGATTGCCTGCCACTGCTCCTCAACCAGCGCCAGCGCCGCTTCGGTATCAGCATCCGGCAGGAAGAAGTCGCCGAGCATCTCGCGGCACACCGGCAGCCACTCCGCCAGCGGACGCGCCTCGGCAAGCGCCAGCCGCCAGCGGTGCAGCTGGCTCAGGAGCGACGCAAGATGCCCCACCAGGGCGGCAATCAGGCCGCTGGAGGCGTCGTAGGGCAGGACGTCTCGCCACTCACCCTGGCTGCTCTCCATCGCGTAGCCCAGCAGCATGCGGGTAAGACCAAAGCGCCAGGTGTGCTGCCCGGTAGCCGGAAGATCCCACTCGCGGACGTTGTCATCATCCAGCCCCCAGCGGATGCCGGACTCGTTCACCCACTGGCGCAGGTAGCGCAGCCCCTCTTCATCAATGCTGAAGCGCGCCGCCAGCACCGGGACGTCCAGCAGCGCCAGGACGTCTTCACTGACGAAGCGGCTGTCGGGCAGGGAGAGCAGCGTGATAAAGGCCTCCAGCGCCGGGTGCGCCTGGCGCGCGCGGCGGTCCGATATCGCCCAGGGCACGTAGCGGTCGCCGGCGGCGCTGCCGAATACCGCCTGAATAAACGGGCTGTAGCTGTCGATATCGGCCACCATCACGATCACGTCGCGCGGCGTGAGGGTCGGATCTTCGTCGAACATCGCCAGCAGGCGGTCGTGAAGCACCTCCACTTCGCGCTGCGGGCTGTGGCAGACGTGCACCGTCAGGCTGCGGTCGGCGGGATCGAGAGGCCGCTTGCCGACGCTGCTTCTGAACTCCTCCGCCGTCTGCCCGGTAACCGCGCTGCTGCGCAGCTCCAGAATGTCGTGCTGCAGGTTGTGCAGCAGGTTGTCCGGGTCGATGTCGACAAAGGCGTCCAGCTCCTGGTAGTGCTCCAGCCCCGCCAGCAGGTAGATGTAGTCGCGCCCCAGCTTGCCCCAGGAAGCCAGCATCGGGTTACCGACGTCCTGCTCGCCGTCATCGTTAAACAGCCCCGGCGCCCGGTCGCTGTCGCGAAACAGCGGCAGCTCGCGCTCTTCGCGGTGGTGGCGCCGCTGGCGCGCCATCAGCCTGGCGAGGAACGCCGGGTCTTTAATATCGCCCCAGTAGTAGCGGCAGGGATTGGTGAACAGCACGTAAACGTCAATATGCCTGCCCAGGGCCTGCAGCGCCTGCAGATAGACCGGCGGCAGGGCCGAGATGCCGCAGATAAACACCCGCGGGGGCAATTCAGCGGCCAGCGGCTCGCCGGATTCCAGAGCGTTGATAAAGGTCTGATAGAGGTTAGCGCGGTGCCACTTCGGCTGCCCCAGCGCCGCCGTGTGTTCGACCAGCGCCTTCCACAGCGGGGCCTGCCACGCCTGGGCGCCATCCAGACCGTCAACGTGCTCATCGGCCTCCCAGCGGGTCAGCCACTCCGGACGGTATACCAGGTACTGGTCATAGAGATCGGCGATGCGGGAAGCCAGCTGGAAGCACTTGCGGCTGTCGCCGTCGTCGGCCAGATAGTGACGCAGCGGCGCAAATGCCTCCTGCTCCAGCATCTGCGGCAGCAGCGTCATCAGCTTCCAGCGCATGCTCTGCTTGCTAAAAGCGCTCTCTTTCGGGATCTCTTTATCCTTTAACACGCGGACAAACATGTCCCAGATGAAGCTTGCCGGCAGCGGGAATTCGATATTGGCGGCGATGCCGAAGCGCTTAGAGAGCGTCATCTGCAGCCACTGGGCCATGCCGGTACTCTGCACCAGCACTCTTTCAGCCTCAAACGGGTCGCTCAGCCGCTCCTGCTCGACGATAAACTCCATCAGCGCTTCCAGCACGTCGAGACGGTTAGAGTGGTAGACCCGTAGCATAGCTTCTCCCGGTGAAGTAACAGTAGCGCCGCTAGCGCGGCGGGCAGTGCAGGCGGGACATCCGCCCCTCCCTGCCCGACGGCGCGACAATCGTAACCGTGATGCTGACACATCTTTGCCGCATTGTCTGCACGCGCTGCATCTTCCAGCCCGCCGGCAGCGCGGGCGGCAGCGGCCCGGCGGCGTCCCACGCCGTGCGCCAGAGCTGGCGGTACTGGGTGAGCTGCTGAAGGCTGTTGCCGAGCCGGCTCTGCAGGGCGCTGGTGGTGGAGATGACCAGCACCAGCAGCACCATGCCGATCAGCACCTCCGGCAGGCTGAACCCGCGCGTCCGGGCTACGGGATCTCGCATTCGCCAGCCTCCCTGCGCGGACAGAAGTCGCTCCAGCCGCGGGGGCTGAAGTGCACGCGGCCCTCCGTGACCGTAGCGGACTGCCAGCGCCGCTGCTCGCCGCTGCGGGCCCCTAATATCGCCGAGCCATCGGCGAAGATCCGCAGGCAGAGCGTGCCCGGCGCGGCATCCGCCTGCCGGCACTGCACAACCGGCTGCGTCTGCCACGGAATCTGCTTGCCCCACTGCAGCAGCGACTCTGCCCGGGCGCTCTGCATCAGGGCGCGGCTCTCAAAGGTGACCTGCGCCAGCAGGGTTTCATACTGGCGGCGGGTCCCCTGCAGTAGGGCGCTGGCCATCACGAAAAGCAGCAGGACCAGCAGCAGAGAGGAGGCCCCGCGCTGGCGGTTCACAGGTTATACGCCGTGACGCTGAAGCTCGCCCGCAGCGCTTCGCGGCCCTCTCCTCCGCTGCGGGCCGCCAGCGTGACCGTCAGCAGCGGCGCGCTGCCGGGGATCTCATGGCGGCTTACCGTAAACGCTTCGACGATCAGCGCATCCGGATCGGTCATTCTCTCCCAGCCTTTTCCCGCGCAGCTTTCCGCGCCGCGCAGAGTTTCCAGCGCGCCGTCGCGCAGCCTGAACCCGGTGACGTCGGCGTTGGCAACGGCCTTTTCGCCCCGCGCGAGCGTAAGCCGCGTGTCCCAGCGGATCAGGGCGCAGCCCGGCGCGAGATGCAGAGGATTACCGGCGCAGCGCCGGCTGGCGCAGTAGCCCGCCCGCTGCAGATGGCGGGAGATAACGTACACCCGCTGCCACACCTCTTCTGCCAGCATCTGCACCCGGTACTGCTGCAGGGCGCCGCGCTGCAGCGCCGGCAGGTAGCGCGCGCTCCCCAGCAGCAGCACGCTGCTGATGGCGATGGCGATAAGCGTCTCGGCCAGCGAAAAACCGCGTTCGGTTAAGGACATTCCTGGCCCCTACCCGCTTCGCACAGGCGAATGCGGCCCCAGACGGAAACCACCACCCGCCAGCGCCCGGCGGGGCTGCGCAGGACAACGTGTCCCGGCCAGGCGGTGCTGCGCAGGCCGTAGAAGCCGAGCGAGGGCGTCATCTCCTCAAGCGCCACTTCCGGCCAGGCGGGAAGCAGTACGAAAGGCGTATCGGCCGGGCACGGCGGATGGTTCTCTTCACGGGCGTCAAGACACCAGCCCGCTGTTCCTTGCCGCACTTCAGGCAGGCGATCCCGCCGGTGCCAGCTGGCGTCGCTGCGCAGCAGCGCCAGGTAGTCCCGCTCCTGGACGGCAACCTGCCACAGCCGCTCCCGCTGCTGCCAGCGCTGCCAGCTCCACGCCCCGGCGCCCGCCAGAATCATCATCAGCGCCATCGCCACCAGCATTTCGGTAAGGGTGTAACCCTGCTCTCGTTTCATGGCGGGGAGTATGGCGGGTGTGAAAAAAGCGGGCCAGCAGCTGTCGCGCGATTTACGCGCATGATTCAGAGGAAATTGTGATATTGCAGGTCGTTGCAGAAAAACCAGAAGCGGTATTCAGAAAAGAGAAACCGGCCGCGGGGGCCGGTTGATTTCAGATGATTTAAATCGCCACCGGAGCTTTAATGCCCGGGTGCGGATCGTAGCCTTCAATTTCAAAATCTTCGAAACGGTAGTCGAAGATGGAGTCAGGCTTACGCTTGATAACCAGCTTCGGCAGCGCGCGCGGCTCGCGGCTGAGCTGCAGGTGCGTCTGCTCCATGTGGTTACTGTAAAGGTGCGTGTCGCCACCGGTCCAGACGAAGTCGCCCACCTCCAGATCGCACTGCTGGGCCATCATATGCACCAGCAGCGCGTAGCTGGCGATATTGAACGGCAGGCCGAGGAACACATCGCAGGAGCGCTGATAAAGCTGGCAGGAGAGCTTGCCGTCCGCCACGTAGAACTGGAAGAAGGCGTGGCACGGCGCCAGCGCCATTTTGTCCAGCTCGCCGACGTTCCAGGCGGAAACGATAATTCGACGCGAGTCCGGGTCGTTTTTCAGCTGGTTCATAACGGTGGTTATCTGGTCGATATGGCGGCCGTCCGGGGTCGGCCAGGCGCGCCACTGCTTGCCGTAAACCGGGCCAAGATTGCCCTTCTCGTCGGCCCATTCGTCCCAGATGGAGACGTTATTCTCATGCAGATAAGCTACGTTGGTATCGCCGTTGAGGAACCACAGCAGCTCGTGAATGATGGAGCGCAGATGGCAGCGTTTGGTGGTGACCAGCGGAAACCCCTGCTGCAGATTAAAGCGCATCTGGTGGCCAAAAATCGACAGCGTGCCGGTGCCGGTGCGGTCATTTTTTTGGGTGCCCTCATCGAGCACCTTCTGCATCAGTTCAAGATACTGTTTCATGATTCCTCAGGAGACTTGTTGCTGCGGATGGCGGCGGTATGCCCAGACCATCATAATGATACCGGCCAGCACCATCGGGATGGAGAGGCTCTGCCCCATGCTGATGTACTGGACCCACGCGCCGGTGAACTGGGCGTCCGGCTGGCGGAAGAATTCCACGATGATGCGGAACAGGCCGTAGCCGATCAGGAACAGGCCGGAGACCGAGCCGGTCGGGCGCGGCTTGCGAATAAACAGATTGAGGATGATAAACAGCACTACGCCTTCCAGCGCCAGCTCATAGAGCTGCGAGGCGTGGCGCGGCAGCACGCCGTACTTATCAAACAGCGACTGCCACTCAGGGTGCGTCGGCAGCAGCGCCAGGTCTTCCGCGCGCGAGCCCGGAAAGAGCATGGAGAAGCGGAAGTTCGGGTCAACGCGGCCCCACAGCTCGCCGTTGATAAAGTTGCCGAGCCGCCCGCAGCCGAGGCCGAACGGGATCAGCGGAGCGATAAAATCGGAGACCTGGAAGAAGGTTCGTTTGGTGCGCTTCGCGAAGACGATCATCACCACGATGACGCCAATCAGGCCGCCGTGGAACGACATACCGCCGTCCCAGACGCGGAACAGATAGAGCGGATCCTGCAGGAACAGCGGCAGATTATAAAACAGCACGTAGCCGATGCGGCCGCCGAGGAATACGCCGAGGAAACCGGCATACAGCAGGTTCTCGACCTCGTTTTTGGTCCAGCCGCTGCCGGGGCGGTTAGCGCGGCGGGTGGCAAGCCACATGGCAAACACAAAGCCCACCAGATACATCAGGCCATACCAGTGAAGCGCAACCGGTCCGATGGAGAAAATTACCGGATCAAACTCCGGGAAATGCAGATACCCACTATTCATCTGTCACCACAAGTTCTTGTTATTCCGCCGAAAGTGGACAGCGGTAGAGATGTGCGGCCCGCAGGCCGCGCCGAAGGTGCGAATGATAGCACAAGGTGAGTTTGAGGCACGCAGGTAAAGATGTAAAAGGTCTGTAATGGCGGGGCAGCTGCGGCCTACCGGCCGCCGCGAATCAGGCCGCCCATGCCGCGCCGCTCCATAAAGGCCGCCACCTGGTGGCGCACCTCCGTTGCCATCTGCGCCTCAAGGCTTCGCCGGGCAAGGGTTTGCGCCTCTTCGAGATCGACGTGGCGCAGCAGATACTTGACCCGCGCCACCGAGCGCCCGTTCATCGACAGATGGCGGAAGCCGAGGCCAATCAGCAGCGTCACGCACATCGGGTCCCCGGCCATCTCGCCGCACAGGCGCAGATCGAGATCGTAGCGATCCGCATCCTGAGCGATCATCGACAGCGCCCGCAGCACCGCCGGATGCAAACTGTCGTAAATGTTCGCCACCCGGGTATTGTTACGATCCACCGCCAGCAGATACTGGGTCAGATCGTTGGTACCGACGGAGATAAAGTCGATCCGGTTTGCCAGGTGCGGCAGCAGGAAGACCATCGACGGCACCTCCAGCATTACGCCAATGCGCGGGCGCGGGATCTCGTAGCCAATCATCTCCTCCACTTCGCGGGCCGCGCGTTCGATCAGCCGCTTAGCTTCGTCGATCTCTTCGATACTGGTCACCATCGGCAGCAGGATGCTGAGATTGCCGGTGGCCGCATTGGCGCGCATCATGGCGCGCACCTGGATCAGAAAGATCTCCGGCTGATCGAGCGTGATGCGGATCCCGCGCCATCCCAGGCAGGGGTTCTCTTCGCTGATCGGCATGTACGGCAGCTGCTTGTCGGCGCCGATGTCCAGCGTACGCAGCGTCACCGGCTTGTCGTTAAACATCTGCAGCATGCCCTGATACTGAGCGACCTGCTCCTCTTCCGAGGGAAAGCCGCTTTGCAGCATAAAGGGTATTTCGGTGCGATACAGGCCGATGCCGTCGATGCGGCTGCCGAGCTTCTGCTCGTGCTCCGGACTGAGGCCGGCGTTGAGCATCACTTTGATCCGCTCGCCGCTCTTCAGCGCCGCCGGGCGCTCGACGTCATCTTCCGCCAGCCGGCTGAGCTCGTTCTCTTCGCTGATGAGGCGCTGGTACTCGTGGAGCAGCACCGGCTCAGGATCGACGAGGACTTCGCCCCGGTAGCCGTCCACCACCAGCATCCGTCCGTGCAGTACGGAGGGCTGAATCTCAGCGCCGATAACCGTCGGAATGCCGAGCGCCCGCACCATGATCGCGGCGTGCGAATTGGCCGCGCCGTCGCGCACCACCACGCCGGCGAGCCGGTCCTGCGGCAACTCGGCAAGCGTGGTGGCCGACAGCTCGTCGCCCACCAGCACAAAGCGCTCGGGCCAGGTGTCCGCCGCCTGCGTCGTGTCATCGAGATGAAACAGCAGCCGCTGCCCGAGCGCGCGCAGATCGCCGGCGCGCTCTTTAAGATAGCCGTCGGTCAGGGCCGCGAACTGGGCGGCAAACTTTTCAATGACGGTTTTGACCGCCCATTCGGCGACAAAGCCCTTATCAACCTCTTCAAACAGCTCCTTACGCAGCCGCGGATCGGAGAGCAAGTGGGAGTAGAGGTCAAAAATCGCCGCCGTCTCTTTCTGCGCCCCGGCGGCAAAGCGTTTGCTGTAGCGGCGAAACTCGCTGGAAGCCTCTTCCAGCGCGCCGGTCAACCGCTCGCGCTCAAGGGCGGTGTCGAGGGTGGAGGCTTCGTAGACCTGCTCCATCAGCGGCAGCGTGGCGTCCATCCAGCCTTCGGCAATGCCGACCCCGGAGGAGGCCGCCAGCGCGCGAATGCGCGTCTGCCGGTACTGGCCGAACAGCGCGGTAAGCTGGGAGAGAGAAAGAATGGCGGCCATCTGAGTGGCCAGCGTGACGAGGAACGACTCTTCGCTTTCGTCAAACTGGCGCAGCTCGCGCTGCTGAACCACCAGTACGCCAAGAAGCTGGCGACGCTGGATAATCGGCACGCCGAGGAAAGCGCGGTACTTCTCCTCTTTTACCGAGGGGATGTATTTAAAGCTGGGGTGCTTCTGCGCGTCCGCGAGGTTAATCGGCTCTGCCAGCCGCCCGACCAGGCCGACGATCCCTTCGTCAAAGGCCAGCGTGATGGTGCGCCCGCGCGGCTTTTTCAGGCCGCGGGTCGCCATCAGGTAGTAGCAGCGCCTGTCGTGATCGGCCAGGTAGACCGAGCACACCTCGGTCTCCATCGCTTTGCAAATTTCGGTAACCAGAATGTCCAGCGCCTCGTTCAGACGCGGGGCGCTGGCTACTTTCTCGACGATCTCTCGCAACCGGGTGAGCATAATGTGCGTGGCTTAACCTCTTTTACGTCTGTGCGCAGGCGCGCTGTTCTGCTGCCTGGGCGTATTATCCGCCAGGGCCAACACCACGCCCACAAACTCCTTCATGACCCGACGATAAACGTCGCGCTTAAACGACACCACCTGACGCACGGGATACCAGTAACTGACCCAGCGCCAGCCGTCGAACTCAGGAGTGCTGCTGGTTTGCATATTGATTTCAGCATCGTTGCTCATCAGTTGCAAAAGAAACCATTTCTGTTTCTGGCCGATGCAAACCGGCTTCGTGTCCCAACGCACCAAACGTTTTGGTAATTTGTAGCGCAGCCAGTTACGGGTAGAAGCAAGGATCCGCACATCTTTACGGCTTAATCCAACTTCTTCGAACAGCTCCCTGTACATCGCCTGCTCGGCAGATTCACCGGGGTTGATGCCGCCCTGCGGAAACTGCCAGGAGTGCTGACCATAGCGTCTGGCCCACATCACCTGTCCCTGACGATTACAAATTACAATACCAACATTTGGGCGGTAGCCATCGTCATCAATCACCGGACTACCTCTAGATAATCTTCAATGTGAATGATTGTTTCACACTCGCCGGAAACGGTAAACCACTCTGTGTGGTGCAGTGATCCGGATAACATTTGAATAACTCACAGTATTCATCGAAGTTATAAACAGAAGATCGGCAGCAGGGGCCATTTTATTCACTTTTTCTGTGGATAGAGTTGTGCAGAAGTACGGAATTAATGCGGGAAAACCCTGAACAGGTCAAAACCCCTCTGAATGAGGATAGTAAAAAAATCGCTATTTTTTATAAAGTTAATATCAAAAACATCGTCAAAAAGCAGATAAACGTGATGTCCATCACACTGACGATCCTCCGGCTGATGAAAGATCGACCAATGTCGTTTTTATCCACAGATTGTGTCACTAACTTAGGCATTTTTTGTGTGAAAATTGGATTTTCGTCGCACGTCAAGGCTGTAAATGGAAACAGTAGTGGGCGTTTTCCCCAGTTATCCCATTTTTCTGTGGATAACATGGTGTAAGATCCTGTTTATTGTCGGTGACCAGTTTTGAAAAACATTTTTTTTCGACTATAAGGGCGCCGCAGGAAAAATAAAAAAGTAAGCAAAATCACATAATTGGATTAGTTTTCCCGAAAGCGCTAAACTTCATCCACAGAGAGGGAAAACCTCGTTCACTTTTTCACCAGGGATCTCGCTATGTCATCGTTATCGCCGCTGCGCCATCCGCCACAGTCCGAAGCCGAGCTTCTGGGCCAGGCGCAGGCCCTCGCCGGCTTTTCGCTGGGAGAGCTGGCGACGATGGCCGGGCTGCCGATACCGAAAGATTTGAAGCGCGATAAAGGCTGGACTGGCCTGCTGCTTGAGGCATGGCTGGGCGCCAGCGCGGGCAGCAAGCCCGAGCAGGATTTTGCCGCTCTCGGCGTGGAGCTAAAAACCATCCCCATTGACCGCGCAGGCAAACCGCTGGAAACCACCTTTGTCTGCGTTGCGCCGCTGACCGGCAATAGCGGCGTCATCTGGGAGACCAGCCACGTTCGCCACAAGCTCAGACGCGTCCTGTGGGTGCCGGTCGAGGGCGAACGCAGCATACCGCTCGCCGGGCGCCGGGTTGGCGCGCCCCTGCTGTGGAGCCCTGACGAGGAGGAGGAGCGGCAGCTGCGCCTCGACTGGGAGGAGCTGATGGATCTTATCGTTCTCGGACAGGTTGAGCGCATCACCGCCCGCCACGGCGAAGTGCTGCAGCTGCGTCCCAAAGCCGCCAACAGCAAGGCGCTGACGGAGGCCGTCGGCATCCACGGCGAGCCTATTCTGACGCTGCCGCGCGGTTTCTATCTGAAGAAAAATTTCACCGCCAGGCTGCTGGCCCGCCACTTCCTGCTCTGATACTTTCTCTGTTTTCCGCTCACGCTAGCGCCTATAATCAACGTTTTGCATTTTTGGCAGGACTTACAATGTTTGCATGGATAACCGATCCCAACGCCTGGATGGCGCTTGGCACCCTGACGATCCTTGAGATCGTTCTCGGCATCGACAATATTATTTTTCTCTCACTGGTGGTGGCGAAGCTGCCTTCCGCGCAGCGCAACGCCGCGCGCAGACTCGGCCTGCTGGGGGCGATGATCATGCGCCTGGCGCTGCTGGCCTCGATTGCCTGGGTGGCGAAACTGACCACGCCGCTGTTTTCTCTCTTCGGCCACGCCTTTTCCGCACGCGATCTGATCCTGCTGCTGGGCGGGCTGTTTCTTATCTGGAAAGCCTGTAAGGAAATACACGAGACAATCGAAGGTGAAGAAGAGGGAATGGAAACCAACGTTCACTCTTTTCTTGGCGCCATCGTCCAGATTATGCTGCTGGATATTATTTTCAGCCTCGACTCGGTAATTACCGCCGTGGGTCTCTCCGACCATCTGTTTATTATGATGGCGGCAGTGGTGATCGCCGTGGGGATAATGATGTTTGCCGCCCGCCCTATCGGCGAGTTCGTTGACCGCCACCCGTCGGTGAAGATGCTGGCGCTGGCGTTCCTGATCCTGGTGGGCTTTACGCTTATCCTCGAAAGCTACGGCATCCACGTGCCGAAAGGCTATATCTATTTTGCGATGTTCTTCTCTATTGTGGTTGAGAGCCTCAACCTGCTGCGAAACAAAAAGAATCCTCTGTAAACACTTTGTAGCCCTTATTTGAGGGCTACTGCACACTCTTTTCAGATTTTGCCCCTTTTTACTTATCGCTCAGTACGGTATTACTAGTATATAAAGAAGGCGCGGCGCTATTTTACAGAGGTATAACGATGAAAAAATGGGGAGTATTAATTTCTGCAGTAGGACTGGCCTTCGCGGTTTCAGGTTGCAGCAGCGACTACGTGATGGCGACGAAAGACGGTCGCATGATCCTTACCGACGGCAAACCCGAAGTTGACGATGATACCGGGCTGATTAGCTACGAAGACCAGCAGGGCAATACCCTGCAGATCAACCGGGATGAAGTGTCGCAAATCATTAAACGCTAAAACGGAAATAAGGTCAGCCACGCTGGCCTTTTTTATCATTTCTGCTTCCGCTTTCTCTACGCATCTGCCATGTTTATAGTCCTTTGTCGGACGCCTGAGCGCCTGACGTTGTTGATATAAATAAGGATAAGGAAGGCGGCTATGCACTATCACCGTATCCCCCACAGCTCGCTGGAAATCAGCACTCTCGGGCTTGGCACTATGACGTTTGGTGAACAAAACAGCGAAGCCGACGCCCACGCCCAGCTTGATTACGCGGTATCTGAAGGCATTAACCTGATTGATGTCGCCGAGATGTATCCCGTCCCGCCGCGCCCGGAAACCCAGGGGCTGACGGAAACCTACGTCGGCAACTGGCTGGCGAAGCGCGGCAGCCGCGAAAAGCTGGTTATCGCCTCGAAGGTCAGCGGCCCGTCGCGTAATAACGATGCCGGCATTCGCCCCAATCAGGCGCTGGACAGAAAAAACATCCGCGACGCCCTGCACAGCAGCCTGACGCTCCTGCAGACCGATTATCTCGATCTCTATCAGGTGCACTGGCCGCAGCGGGCCACCAACTGCTTCGGCAAGCTGGGCTATGAGTGGACCGAATCGCAGCCGGTGATCACCCTGCTGGAGACCCTGGAAGCGCTGGCGGAATTTCAGCGGGCGGGAAAAATCCGCTACATCGGCGTATCAAACGAGACCGCCTTCGGCGTGATGCGCTATCTGCACCTCGCGGACAAGCACGATCTGCCGCGCATCGTTACCATTCAGAATCCCTACAGCCTGCTGAACCGCAGCTATGAGGTCGGCCTGGCCGAGGTGAGTCAGTATGAAGGCGTGGAGCTGCTGGCCTACTCCTGCCTGGCCTTCGGCACCCTGACCGGCAAATACCTCAACGGCGCGAAGCCCGCGGGCGCGCGCAACACGCTGTTCAGCCGCTTCACCCGCTACAGCAGCGAGCAGTCGCAGAAGGCGGTGGCCGCCTATGTCGAGATTGCAAATCGCCACGGCCTCGATCCGGCGCAGATGGCGCTGGCCTTCGTCCGCCGCCAGCCGTTTGTCGCCAGCACCCTGCTGGGAGCGACGACGATGGCGCAGCTGAAGACCAACGTTGAGAGCCAGCACCTGACGTTAAGCGAAGAGGTGCTGGCAGAGATAGAGGCGGCGCACCGGATTTATACGTATCCGGCGCCATAGCCCTTCTCCTTATCGCCATCTTTCCCGCAACTCGCCCTGCGCGAGTTGCGGACTCCACGCAGTCCATTCCCACCCGCAGAATGTCCTCCGGCAGGTTCTACAACCGCGATCACACTATTAACTAAAACCTATCCAGTATGGCGATAATCGCACAGAGTTTCGATTACCGCCATTGACCATTTACATATGCATAACATATCGTCAAACAAAAGCTAACTAATAGTCACTATAGAAATTAACATCCAGCACTATCCACCTCAGAATATGAAGAGGTTGTTCATGATCGCCACATCACGATGGAAAAAGCGCCCTGCAGGATCTAACTGGGGAGAATTCGGTCCCGACGATCAGCTCGGATGCCTTAACTATCTATCCCCGGATAAAGTTCTTCAGGGCATCGCTGAAGTCCGCGCCGGATTGAGTTTCTCTCTGAGCATTCCGCTAAATTACCCCGGCGGAAATACGCTGAACCCCAATAGAAACCCGCCAATACTGCGCCCTCTGCTGCGTCATGGTGAGGTTAATTACAACTGTGAAATGCACAAATTAGAGGTGGGTGCCACGGATGTGCTGAGCGACGATCTGGCCATCATTTCGCTACAGTACTCCACCCAGTGGGATGGCCTTGCCCATGCGGGCTCTCTTTTTGACACTGAGGGCGACGGCATTCCAAAAGCGGTGTATTACAACGGTTTTGCCGCCGGAAAAGATATTGTCGGCCCGGAGCGCATTGAAGATACCGGTATTCCAAAAACGCTCGACCACGGCAGCACGGCTTCGGCGTATGCGCTGGGCATTGAACATATGGCGCGTACCGCCGTCCAGAGCCGGGGTGTCATGATTGACCTGCGTGCCCACTTTGGCGATGCGCGCACACTTATCGGCTATAACGAGCTGATGTCCGTGCTGGAAAAAGATCGCATAGAAGTCACGCCAGGGGATATTGTCTGCCTGCACACCGGCTTTGCCGATCTCGTCCTTTCTATGAAGGGAAACCCCGATAAAGAGAGACTGGACGCCAGCTGTGCAGCGCTGGATGGTTCCGATCCGCATCTGCTGCAGTGGCTGACCGAAAGCAAAATTGCCGCCCTGGCCGCAGATAATTATGCCGTGGAAGCCTTTCCTGCCCGCAGCGGAGGCCACAGCTGTGCGGTACTCCCCCTTCACGAACACTGCCTGTTCAAAATCGGCCTCCATCTGGGAGAACTCTGGAATCTGACCCCACTGGCAAACTGGCTGCGAACTCATGGCCGCTACCGCTTTTTGCTTACCGCGCCCCCGCTCGATCTTCCGGGTGCGATTGCATCGCCCCTGAATCCTGTCGCAACAGTGTAAGGAAGATAAAAAATGAAAAGTAAACCGCGCGTTTTAATTACCGGCGGCGCTAGCGGAATAGGCGCGGCCATCGCGGCGCGCTCAGCCAATGACGGTTATGAGCCCGTCATTATTGATAAAACGGGAGACGGCATTATCGCCGACCTTTCCTGCCCCAGACAAACGGCCGATGCGCTAAATAAAGCACTGGCTGACGGCCCGATTACTCGCCTGGTTAATAATGTCGGCATCGTCTGCCCCGCCCGCGCAGAAGAGCAGACCCTGGACGAACTGGAACTCACGCTCTCGCTGAATCTTCGCTGTGCTATGCAGTGTATGCAGGCTCTTCTTCCCTCAATGCAAGAGGCAGGGTTCGGGCGCATAGTAAATATGTCATCACGCGCTTCGCTGGGTAAAGAACTGCGTACAGCCTACGCAGCAACGAAAGCCGGTCTGATTGGCATGACCCGCGTTTGGGCGCTGGAGCTGGGAAAGCATGGCATAACAGCTAATGCCATCGGCCCTGGCCCCATTCGAACAGAGCTTTTCGATCGCGCTAACCCGCCGGATGCCCCGCAAACAAAAGCCATCATCAGCGCAGTTCCGGTCAAACGCATCGGGACCCCTGATGACGTCGCGCACGCCGTCTCCTGGATGCTGGACGTGCGCAGCGGATTTGTCACCGGCCAGATACTGTACGTCTGCGGCGGAATGACTATTGGCGCTGCGGGGGTATAAATAGCATGAATAACAACAGACCTGTCGCGATTATTGGTGCAGGCAGCATCGGTATCGCCTTTGCCCTCGTTTTTGCCCGCGCCGGATTTACGGTACATATTTACGATCCGGATGAAATAATGCGCAATAAAGCGCTGCCATCGCTACTCGCCCGTCTTGGCGATCTTGAGACCTTCTCCCTCCTCGATGAAAAGGTGGAAAGCGTGGCTGCGCGCGTGGCCATCTTTGAAGACCAATCCCTGGCAGTGGCTTCATCACAGCTGGTCATGGAGTGCGCGCCTGAGAAAGTAGAGGTTAAGCGGCATATCTTTAGCCAGCTCGATCTTCAGACACCTGCAGATTGTATTCTCGCCAGTGCCTCCTCGGCTATTCCCGCCTCTCATTTTACAGCCTCGCTTCCGGGGCGGGAGCGCTGCCTTATCGCACATCCGGGAAATCCTCCCTACCTGATCCCCGTCATCGAGATTGTTCCTGCACCCTGGACCTCTGTACAAACCATCCGGGAAGCCATAGCACGCTTTAAAACTGCGCTGATGCATCCAGTACTGGTTCAGAAGGAGGTTGAGGGATTTATTTTTAATCGTCTGCAAGGTGCCGTATTACGCGAGGCGTACAGCCTGATACGCGACGGCGTCGCCTCTGTTGAGGATATCGATACGGTAATGACAAACGGCCTCGGGCTAAGGTGGTCAGTCATTGGGCCATTCGAAACTGCAGATCTAAATACCCGTGGTGGCATCGTGTCACATGCAGAAAAAATGGGGCCAGCCTACATGCGCATCGGCGTCGAGCGCGGAGATCGCAGCACATGGCCGCCGGAGTTGGTCGCCACTGTCAACAGCGCCCGGCGCCGGGTTTTACCGCTGGAAAACTGGGAGTCGCGGGTGGCCTGGCGCGATCGTCAACTCATGGCACTTCTGCAGTTTCGAAAAAATAACAAAACCAGATAGCGAAATACATTGATGTAATTTCCAAACCATCCCCTACGCAATATCGTTTAAGGTACTTAATGTATGACAAAAATAACAAATTTTTTTACCGAATTAATGCGGCGATATTTACCCGATCCCTTTGTCTTCGCTATTCTGTTGACGCTGCTGACGATGATTCTGGCATTTGTGGTCGAGGGAGTTTCGCCGCTGCAGATTACCATGGACTGGGGCGACGGCTTCTGGAAGCTGCTAAGCTTTACTACCCAAATGGCGGTTATTCTGGCTATGGGCTATGTTCTTGCCGCTGCGCCGCTGGTAGATCGTCTACTGAACCTGATCGTCGATCGCGTTCACACTCCGCGAAAAGCCATCATTGTTGCGACCTTAATTGGCGCCGTTGGCAGCTATCTCAATTGGGGCTTTGGTCTGGTAATAGGCGGCATTGTGGCAAAAAAACTGGCCCGCAGCGTACCCGGCGTTCACTACCCCCTGATCATCGCCGCTGCCTACAGCGGGTTTACCTTTTATGGACTCGGCTTATCCGCAACGATCCCGGTGCTGATCTCTACGGAAGGACATTCGCTCCAGTCGCAGATGGGGATTATTTCACTGCGAGAAACCATTTTTTCAACGCCTATCCTACTGACCTCGCTAGCGGTATTGATTACGCTGCCACTCATCAACGCCGCGCTTCATCCAAAAGCTGGCGAGAAAATTATTCCGTATAAAGAGCCTGAACAGGTGAACACACAGCGGGATAGCGTACTGGATGCACTGCATGGAAAAAATAACTTTGCCGCCAGACTCAATCACAGTAGGGTCATTAGCTATCTTATAGGAGCACTCGGGATCGCCTATGTTATCGGACATTTTATGCAAGGTGGCGCGCTGGACTTAAATATCATCAATTACTTTATTCTGTTCCTCGGAATTATTCTGCTCGGCACGCCAATTAATTACGTCGAGAAACTCAATGAAGGCATTAAAACGATTGGCGGGATTATTCTGCAGTTTCCTTTCTATGCCGGTATAATGGCGATAATGGCGGCCTCCGGGCTAGTTAAAACAATTGCAGAGATTTTTGTCAATATATCAACCCCTGATACGCTGCCGTTCTGGGGGCTAATCAGCTCATTTTTTATCAATTTCTTTGCCCCTTCGGGGGGAGGCCACTGGGTGGTTCAGGGGCCCTTTATGATCGACGCAGCCCACTCCATGAACGCATCTCTGGCGCAAACCTCGATGTCAGTGATGCTGGGAAATGCCTGGAATGACCTTGTGCAACCCTTCTGGATCCTGCCTGCGCTAGCGATTTCAAGGCTGAAGCTACAGGACATAATGGGTTACACGGTGGTAATGATGGGATGGGTAGGAATGATATACATGGCCGCAGTCCTCATCTGGCCCCACGTAATCTGACTGATAAGCGTTGCCCCCAGAGCCTTATCCGGGGGCAATGCGCTTTACCGCCTCCCCCACCACCACAGCGCCGCAATCGCCAGCGCGAACAGTGCGCCGAAGCCGATGCCGACGCCGACTACCGGGATACCGACCATCACCGCCAGCGAGTAAAGGCCGAGCATAATCAGCATGGCGCTGTTTTCGCCGAGGTTCTGCACCGCGATGGCGTTGCCGGCGCCGACGCTGCGCTTGCCGCGCTCCTGCAGCAAGGCGTTAAGCGGCACCACGAAGAAGCCGCCGCAGACGCCGAGCAGGAACAGCAGCGCGTAGGCCGGCAGCAGGGCGTGCTGTAGCGCAAAGATAATGACCACTACGCCGAGCAGGATCCCCGCCGGCATGCAGCGGGCAACGGTTTCCAGGCGAATAAGCTTCGCCGCCGCGCCTGCGCCCGCCACGATGCCGACCGCTACCATCGCGTTGAGGTAGGTCGGCGTGGCGTTATCGGTAATGCCCAGCGCCACCGGTACCCACAGCACCAGCAGGAAGCGCAGGGTCACGCCCGCGCCCCAGAACAGGCCGGTGCCCACCAGCGAGAAGCGGGTCTCCGGGTTGTACCACAGGGTTTTACAGGCGGCGAAAAAGCGGCCGGTCATCGCGCTAAACCGCCAGGACTGGCCGGGGCGCGCCGCCGGCAGCGGCGTGATAAACAGGTTGGCCACCACGGCGCCGGCGTAAACCACGGCGCAGACCACCAGCGCCGCCAGCACGTGCCAGTCGGCCAGCACGCCGCCCGCCATCGAGCCGATCAGGATGGCGGCGATGGTGGAGGACTCCATCAGGCCGTTGGCCTTCACCAGCTTGTCGCCGGTGGTCAGCTCCCCGAGGATACCGTACTTGGCGGGCGAGTAGGCCGCCGCGCCGATGCCGACCAGGATATAGCCGATAAATGGGTTAATGCCGACGCAGATCGCCGCCGCGCCTATCAGCTTCATAACGTTGGCGACCATCATCACTCTGCCTTTCGCAAAGCTGTCGGCGAACTGGCCGACAAAGGGCGCCAGGACGATGTAAGCGCCCACAAACACCATTTGCAGCACCGGCTGGCTCCAGTCGGGGTAGAACTGGGCCTTCATCAGCGCCAGGATGGCGAACAGCAGGGCATTATCGCCAAAGGCCGACAGGAACTGGGCGCAAATCACCGCCAGCATCCCCTTCGACCACAGCGAATCGTCAGTGAGCGCTAACTTACGCATCAGCCTTTTCTCCCTCATCGACCATCCCCTTCAGGGTCACAAAGTCGGGCTTGCCGCTGCCCAGCAGCGGCATCTGCTTGAGGAAGCGGATATCGCGCGGTACCGCCAGCTCCGGCACGCCGCCGGCGCGCGCCTTCTGCAGCAGCTGCTCGCGGGTCAGCTCCGCGTCGGTTGTAAACAGCACCAGCGCCTCGCCTTTGCTGGCGTCCTGCTTGATCGCCGTGGCGTGCATTTTGTCCGGCGATACCGCCAGCGCCAGCTGTTCGACGGTTTCCAGGGACACCATTTCGCCGGCGATTTTGGCGAAGCGTTTGGCGCGGCCCTGGATCTGCACGAAGCCCTGCTCGTCAAAGGCCACGATGTCGCCGGTATCGTACCAGCCAGCCTCCAGCTGGCCCTGCGGGTTTTCCGCCGCCGGGGCCTCCAGCACGCCGGGCTTCTCGACCCGCAGGTAGCCGTTCATGATGTTCGGCCCCTTAAGCTGCAGGCGACCGCCCTGCTCAATGCCGGGCACCGCCATCAGGCGGGCGTCCATACCGGGCAGGATGCGACCAACGGTGCCCGGCTTCGCCGCCATCGGCACGTTAATGGACACCACCGGCGCGCATTCGGTGACGCCGTAGCCTTCGAGGATGCGCAGGCCGAACTTGTCCTGCCACAGCTGCTTCGTGCTCTCCTGCAGCTTCTCGGCGCCGGCCACCACGTAGCGCACTTTGAAGAAGTCGTAGGGATTGGCGAAGCGGGCGTAGTTGCCGAGGAAGGTTGAGGTGCCGAACAGCACGGTGCAGTTGCGGTCATAGACCAGCTCCGGGACGATGCGGTAGTGCAGCGGGCTCGGGTAGAGGAATACCTGCGCGCCGGTGAACAGCGGCGTGAACAGACCGACCGTCAGGCCAAAGGAGTGGAACAGCGGCAGGGCCGACATAAAGCGGTCCGCGGCGGTGAAGTCGGCAATGGTTTTGATCTGCTCGACGTTGGCGAGAATACTTTTATGACTGTGAACCACGCCCTTCGGATGGCCTTCCGAGCCTGAAGTGAAGAGGATAATGGCGTCATCTTCCGGCCGCTGCGGCACCTGCGCCAGGTGCGGCATCAGCAGATGGCCGAAAATCCACAGCTTGTCGGCGGCGGTGACGTCGCCCTTGAGATCTTCGAGAAACACCCAGCGCACCTGGGTCAGCTGCTCCGGCAGGTGCCAGAGCTTGCCTTTATCGAGAAAGGTGCGGGAGGTAAAGATGGTTTTAATCTCGGCGGCGGTAATGGCGCTGGAGAGCCCCTTCACGCCGGCGGTGTAGTTCATCATCGCCGGAATGCGGCGGCGGGCGACGGCGCCGAAAATTACCGCCGCGCTGATGCCGGCGTTGGGCAGCATCAGGCCGATGCGCTCGCCGGGCTGGCTGTACTTCTCAAGAATACGCGCCACGAACAGGGTTTTGGTCAGCAGCTTGCGGTAGCTGTCCGGCTGGAAGTTGATGTCTTCGACGCAGGGCTTGCGGTCGCCGAAGCGGTACTGGGCCGACAGCAGCGCTTCGTACAGCGTCTCGCGCGGGCGCACCGCCATCCGGGCTTCCATCATAATCTGGTGCAGCATTTCGCCGGCGATGCGGCGGCGGTCCCTGGCGCGGGGCGCATCCGGCATCGGCAGCTGGGTCGGCGGCAGTAAATGCAGGGAGATGCGTGGGAACAGGCGGCGCTTGACCAGCCCCTTGAGGCGGCTGGCGAAGGTCAGCTCGGCGCCTTCAATACGCAGCGGCACGACGGTCGCCTGCGATTTCGCCGCCACAAAGGCGGCGCCGTCATAAATTTTCATCAGCGAGCCGGAAACCGTAATGCGCCCTTCCGGGAAAATCACCACCGGGCGCCCCTGGTCCACCAGCCGCACCAGGTGCTTGATAGACATCGGCTTAGTCGGATCGAGCGGGACGAAATCAATCAGCGGCTTTATTGCCCGCATAAACCACTTCTCGCTGATTGAGGTATAGACCGCAAACACCGGGCGGCCGGGCAGGAACAGCGCCAGCAGCATCCCGTCAAGAAAGGAGACGTGGTTGGGGGTAATCAGGACTTTCGGCAGCCTGAGCGCATCCGTATCGCCCGTGAGCCTGACGCGGAACATGGCTTTGAAAAGCAATCGAAAAAATCCAATAAGCATATCAACTCCGTTTGGCGTAAAGAGAGTTGAGGCAGAGTACATGAGATAACGGGGGAAAGCAGTGCAAACACAGATTTTTCAGACAAAAAAAACCTGCGCATCTGCGCAGGTCGGTGTAAGTGAAAGTACGGCAGCCGTACCTGAGAAATTCACCTATCAATACCTCTGGGACCTTGATTGTGGCGGCTCGCGTCGGCAACGACCAGCCTGAAAACGCAAAGGAGTGAAGCGAAATGCAACGGCGTATTTCGAAAGCGGACAGTTGTTACATCCCTGAATTTCAGGCAAAAAAAACCTGCGCATCTGCGCAGGTTGGTGTAATTGTGGTTGTCACCCCATCTGGAGGACATCACCTATCAATACCTCTGGGATAATCAGAGTAACAACCTGGCAACTTTCGCCTCCAGCGAACATTCGCAACAGCCCTTCGCAAAGTGTAACCAAAGGTTTGGATTCACCTTTTTCATTATTACTTTTCCGGGTAACGGCAGTGTAACGACCCCGCGTCAGGACGTACACCTCATCACAAAAGCGTAAACAGGTTGCGCGACAAGCCTTGAACAGCGCGGGCTTTTGCCTGAAACTATATTTGTGTAAACGTTTTCCCCTGACGAAGAAGGCAACGATGGCGACGATTAAGGATGTAGCGCGACTGGCGGGCGTTTCGGTGGCAACCGTATCCCGGGTGATCAACCACTCCCCCAAGGCCAGCGACGCATCACGCCAGGCCGTATTCTCGGCGATGGCGTCGCTCAACTACCATCCCAACGCCAACGCCCGGGCGCTGGCCCAGCAGTCCACCGAAACCGTTGGCCTGATTGTCGGCGACGTCTCCGATCCTTTCTTCGGCGCAATGGTCAAGGCCGTCGAGCAGGTGGCCTACAATACGGGCAATTTTTTGCTGATCGGCAACGGCTATCACAGCGAGCACAAAGAGCGCCAGGCCATTGAACAGCTGATCCGCCACCGCTGCGCGGCGCTGGTGGTGCACGCCAAAGTCATGGCCGATGATGAGCTGGCGGGGCTGATGAAGCAGATCCCCGGCATGGTGCTGATCAACCGCATCCTGCCGGGCTTTGAGAAGCGCTGCGTCGCGCTGGACGACCGCTACGGCGCGTGGCTTGCCACCCGCCACCTGATTCAGCAGGGACACACGCGCATCGGCTACCTCTGCTCGAACCACGCCATCTCCGATGCCGAAGACCGGCTACAGGGCTACTACGACGCGCTAAAAGAGAGCGGCCTGCCCTGCAACGAGCGGCTGGTGACCTTTGCCGAACCCGACGAGAGCGGCGGCGAACAGGCGATGACCGAACTGCTGGGGCGCGGCAAAAACTTCACCGCGGTGGCCTGCTACAACGACTCCATGGCCGCAGGCGCGATGGGCGTGCTTAACGATAACGGCATCGACGTGCCGGGCGAGATTTCGCTGATTGGCTTCGATGACGTGCTGATCTCACGCTACGTGCGTCCGCGCCTGACCACCGTACGCTATCCGATCGTTACCATGGCGACCCAAGCCGCCGAACTGGCGCTGGCGCTGGCGGAGAACCGCCCGCTGCCCGAGGTCACTCATCTCTTTAGCCCGACGCTGGTGCGCCGCCACTCGGTAAGCGCCCTGGCCGACGATCAGAGCGCGCAGCGGTAGAGGTGCACCCGGGTGGCGGGAAACTCAATGCCGTCGCCGATGTGCTGCCAGCCGAAGCGTTCATAAAACCCCACGCAGGCGGAGTAGAGATGCAGCGACGGGTAGCCCTTCTCCCGGGCATACTGCTTAACGTGCTCCTGGAGCATCCCCGCCAGCCCCTGCCCGCGCGCCGCTTCCTCGACGTAAAGGGCCGCCAGCCAGGGATAGAGATCCTGACGGCTTATCAGATCGCAGCGCCACAGCCCGACGGTGGCCAGCGCCCGCTCCCCGTCGGTCAATACAAAAGTCAGCGGCAGCGCATCGGGGCGCTGGCTGTGCTCAACGATGCTGGCAAAAAATTCGCGCGGCATGGCGACGCCGCCAAACGCCTGCCAGAGCCAGTCCGTGATCTGTCTGGCGTGGTGGGGAACTTCATACAGCGGTTGGATCTTCACATCTAATTTCTCTGAATAGGCAGGCGAACATTTTTTCGGCGGCGAGAATATAGCAAAGTTTGCCCCCCGGCTGGAATACCGCAGTTTGTAGGCCTTTTCGGGGCTTTCTCCGCAAATCGTGATCGCCGCGATTATTTGACGTCAACGCCGCCGGATATGCCCTTGAATCTCTGTGATAAACTGCAGTTATTATCTGACATCAGGAAATGACAATGGCAACTATGCTCGATGTTTCACTGCGCGCCGGCGTCTCAAAAGCCACTGTCTCCCGCGTGCTCAACGGAACCGGCCAGGTTAAGGAGAGCACCCGAAAGCAGGTATTTAAGGCGATGGAGGAGCTGGGATACCGGCCCAATTTTCTCGCCCGCTCGCTGGCTAACCGCACCAGCAACAGCATCGGCCTGGTGGTTTCCACCTTCGACGGCTTCTACTTTGGCCGCCTGCTGCAGCAGGCGTCGCGCCAGACCGAAAGCTACGGCAAGCAGCTGATCGTCACCGACGGCCACGACATTCCCGGGCACGAAGAGCGGGCGGTACAGATGCTCGCCGACCGCCAGTGCGACGCTATCGTGCTCTACACCCGCTTTATGAGCGAAAAGGCGATCATGGCGCTGATTGACGCCGTGCCGATGCCGCTGGTGGTGATTAACCGCGACGTCAGCCAGGCCCGCGAGCGCTGCGTATTTTTCGAGCAGCAGGACGCCGCGTTTCAGGCCGTGGAGTACCTGATTAGCCAGGGCCACCGCGATATCGCCTGCCTGACCGTGCCGATTCATACGCCCACCGGCAAGGCGCGCCTGGCGGGCTACCGCCAGGCGCTGGAGAAACACGGCATTACGTGGGATCCGCGCAGAGTCAAATATGGCGATGCCGGAATGACCCGCGGGTATGAGCTGTGCAAAGAGCTGCTGCGGGAGAAGGTCCGCTTTAGCGCGCTGTTTGCCTGCAATGACGATATGGCGCTGGGCGCCTCAAAGGCGCTGTACCGGGCGGGGCTGCGTATTCCGCAGGACGTGTCGCTGTTCGGCTTTGACGACGCCCCCAGCGCCCGGTGGCTGGAGCCGGGGCTGTCGTCGGTCTATCTGCCCATCGACAGCATGATAACCACCGCCATCGATCAGGCCATTAAGCTCGCCGCCGGCGAGGCTATCGAGGCGATTCCTCCCTTTACCGGCAAGCTGGTGCTGCGCGAATCGGTCACCCGCGGGCCGTTCTATCAGAACAGCTCCAGCGACAGCAGCTCCTGAATGGTCTGGCGGCGGCGGATAAGTCGCGCCTTGCCGCCGTCAAACAGCACTTCCGGCAGCAGCGGGCGGCTGTTGTAGTTAGAGGACATTGAGGCCCCGTAGGCGCCGGTATCGTGCAGCACCAGATAATCGCCCGGTACTACCGGCGGCAGGGTGCGCGTTTCCACGGTGCCGCCCTCCAGCTGGGTGAAGACGTCCCCGGACTCGCACAGCGGCCCGGCCACCACGCACTCCACCGCCGGTTCGCCGTCCAGATCGCGCCCGTCGCCCGCCAGGGCGCTGATGTGGTGATAGCTGCCGTACATCGCCGGACGCATCAGGTCGTTAAACCCGGCGTCGATCAGCACGAAGCGGCGGCTGCCCATCGCCTTGACGCTGCGCACCTGGGCGACCAGCACGCCGGACTCCGCCACCAGAAAGCGCCCCGGTTCAATTTCCAGCTTCACCGGATGACCGAGGTGCTTCGCCACCTGCTCGCGCGCCGCGTTCCACAGGCCGTAGTAGTGATCGGTATTGATCGCCTCCTCGCCGTAGCGGTAAGGAACAGACAGTCCGCCGCCCGCCGAGATCGCCTCAAGATCCTGGCCAAAATCCACCACCTGGCGCACCATCGCGCCGCACACCTGCTCAAGGTGGCCGTAATCTACGCCGGAGCCGATATGCATATGGATCCCCACCAGCCGCAGGCCGTAGCGCTGCATCACCGCCAGGGCGGCGGGCAGGTCGCTGTGCCAGATGCCGTGCTTGCTGTTCTCGCCGCCGGTGTTGGTCTTCTGGCTGTGGCCGTGGCCGAAGCCGGGGTTGACCCGCAGCCAGACGCGGTGGCCCGGCGAGACGGCGCCGAGCTGGGCCAGCATATCGACCGAACCGGCGTTAACCGCAATATTCAGCTCTTTCACCCTGGCAATCGTCGCGTCATCAATCAGGTCGGCGGTAAAGACGATATCGTCCGGATGATTCAGCGGATCGTAGCCCGCCGCCAGCGCGCGCTCAATTTCCCCCAGCGATACCGAATCGACCTTCACGCCCTGCTCGCGCATCAGGCGCAGAATGTGGATATTGGAGCACGCCTTCTGGGCGAAGCGCACCACCTCGAACTGCGCCAGTTTGGCAATCTGCTGGCGGATGATCTGCGCGTCGTAGACCCACACCGGGCAGCCGAATTCGGCGGGCAGGCGCAGCAGGTTGGCGGCGTTGAGATCGGTATCGGTACTGTCGAGCGGGCGTGGCATGGTGAACTCCGGTTATCAGGCTTTTGTCTGATTACGCCACAGCGCGCAGCGAATAAAAAATATCGTTTTATTGCCACTTCATGCAAAATTGATATGGATAACCCGACAAAAGGATCTGCTATGCCCGCGGTGAACCTGCGCCAGATAGAGATTTTCCACGCGGTCATGACCACCGGCAACGTCACCGCCGCCGCCGCCATGCTCAACACCTCCCAGCCCACCGTCAGCCGGGAGCTGGCGCGCTTTGAGAAGCTACTGGGGCTAACGCTGTTTGAGCGCAGCCGGGGCCGCCTGCATCCGACGGTGCAGGGGCTGCGGCTGTTTGAAGAGGTACAGCGCTCCTGGTACGGCCTGGACCGCATCGTCAGCGCGGCGCAGGGGCTGCGCGAGTTTCGCCAGGGCGAGCTGTCGGTGGTCTGCCTGCCGGTATTTTCACAGTCGTTTCTGCCCGCTCTGCTGCCGCCGTTCCTCGCCCGCTATCCCGAGGTCAGCCTGCAGATTGTGCCCCAGGAGTCGCCGCTGCTGGAGGAGTGGCTCTCCGCCCAGCGCCACGATCTGGGGCTGACCGAGACCCAGCATACGCCGCCGGGCACCGAGCGCACGCCGCTGCTGGCGCTCAATGAAGTGTGCGTCCTGCCCGAGGGGCATCCGCTGGCGCACAAGGCAGTGCTGACGCCGCAGGATTTCGAAGGTGAGCGCTACATCAGCCTGTCGCGCACCGACAGCTACCGCCAGCTTCTGGACGGACTGTTCAGCGAGTACGGCGTGAAAAGAAGACTGGCGGTTGAGACCCACAGCGCGGCGTCGATCTGTGCGATGGTGCGGGCCGGGGCCGGCATATCGGTGGTGAATCCCTTTACCGCCCTCGACTACGCCGGCAGCGGCGTCGCCGTCCGCCGCTTCAGCATCGACGTGCCGTTTACCGTCAGCCTCATCCGCCCCCTGCACCGGCCGGCCTCGGCGCTGGTGGACGCCTTTGCCGCCCATCTGCAGGCGAGTCTTCCGATCATCACCCAGCCGCTGGAGGCGATACTCAACGCGGTCAGGAGAGCATAAAGTCCACCGCGTCGGCGGCGTGCAGCGCGGCGGTATCAAACACCGGCAGCGGGCTCATCTCTGCCGGCACCAGCAGGCCGATTTCGGTACAGCCAAAAATCACGCCCTCTGCGCCCCGGTCCGCCAGCCGGGCTATCACCTGCAGGTAATAATCGCGGGACGTAGCGCTGAAGGTGCCGAGGCACAGCTCGTCAAAGATGATCTGGTTGATGCGCGCCCGGTCGTCGGCGTCGGGGATCAGGCTGTTGATGCCGAACTGCTGCTCCAGCCGGCCGCGGTAAAAATCCTGCTCCATGGTATAGCGGGTGCCGAGCAGCGCCACGTTGCGCAACGCCTGCTTCTCAATAGCCCGCCCGGTCGCGTCGGCGATGTGCAGAAACGGCACCCGGCAGCGGGCCTCAATCGGCGCCGCCACTTTGTGCATGGTGTTGGTACAGAGCACGATCCCCTCGGCACCGATGCGTTCAAGATCCGCCGCCGCCTGCGCGAGGATTTCGCCCGCTTTATCCCACTCGCCCGAGGCCTGGCAGGCCTCAATTTCGTGGAAGTCGACGCTGTGCAGCAGGATTTTTGCCGAGTGCAGCCCGCCCAGGCGCTGCTTAATGCCTTCGTTAATCAGCCGGTAGTAGGGGATGGTGGATTCCCAGCTCATGCCACCGAGTAAACCGATCGTTTTCATGCTCTCTGCTCCGCAATAAGGTTTTTCTACAGTGAAACAGAGATGAGCGGCATTTACTACCCGCCGGTGGCGTCAGCGGGCCAGCCAGCCGCCGTCGACGGCAATGGTGTAACCGTTGACGTAATCGGATGCAGCAGAGGCCAGAAAGACGATCGGACCTATCAGATCGTCCGGCACTCCCCAGCGCCCGGCCGGAATGCGGTCGAGGATCTCCGCGCTGCGCTGCTCGTCGGCGCGCAGCTGCTCAGTGTTGTTAGTGGTCATATAGCCCGGCGCGATGGCGTTGACGTTGATGCCGTGCTGCGCCCACTCGTTGGCCAAAAGCCGGGTAAGGCCCATCACGCCGCTTTTCGATGTCGTGTAGGAGGGCACGCGGATGCCGCCCTGGAACGAGAGCATCGAGGCGATATTAATGATTTTGCCGCCGCTGCCCTGTTTAATGAACTGCTTCGCCACCGCCTGGGAGAGGAAGAACAGGGTCTTCACGTTGACGTTCATGACGTCGTCCCAGTCCGCTTCGCTAAACTCCAGCGCATCCTGGCGGCGGATCAGCCCGGCGTTGTTGACCAGGATATCAATATGGCCGAACTCATCCACCGCCTGCTTCAGCAGCTGCGGGATGCCGTCAGTGCTGCGCAGATCGGCGCTGAGGCTCAGAAAGCGGCGGCCCAGCGCTTCGACTTTTGCAGCGGTTTCAGCCGGCTCCGAGCGGTTAATGCCTACGATATCGCAACCCGCCTCCGCCAGGCCGACGGCCATCCCCTGCCCCAGCCCGGTATTGCATCCGGTAACTACCGCGACTTTACCCGCCAGAGAAAATGCATCGAGGATCATAGTCATTCCTTATTGAGTTGGCGCCCGCGCGCGGCGGGCGGGTAACGAAGTGAGCGCCGCTAGCGAATGTCCTTAACGGCAACGTGATCCATGTCGTCGAACACCTGGTTTTCACCGACCATGCCCCAGATAAAGGTATAGGCCTTGGTGCCGACGCCGGAGTGAATCGACCAGCTCGGGGAGATCGCCGCCTGCTCGTTGCGCATCACGATATGGCGCGTCTCCTGCGGCTGCCCCATCATGTGGAAGACGCAGGCGTCTTCGTCCATGTTGAAGTAGAAGTAGACCTCCATGCGGCGCTCGTGGGTGTGGCACGGCATGGTATTCCACAGATTGCCCGGCGCCAGTTCGGTCAGGCCCATGCTGAGCTGACAGGTCTCCAGCACGTCCGGGACAAAGTACTTATTGATGGTGCGGCGGTTGCTGGTGAGATTGTCGCCGAGCGTCACCGGCGCCACGTCGGCGGGCGTCACTTTTTTGGTCGGATAGGTGCTGTGCGCCGGGGCGCAGTTGTAGTAGAACTTCGCCGGTTTCGCCGCATCGACGCTGGCAAAAATCACCTCTTTCACCCCCTTGCCGACGTACAGCGCATCCCGGTGGCCTATCTCATAGCACTGGCCGTCAACGGTAATGGTGCCCGGCCCGCCGATATTGATAGTCCCCAGCTCGCGGCGCTCCAAAAAGTAGCTGACGCCCAGCTGTTTGCCCACTTCGCCGCCGACGGCTACGGTCTTGCTCACCGGCATGACGCCGCCGACGATAATGCGGTCGATATGGCTGTAGACCATGGTGTAGGTATCGGCTTCGAAGACCTTCTCCACCAGAAACTCGCGGCGCAGCCCCTGAGTATCGAGGGTCTTTGCGTGCTCGCTATGAATGCTCTGTCTGACCTCCACGGTCACCTCCGGTCGTCATCGGATTAAAATGAAAAGCTGTTTTGTTTTTATAGCTTTCATCTTAATCGCTCACCTTCTGGCTTTCAATTAAAAACAAAACAATGTTTTGATTTTTTAAATTAAGCAAAAAGAGAAACGTCTGGCAGATCACAACCGGGAATAACTGGCGCCTTAAAAAGAAGATAAAGGAGAATTATCAGGGAACTACTGAGCGTTAAATGACAGTGCCGGACGAAAGCGGGGTCGCCCGGCACAGGTCATCGCGAAGATTTACCGCTCACCTACAGCGCCAAATCCACCACAATCCGCCCCTCAATCTTGCCGGCGTGCATGCGGGCGAAGATATCGTTGATATTGCTCAGCGGCTCGACGGCGATATTGGCCTTCACCTTGTGGCGGCCGGCGAAGTCCAGCGCCTCCTGCAGATCTTTGCGGGTACCGACGATAGAGCCGCGCACGGTGATGCCGTCCAGCACCATATCAAAGATAGAGAGATCGAATTTGCCCGGCGGCAGGCCGTTGAGGACCATCGTGCCGCCCCGGCGCATGGTGCCGATGGCCTGCTCGAACGCCTTCGGCGAGACGGCGGTGACCAGCACGCCGTGGGCGCCGCCGAACTCCTCCTGGAACACCTTCGCCGGATCGACGTTTTTGGCGTTCGCCACCACGCTTGCGCCGAGGCGTTTGGCAAATTCCAGCTTAGCGTCGTCGATATCGACGGCGGCCACGTTGAGACCCATCGCCACCGCGTACTGAATCGCCATGTGGCCGAGCCCGCCGATGCCGGAGATCACTACCCAGTCGCCGGGTTTGGTGTCCGTCATTTTCAGCCCTTTGTAGACCGTGACGCCCGCGCAGAGGATCGGCGCAACTTCGTTGAACTCCAGGTTATCGGGAATGATGCCGACGTAGTTGGCGTCCGCCAGGCAATACTCGGCAAAGCTGCCGTTAACGGAATAACCGGCGTTCTGCTGGGAGAGACAGAGCGTCTCCCAGCTGTCGAGGCAGTGCTCGCAGTGGCCGCAGGCGGAGTAGAGCCACGGAATACCGACCCTGTCGCCAAGCTTCAGGTGTTTGACGCCGTCGCCGACGGCGACCACATTGCCCACGCCTTCGTGGCCGGGAATAAACGGCGGGTTAGGCTTCACCGGCCAGTCGCCCTCCGCCGCGTGCAGGTCGGTATGACAGACGCCGGTGGCGGCAATTTTGACCAGCACCTGTCCCGGTCCGACCGAGGGTACCGGCACCTCTTCAATCACTAACGGTTCGCCAAACGACTTCACAACTGCGGCTTTCATGGTGGTTTTAATTTTCATATTCATCATCATGCTCCGTAAACAGGGTGAGGTTTAAAACAGACCTAACGGTTCCACGCTGTAGCTGACCAGCAGGTTCTTGGTATTCTGATAGGCGTCGAGCGCCATCTTGTGGGTCTCACGTCCGACGCCGGACTGCTTGTAGCCGCCGAAGGCCGCATGCGCCGGGTAGATGTGGTAGCAGTTGGTCCAGACGCGTCCCGCCTTGATCCCGCGCCCCATGCGGTAGGCCAGATTGCTGTCGCGGGTCCAGACCCCGGCGCCGAGGCCGAACTGGGTCTGGTTGGCGATAGCCAGCGCTTCCGCTTCATCCTTAAAGGTCGTGACGCCGATCACCGGGCCAAAGATCTCCTCCTGGAAGCTGCGCATCTCGTTGGTGCCTTTGATCAGGGTCGGCTGGATGTAGAAACCGTTATCCAGATCGCCGGCGATCTTCGCGCGATCGCCGCCGGTCAGGATCTGGCCGCCCTCCTCCTTCGCTATCTGGATGTAGGAGAGGATCTTGTCGAACTGCTGTCGGGAGGCCTGGGCGCCGATCATGGTGTCGGTATCAAGAGGATCGCCGCGGCGGATCGCCGCCACTTTGTCCATCACCCGCGCCATGAACGGCTCATAGATGGACTCGTGGATCAGCGCCCGCGAGGGGCAGGTGCAGACCTCGCCCTGGTTGAAGAAGCCGAGCACCAGTCCCTCAACTGCTTTATCAATAAACGACTCTTCGCCGTCCATGACGTCGGCAAAGTAGATGTTGGGCGACTTGCCGCCCAGTTCGACGGTGCAGGGAATAATGTTCTCCGCCGCGCAGGCCATGATGTGGCGGCCCACCGGCGTGGAGCCGGTAAAGGCAATCTTGGCGATGCGCTTGCTGGTCGCCAGCGCCTCGCCGGCCTCTTTGCCAAAGCCCTGCACCACGTTGAGCACGCCCGCCGGGAAGATGTCGCCAATCAATTCCAGCAGGAAGGTGATGCTGAGCGGCGTCTGCTCGGCGGGCTTGAGCACCACGCAGTTGCCGGCCGCCAGCGCCGGCGCCAGCTTCCAGGCGGCCATCAGCAGCGGGAAGTTCCAGGGAATGATCTGTCCGACGACGCCCAGCGGTTCGTGAAAGTGATAGGCGACGGTATTTTCGTCGATCTCGGCGGTGCTGCCCTCCTGGGCGCGCAGGCAGCCTGCGAAGTAGCGGAAATGATCCACCGCCAGCGGCAGGTCGGCGTTGAGGGTTTCGCGCACCGGCTTGCCGTTGTCCCAGCTCTCAACCACCGCCAGCAGTTCGAGATTGGCCTCCATGCGGTCGGCAACCTGCAGCAGCAGATTGGCGCGCTGGGCCGCCGGGGTTTTGCCCCAGGCCTCGGCGGCCCGGTGCGCGGCGTCGAGCGCCAGGTTAATGTCGCGGGCATCGGAGCGCGGGAACTGACCAATCTCGCTGCCGTCTACCGGCGAAGTGTTCATAAAGTAATTGCCGCTGAGCGGCTCGATGAACTGGCCGTTGATAAAGTTGCCGTAGGTGGCCTTGAGGCTGAACAGGGCACCGGGCTGGCCGGGATGTGCGTAACGCATCGCAAACTCCTTCTGTAGGGTTAAGGAACGGCGGCATATTCATTTTTGCTTTCGCGCGCCTTGAGTAGGGAGTGCATCCGTCGTGCCAGCTTTTTTCGTTCAAAAATAAATTATTATTTATTAACAAGTTAAATAAAACCATGTTCAAGAAAAGTGCCCTTCATGAACAAAATATCGCCTTCTGTGTTGCGTATCGCAACACTAATAAAACCTTATGGCTACAATGTCGCAACACTTCCTTTTCAGCCATGAGGTGAGCAATGCAGGATAACGGTTCAGCCACCCCCGCCGGTCGCGACACGCCGCTGCTGAGCGACTCCTGGTCGCGCAGCCAGCTTTATGGGCTGGAGCGCACGGCGGACGACTTCCCCCGCCTTGCAAAGGGAGAGCTGGTGGATCTGATCGCCAGCAACGCCCGCCTGCAGCAGCTTTCTCAGCCGGTGATGAATGGGCTGGCCCGGCGTATGGCCGATAAACAGGCCGTGGTGGTCCTTTCAGACGCCACCGGCTGGGTAATGCACACCTTCGGCAATCTGCACGCCATGCAGAAAGCGCAGCGCGTGGCGCTGGCGCCCGGCAATCTGTGGAGCGAGTGCGGCCGCGGCACCAACGCCATCGGTACCGCGCTGGCCATTGACGATAGCTGCGAAATCGAAGGTCGCCAGCACTTCCTCGCCAGCAATCAGGACCTCTACTGCGCGGCAATGCCGCTGCAGGCGCCCGACGGCCGCGTTGCCGGCGTGCTGGATGTCTCCGGCCCGGCGCATTTCGCCCACACCGACACCCTGGCCTGGGTGCAGGCCGCCGCGAAGCAGATTGAGTACCTGTGGGTTAAGCAGAGTCTGCACCCGCAGCAGTGGCTGGTGAGCGTGCATCCGCAGCTCGGGAAGCTCGACAGCGCCGAAGAGGGACTGCTGGTGTTCTCCGATAATCTGCTGACTGCCGCCAACCGTCAGGCCCTGATAGCCCTGGGGATAAGCAGTGAGCGGGTCGGCAGCGCGACCTTCAGCCAGCTCTTTCCGACGCTGCAGCAGAGCCCCAACAGCGTGCCGCTGCCGGTTGATAGCCCCCGTCACGGTCGCCTCTATGTCCGCCTGCGGGCGCCGGCGCAGCGCGCGGTCAGCGCCGCGCCGCCCGCTGCCGGACCGGTGTTTCCCTTCTCCGGGGGCCGCGACGGCGAAAAGATGGTGCGCCTGCTCAACGCCGGCGTATCGCTGTGCATCCACGGCGAAACCGGCTGCGGTAAAGAGTTCATCAGCCAGGCCCTGCACCGGCACAGCCGCTGGCGCGAGGGCAAATTCGTCGCCATCAACTGCGCGGCAATTCCGGAGTCGCTGATCGAGTCCGAGCTGTTTGGCTACCAGCCGGGCGCCTTTACCGGCGCCAGCAAAAATGGCTATATCGGCAAGATCCGCGAAGCCGACGGCGGCGTGCTGTTCCTCGATGAGATCGGCGATATGCCGCTGGCGCTGCAGACCCGGCTGCTGCGCGTGCTGCAGGAGAAAGAGGTTGCTCCGCTGGGCGGCAGCCGCAGCTGGCCGGTAAACTTCGCGGTAATTTGCGCCACCCACCGCAATCTGGCGCAGCGCGTGGCCGACGGCGAGTTTCGCGAGGATCTGCTCTACCGCCTGCAGGAGTTTGCCATGACCATCCCGCCGCTGCGGCAGTGGCCCGCCCTGCCCGCCTTTATTCAGCGGCTGTGGCACGAGCTGGGAGGCGATGCGCGCGGTATCACCCTGGCCCCGGCGCTGGTCACCACGCTGGCGCGCCACCCCTGGCCGGGCAACGTGCGCCAGCTGCGCAGCGTGCTGAAGGTGCTGCTGGCGCTGGCGGATGACCATACGCAGCTTGACAATGACGACCTGCCGGCGGAATACCGTGAGACGGAACACGACGCGGGAGGTGAGCGGCAAAAGCAGGACGAACGGCTGATTGCGGAAACGCTGGCGCGCTATAACGGCAACATCAGTAAAGCGGCGCAGGCGCTGGGCGTCGCGCGCAGTACCCTCTACCGGCGCGGCGCCCGGGCCGGCAGCGAGTAGCTACTCCCGCTCCACCGCCAGGGCTACGCCCTGACCGCCGCCGATGCACAGCGTTGCCAGCCCCCGGCGGGCCTTGCGCTTGATCATCTCATGCACCAGCGATACCAGAATGCGGCAGCCGGAAGCGCCGATCGGGTGGCCGAGGGCAATAGCGCCGCCGTTGACGTTAACCCGGCTCTCGTCCCACTCCAGCTCGCGGCCGACGGAGATTGCCTGGGCGGCAAACGCCTCGTTGGCCTCAATCAAATCCACCTCGCTGAGCTGCCAGCCGACCCGCTCCAGGCAGCGGCGGGTGGCGTACACCGGCGCGATGCCCATCAGGGCGGGATCGACGCCGACGCTGGCGAAGGCGCGAATGCGGGCGAGCACCGGCAGACCAAGCTCCTGCGCTTTGCTTTCGCTCATCATCATCACCGCCGCCGCGCCGTCGTTAATCGAGGAGGCGTTGCCCGCCGTCACCGAGCCGGAGACGTCAAAAGACGGGATCAGGCCCGCCAGCTCTTCGGCGCTGGCGTCGGTGCGGGGCTGCTCATCGGTATCGACCTTTATGCCCCTCTGCGCACTCACAACCGGAACAATTTCATCGCGAAAGCGGCCGGAGTCGATGGCCCGCCGCGCCTTCTGCTGAGAGCTGAGCGCCCAGGCGTCCTGCAGTTCCCGGCTAATGCCGTATTCGCGGGCGAGGTTCTCGGCGGTGACGCCCATGTGGTAGTCGTTGAAGGCGTCCCAGAGGCCGTCGTGAACGAGGCTGTCGATAAGCTGGCTGTTGCCGAGCTGGGCGCCGGTGCGGCTGTCGGTCAGCACGTGCGGAGCGCGGCTCATGTTTTCCTGCCCGCCGGCGATCACCACGTCGGCTTCGCCGCACTGAATCGCCTGGGTGGCGAGGTGCAGCGCCTTCAGGCCGGAGCCGCAGACATCGTTGATGGTTATGGCGGAGACCGTATTCGGCAGGCCGCCGCGAATGGCCGACTGGCGGGCGGGATTTTGTCCGGCGCCGGCGGTGAGCACCTGGCCGAGGATCACCTCATCGACCGCCAGCGGATCCAGCCCGCTGCGCTCGACCAGCGCCTTCACCACCACGCTGCCCAGCTCCACGGCGGTAAAAGAGGAGAGCGCCCCCTGGAAGCAGCCTATGGGCGTGCGAACCGCACCTACGATAACGACGTCTTTCATCCCCGACCCCAGCCTGAATTAATCTGGTTATAGTAGAGGATTGTTATCAACTTTTATTTTGCTTGTTTAAAAAAAGTGAATCCTATCACAAAGGAAAAGCGTCTTTATTTAACATTCAATCACTCACCGGCCGCAGACTGTAAAACCCGTCCCCTCCCGCGGCGTAAATATGATAAATTCGCCCTCATTTTTTACTAATCTGGTTTAAAAGTTCAACTAATGTCGAAAATCTGGTCAAAAGACGAGACGCTGTGGAGTTTCGCCTTATATGGTACTGCGGTAGGGGCCGGCACCCTGTTCCTGCCGATTCAGCTCGGCTCCGCCGGCGCGATGGTGCTTCTGATTACCGCCCTCGTGGCATGGCCGCTGACCTACTGGCCCCACCGGGCGCTGTGCCAGTTTATTCTCGCCAGCAATCTGCCGGCCAGCGTCGGTATTACCGGGGCGGTGAGCCACTACTACGGCAAGAAAATCGGCAACCTCATCACCTCGCTCTATTTCATCGCCTTCTTCGTGGTGATCCTTATCTACGCGGTGGCCATCACCAACTCCCTGACCGAACAGCTGGCAAAACAGATGAGCGTGACGCCCGGTATCCGGATGCTGGTCAGCCTCGGCGTGGTGCTGGTGCTGAACCTGATTTTCCTGATGGGCCGCCACGCGACGCTGAAGGTGATGGGATTCCTGGTATTTCCGCTGATTGCCTACTTCCTGTTCCTCTCGCTCTACCTGACCGGCCGCTGGGAGCCCGCGCGCTTTAGCGGCCAGCTCACCCTGAACGCGCACACCCTGCACCAGGTGTGGCTGTCGATTCCGGTGATGGTTTTTGCGTTTAGCCATACCCCGATAATCTCCACCTTCGCCATCGACCGGCGGGAGAAATTTGGCGCGGGCGCTATGGATAAATGCAAAAAAATCATGCGCATTGCCTATCTGATCATCTGCCTGAGCGTGCTGTTCTTCGTTTTCAGCTGCCTGCTGGCGATCCCCGAGAGCTACATTACCCACGCCAAGGATGAGGGCGTCACCATCCTGTCGGCGCTGGCGATGCTGCCCTCGGCGCCGCACTGGCTGGCGGTATCAGGGATTGTGGTGGCGATTGTCGCCATGTCGAAGTCGTTTCTCGGCACCTACTTCGGGGTGATTGAAGGGGCCAGCGAGATCGTTCGCGCCTCGCTCAATCAGCTGGGGGTGCGCAAGAGCCGGGCGTTCAACCGCGCCACCTCGATTGTGCTGGTCTCGGCGGTAACGTTCCTCGTCTGCTGCATTAACCCTAACGCCATGTCGATGATTTACGCCATCAGCGGCCCGCTGATTGCGATGATCCTGTTTATTATGCCGACCGTTTCAACCTATCTGCTCCCTTCCCTGCGGCCCTACCGCTCCATCGGCAGCCTGATCACCCTGATCGTGGGCCTGCTCTGCGTCTCGGTGATGTTCCTCGGATAAGGTTACTGCTTTATTCTTCGGGCAACGGCGCTACACTGACGTCGTTGCCATTTAAGAGGAAAGAGCTATGTCCAGCGTTACGCAGTCCGGCCATTGTCAACTGGGAGATCGCGAGGTCTATCGTCTCGGCTACGGGGCCATGCAACTGGCGGGGCCCGGGGTGTTCGGCCCGCCCAAAGATCCCGACATGGCGGTGAAGGTTCTGCAGGCCGCCGTGGCGGCGGGCGTCAACCACATTGATACCTCCGACTTTTACGGCCCCCACGTCACCAACCAGCTCATTAAAAAGGCGCTGCATCCCTACGCGGATAACCTGACCATCGTCACCAAGGTCAGCGCCCGCCGCGATGAGCAGGGCAACTGGCTGCCCGCCCTGAGCGCGCCGGAACTGACCCGCGCGGTGGAGGATAATCTGCGTAACCTGGGTCTGGAGGCGCTGGAGGTGGTGAATCTGCGCAGTATGCACGGCACCCACGGGCCTGAAGAGGGGCCGCTGGAAGAGCCGCTTGAGACGCTTATCGCGCTCAAGGAGCGCGGGCTTATCCGCCACATCGGCCTGAGCAACGTCACCGCCAGGCAGGTTGCGGACGCGCAGAAAATGACCGATATTGTCTGCGTGCAGAACTTCTATAACGTCGCCAACCGCGGGGACGACGCGCTGATCGACGCCCTGGCGGCGCAGCATATTCCCTATGTGCCTTTCTTCCCGCTGGGCGGCTTTACGCCGCTGGACTCGCAGACCCTGAACGGCGTTGCGGCCTCGCTCGACGCCACGCCGATGCAGGTGGCCCTTGCCTGGCTGCTGCAACGCTCGCCCAACATTCTGCTGATCCCCGGCACCTCGTCGCTGGCGCACCTGGAGCAGAACCTGGCCGCCGCGGCGCTGACGCTGCCGGAATCGGCCCTGAAGGTGCTTAACGCCCTCAGCGATAATCGCGCATAGCGTGTTAATACCGCGACCGGGCGCCCGCCCGGTCAGCCTTTCCGGCGCCGGCGGAAAAGAAAGTGGCAGAAATTTTTCCAGCAGCGAAACTTTTATTCGCGTTCTAACGAACTGATAAATGACAACACACTTTTGCTACTGGAGCCTACCATGAAACATCGCCTCTCCCTGCTGTGCGCCGCGGCGGCGCTGACCCTCGCAAGCTTTACCGCCAGCGCGGCGCTGGAAAAGGGCGCCCAGGCGCCGGACTTCACCCTCAAGGCCGCGCTGGGCGGCAAGCCGATGGACTTCTCTCTGCAGCAGGCGCTGAAGAAGGGGCCGGTAGTGCTCTACTTCTTCCCCGCCGCCTTCACCAAAGGCTGTACCCTGGAGGCCCACGATTTTGCCGAAGCCACCGACCAGTTCAATAAGCTCGGCGCCACGGTGGTCGGCGTAACGGCGGGCAATATCGATCAGGTCGATAAATTCTCCGAGGTCGAGTGCCGCAACAAATTTGCCGTCGCCGCCGATCCGGGCGCCAAAGTGGCCGGCGAATACCAGACCCAGATGCAGATGAACGGCAAAACGCTGTCGGACCGTACCTCTTTCGTGATTGCTCCCGACGGCAAAATTCTGCTGAGCTACACCGACCGCAATCCCGACGCGCACATCGAGAAGACGATGGCCGCGGTGAAGCAGTACGCGCAAACGCACTCCTGAGGCACTACGCACAATGCTAACAGCCATGCTCGCCGCCCTGCTGGGCGGCATTATTCTTAACGTCATGCCCTGCGTTTTTCCTATCGTCTCGCTGAAGGCGCTGGGCCTGATGCGCCACGACGGCGACGCGGCCAGCGCCCGCACTGAAGGCATAGGCTTTCTGCTGGGGACGCTGGCGGCGATGATGGTGCTGGCGGGCATACTGCTGGCGATCCGCGCCGGCGGCAGCGCCGTCGGCTGGGGCTTTCAGCTGCAGTCGCCGCTGGTTATCGCCACGCTGGCGCTGGTAATCCTCGGCGCAGCCCTGAATCTGCTCGGCGTCTTTGAGGTCGGTCTTTCGCTGCAGCGCGCCGGGGAGATCTCCGTTGGCCGCGGGGCATTTGTGCGCTCGGCGCTAACCGGCGCGCTGGCGATCGTCGTCGCCACGCCCTGCTCGGCGCCGTTTATGGCCGGGGCCATCGGCTACGCTCTGGTGCAGCCGCCCGCCGTCGCGCTGGCGATTTTCTTCGCCCTCGCCGTCGGCTTCGCCGCCCCGTTTACGCTTATCTCGCTGTTCCCGGCCCTGGCGCGCCGGCTGCCGCGCCCGGGCCCGTGGATGGGCATCGTTAAGCGCGCGCTGGCCTTTCCGATGTTCGGCGCCTACGCCTGGCTGGTGTGGGTCCTGGCGCAGCAGGCCGGCAGCACCGCGCTGGCAACGCTGCTTGCCGGGTCGGTGGTACTGAGCTTTGCCGCCTGGCTATACGGCATGGCCCAGCAGCGGCAGATGCTCGGGCGCGGCTACCGGCTGATGTACGCCGCCACCGCGCTGCTGGTGCTGGCGGTAATTGTCCCGCTGCCCGGCGTGATGAAGCCCGCCAACGCGCCGCTGGTCGCAAGGCAGACGCAGGCGCCGATGGTCTGGTCGCCGCAGGCGGTGGCGGAGAACCGCGGCCACGGCCGGGCTATCTTCGTCAATTTTACCGCCTCCTGGTGCATCACCTGCCAGGTGAACGATAAAACGTCGCTGTCGACGGCGGCGGTAAAAAGCGCCCTCGCCCGCACCGGCACGCTGTATATGGTGGCGGACTCCACCAAATTTAACGCCGATATCGACGACGCCATGAGCCAGTTCGGCCAGGGCGGCCTGCCGCTGTACGTGGTCTATCCCGCCGACGGCGGCAAGCCGCAGGTACTGCCGCAGGTGCTGACCCCGGCGATTGTCGTCAACGCCCTGACCCAGGCGGCGGGGAAAAAGGCGTGAGCCGGGCATGACCGACGCGCGGCTGCCGCAGGCGGCCTGGCCCGAGTACATGGCCCGCGCCCAGGCCGGCGACGGCGAGGCGTATACCCGGCTGCTGCGCGCGCTGGTTCCCACCGTGCGCGCCATCGTCAGCCGGCAGATTGCCAGCCGCGACCTGGTGGAAGACACCGTTCAGGACGTGCTGCTCACGCTGCACCGCATTCGCCACACCTACGAGCCGACCTGCCCGTTTATGCCGTGGCTGGTCGCCATTGCCCGGGCGAGGGCTATCGACGCCCTGCGCCGCCAGGGGCGTCAGCGGCGCAGGGAGGTGTCGGCAGATGAAGAAGAGGATGGCTTAACCGCCCCGCCGCAGGCCGATCGCCAGGAGGCCCGCGAGGAGCTGGCCCTCTACCTGAATCAGCTGCCGGACCGCCAGCGTCGGATAGTTGAGCACGTTCATCTGCAGGAGATGACGCTTGCCCAGGCGGCCCGGGAGAATAACCTGACCGTTCCGGCGGTCAAATCACTGCTGCACCGGGCGCTGAATGCGCTGCGCCGCTCAGGAGCGAATCATGACTGACCATAACGCGTTAATTGAACAGCTGGGCCGCGCGGCGAGCCCGGTGACGCGCCCGCGGCGCGTTGAGTGGCGGACGCTGAGCTGGACGCTGGTCGCCCTGCCCTGCGGCTGGCTCGCCAGTCTGCTGGTGCCGCGAGAAAGCACCGACTGGCTGCAGCCCGGCGCGCTGCTGGCCGCGCTGCAGCTGCTGCTGGCCTTTATCACCGGCTTTTTTGCCGTGCGCAATGCGCTGATTATCAGCATTGCCGGCCGCCGCCCGCTGGGCTGGCGGACCTTTGCGCCGCTGCTGCTGCTGTGGGGCGCGACGCTGCTGTTCAGCATCGGCCACGCGCCGCTAACCGGCCACGCGCTAAGCGAAACCCGCTGCTACGCCTTTATGGTGACGGTCAGCGTGCCGATGCTGCTGCTGGCCATCATCTGGATCCGGCGCACCCGCACCCTGACGCCGCTGCGCAGCCTCTCTGCGGCGGGCTGCGGCGTCGGCTGTATGGCCGTCACCCTGCTGTCGTTCTGCCATCCGCTGCACCTGCACCCGGGCGATCTGGCGATGCACGCGGCGGCGTTCGCCACCATCGTGGCGGCAACGGTACTGCTGGGATGGCGCTGGGTGACCGTCAGGTAAGGCGGAGGTCACCATTTTGTGATTCAGATGTTAGAATCAGCCATTATGCGTAACCCTCAATAGCGAATTTTGCGATGACCGATTTCAAACGACCGCAGCTCGAACTGCCGGACGGCGCCGACAGGCTGCTGCTGCACTCCTGCTGCGCGCCCTGCTCCGGCGAGGTAATGGAGGCGATACAGGCCTCGGGCATTGAATACACGATTTTCTTCTACAACCCGAATATCCATCCGCAGAAGGAGTATCTGATCCGCAAGGAGGAGAACATCCGCTTTGCCGAAAAGCACGGCGTGCCGTTCGTCGATGCCGATTACGATACCGATAACTGGTTTGCGCGGGCCAAAGGCATGGAGTGGGAGCCGGAGCGCGGCGTGCGCTGCACCATGTGCTTCGATATGCGCTTCGAGCGCACCGCACTCTACGCCCACGAGCACGGCTTCCGGGCGATCAGCAGCTCGCTGGGGATTTCGCGCTGGAAGAACATGCAGCAGATCAACGACTGCGGCCATCGCGCGGCAGAACCCTATCCGGATCTGGTCTACTGGGACTACAACTGGCGCAAGCAGGGCGGCTCATCGCGAATGATTGAGATCAGCAAGCGCGAGCGCTTCTACCAGCAGGAGTACTGCGGCTGCGTTTACTCGCTCAGAGACTCCAACCTGCACCGCAAGTCGCAGGGTCGGGACATTATCCGCATCGGCAAGCTCTACTACGGGGATGAGGCGGAGTAGACGGTCGCTAAGCTGAATTAATGCATCAGCGCCTTCTATGCGGCGTAAATAAAGGTGCCGATGCAAACAATCTTCCTCAGGACAACATCAATCAGGTGAAGAATTCGCATCGTGATAATTATCACACATGCAAATTTTCGTAATTGCCAAACAAAATTCGGTAATAACATGCCGTAGCGCGGAGGATTACTATACGGGGAGGAAAATAACGCGGACAATAATGATGGAAAAAAGGCCCTTCGATACGCTGATATCACGCAGCGGTACTTATAGCGCAAAATATCATCACAGCAGCGACAATACTATTGCTCTCTCTGTCGCAGATATGGACTTTCCGACTGCACCCTGTATTAAGCAGGCGCTTGCCGCCGCCAATGACACGGCCATTTACGGCTATACGCTGCTCAGCGACGACTGGCAGAGCGTGGCCGCCGGCTGGTTCAGCCGCCGCTATCAGTGGACGGTTTCTCCTGAGCATATCGTGTTCTGCCCGCGCGTTGTGCAGGCCGTCTCGCTCTGGATCCAGAACTTTACGAGGCCCGGCGAGGCTATTGCGACGCTATCCCCCGGCTATCATCCCATCTCCCACGCGGTCGAGGTTAATCAGCGCAGGCTGCTGGAAAGTCCGCTGCGCTATTCGCACGGCCGCTACGCGATTGATTTTGCCGATCTGGAGCAGAAATTCCGCCGCGCCGCCTGCTTTATTCTTATTTCACCGCATAATCCGACCGGCACGGTATGGGATGAAAAAACGCTGCTTAAAATAGCCGCGCTGGCCGAAAAGCATCATGTTTTTATTATTTCCGACGATGTACATGCGGATTTTATATTTAACAACAGGCGCCACCGGATTATTTCCGCCCTTAGCGAATACGTGCAGCAAAACTCGATGATCTGCACCTCACCGGCAAAAACCTTCAATATTGCCGGTCTGGAAGTGGCCAATGTTGTTATCGCCAGCGCGCAGCATCGGCAGAAATTCAGCGCAGCGCTGACCGCCGCCGGCATACACAATCCGGGCTACTTTACCGTACCGGCCTATCTGGCCGCCTACCGCGAAGGCGAAAACTGGCTGTCGGGCCTGCTTGACTATCTCGCCGAAAACCGCCTCTGGGTATCCGACTTCTGCCAGCGATCCTTCCCCGATTGGCGCATTACCGACGGCGACGGCACCTATATGCTGTGGATCGACTACCGGGCGATGAACACCGGCGAAGCGCAGCTGCGCCAGCTGTTTTCCGATGTTACCCACGTCGAAATGAGCTGGGGATCGGATTTCGGCGAGGCCGGTGCGGGCTTTTTCCGCGTGAACCTCGCCCTTCCCCGGGCGCGACTGGAGGAGGCTTTTACCCGCATAGCTCAGGCACTTCAGCGCTGTACAGGAGACACTACGCATGGATAAGCGCATAACCCCCCGGGCACCGACGCTTGCGGAGTCGCTGCTGCCGATTGTGGTCATGGTTCTGCTGCTGGGCGTAGGCTACGCGGCGTTTTCGCTACCGCCTGAACCGCTGATGGTGCTTTCGACGGTGATTGCCGCCCTGCTGGTGAAGCGGCTGGGCCACAGCTACGCCGCCATTCTTGAATCCATCTCGCAGAAAATAGCCAAAACCATGCCCGCGCTGCTGATCCTGATAAGCGTCGGCCTGCTGATCGGCACCTGGATGGCGGGAGGTACCATTCCGCTGATGATCTATTACGGCCTGACGCTGATTAATCCGGCGATGCTCTACGTCACCGCCCTGCTGGTCACCTCGCTGGTCTCCGTCTGCACCGGCACCTCCTGGGGCTCGGCGGGCACGGTCGGCGTGGCGTTTATGGGCGTGGCGATAGGCATGGAGGCTAATCTGGCGGCCACGGCGGGCGCAGTGGTCGCAGGCGCCTACTTTGGCGATAAGCTCTCACCGCTCTCCGGCGATACCAACCTGGCGGCAATGGCGGCGCAGATTGACCTGTATGAGCACATTGCCCATCTGCTCTACACCACGCTGCCATCGCTCATCCTCTCCGCTACAGTGCTGACCGTCTACGGCCTCAGCGGCGATACCGGCGCGGCGGCGCTTCCCGAAAAAGTGCTGGCCATCACCGCCGGGCTCAGGGAGATTTATCACTTTAACCTCCTGCTGCTGCTGCCGGTAGCCATCGTGCTCTACGGCTCGGTGACCAAAAAGCCAACCATTCCGGTCATGCTGGTCTCGGCGCTGGTCGCCATGCTCAACGCCGGTTTTATCCAGGGCTTTTCGCTGCACGACGTGGTGAAAAGCGCGGTGGATGGCTTCAACGTGTCGATGCTCGGCGACAGAGAGGTCAATCCGCTGCTCGGCAACCTGCTTAACCGCGGCGGCATGAACTCGATGATGAGTACGCTGCTCATCTGCTTTTGCGCCCTGTCGTTTGCCGGCACCCTGGCCCTGAGCGGCGCACTGGAGACGATCGTGCACAACCTGCTGCGGCTGGTCCACTCCACGGGGACGCTGATTCTCGCTACCCTCGCCTGCGGCCTGACGATGATTAGCGTCACCTGCAACGGCCAGATCTCGATCCTGATCCCGATAGAGATGCTGCGCAGCGCCTACATCGAGCGCGGGCTACATCCGAAGAATCTGGCGCGCACAGTGGAGGACTCGGCAACAATATTCGAACCGATTCTGCCGTGGACCGCCGCCGGCGCCTATATGGCGGGGACGCTGGGCGTAGCGACCCTGAGCTACCTGCCCTGGGCGGTGCTCTGCTGGAGCGGGATCTTCTTTGCCACCCTGTGGGGCTTTACCGGCTTCGGCATTGCCCGGCTCTCGCCGCAGCAGCAGGTCAGCCTGACCAATGCGCCGCTAAACCGCTGAACCCTAAAAGTTATCACGGAAAATTTACGATTTCGGCGGCGGGAAAGTGCTACGTTTTCAGGGTCACTTACCGATGGGAATAGAACATGAAAAAATATGCTGTCCTGATGCTTCTCCCGGCCCTGATGGCCGCCCCCGCCGTTCTTGCCGCCCCTCAGGGGACGCTGAGCGTGCATATCCTCAACCAGCAAACCGGCCTGCCCTCGCCGGGCGTGACGGTCACGCTTGAACAGCAGCAGCAGAGCGGCTGGACAACGCTTGCCAGCGGCAAAACCGACGACGATGGCCGCATTAAGTCGCTCTATCCGCAGGATAAAGATATGACGCCGGGCGTCTATCGGGTCACCTTCAAAACCGGGGACTATTTCCACCAGCAGAAAGCGAAGACCTTCTTCCCGGAGGTGCCGGTGCTGTTCAGCGTCTCCCGCACCAACGAGAAGCTGCATATTCCGCTGCTGCTGAGTCAGTACGGATATTCAACCTACCGGGGCAGCTAACGTCGCCGCCTCCGCGTTCGGACGTTCGCTGAGGCTAAGCAGCGGCTTACCGGCCGCCGCCGCGCCTGCCGCCTCGGTGATGATTTCGCCGTAGTTCTCGCTGTTGGTGATGATGATCGGCGTCGTCAGATCGTAACCGGCGTTGAGAATGGCCTGCCTGTCGAAGGTCAGCAGCAGATCGCCGGGGGCTATCCTGTCGCCCGGCTGGACGTGGGCGGTGAAAGGTTTGCCATCAAGCTTGACGGTATCAATGCCGACGTGGATCAGCAGCTCGATGCCGCTGTCGCTCAGCAGCCCGATAGCGTGTCTGGTTTGGAACAGCGAAGAGACCGTGCCCGCAAACGGCGCGTAAACGCTATTTTCAGCGGGAATAATCGCCACGCCCTGCCCGAGTAGTCCGCTGGCAAAGGTGGTGTCCGGCACCTGCTCAAGCGGCAGCACGCTGCCGGTCATCGGCGACAGCACATCATCTTCGCCGACGTCGAGTCCGGCCGGGGCCGGCTCGCTGCCGGCAGCCGGCAGGCCCGCGACCAGGGTCAGGAAGAAGCCCAGGATCAGACCGACGCCGGCGCCGACGATCCCGCCCCACAGCGTAGCGTCAACGCCGCCCGGCGGGATCATCTGCGCAAAAGTGAATATATTGGCAAAGCCCGCCGAATAAACGTGGGTATCGCTTAAGCCGACAATCGCCCCGCCGACGGCGCCGCCGGCGCAGCCAAAAATAAACGGGCGGCGCAGCGGCAGGTTAACCCCGTAGACCGCAGGCTCGGTGATGCCGAAAATGCCCGCCGTAGCCGCCGAGCCCGCCAGCGCTTTCTGCCGCAGATCGCGGCTGCGCAGGAAGATGGCAAAAGCGGCGCCGACCTGGCCCATCACCGCCGGGAGCAGCATCGGCAGCATCGAGTCGTGGCCGAGGACCGCCAGGTTATTGAACATCAGCGGCACCAGCCCCCAGTGCAGACCAAAAATGACGCACACCTGCCAGAGCGCGCCCATCGCCGCGCCGGCCAGCCACGGCGCGAGGGCATAAATCCACTGGTAGCCGTGCGCCAGCTGCTGGCTAAGCCAGGTGGCCACCGGGCCGATGACCAGGAAGGTCAGCGGCACGATCGCGGCGAGACAAATCAGCGGCGCGAAGAAGTTTTTCATCGACGCCGGCAGCAGGCGCGCGCTCTTCTTCTCCAGCCAGCAGCAGGCCCAGGCGGCAAGAATAATCGGGATCACCGAGGCGCTGTAGTTGAACCAGATAACCGGCACGCCGAGAAAGGTCTGCGCCGCCGCGCCGGCCTGCTGGCTGGCGCTGAAGGCCTCAAGCATCATCGGATGCACCAGCGCGCCGCCGATGACCATGGTAATAAACGGATTGCCGCCAAACTTAACCCCGGCGGTATAGCCGAGCACCAGCGGTAAGAAGTAAAACAGCGCGTCGCTTGCCGCAAACCAGATTTTATAGGTACCGCCGTCGGGGCTCAGCCAGCCGCAGACCAGCGCCAGGGCCAGCAGCCCCTTAAGGATACCGGAGGCGGCGAGGACGCCGATGAAAGGGGTGAAAATGGCCGACACGATGTCGATGAGCTGGCCGAGAAGCGAGGTTTTGTCGCCTTTGTCAGCGGCAGCCGGGGCGCTGTCGCCGAGGCCCGCTTCGCTTCTTACCGCCTGCCAGACGTCGTGAACGTGATTGCCAATCACCACCTGAAACTGGCCGCCGCTCTCCACGACCATAATAACGCCCGGATTCTTCTTCAGCCCTTCGGCATCCGCTTTTTGATTCTCTTTGAGCTTAAAGCGAAGGCGGGTTGCGCAGTGAACCAGACTGACAATATTCTCTTTGCCGCCGACGTGGCCGAGAATATCTTTTGCCAATGCTTGATATTCCATCTCGATTTCCTTACGCAGGGGCGGTAATAGCCGCCCCGGCTGACTGAGTATAAAAATAAAAAAACCCGAGAACGGCGATGTTTAAATCGCCGCGCTCAGGTTTTGCCTGCGACCGCAGTAACAATCCAGAGTTTTAGATTAACGTGCTTCTTTTCTGACTCGCTCTATATGAATGGCGAGAAACATAATCTCTTCGGTGGTTAAATCCCGCTGATAGCTTTTATGCAAATGCCGGGCTATTTTTTCGGCACACAGCCAGGCCTTGCCATAATTATCCCTGACGGCGCTATGCAGCCCGGCGTCATCATCGGGCACCACGGTGCGGGTCAGCATACGCTGGGCGAAGAATTTCAGGTGCGTCACAAAGCGCTGATAGCTGAGGGACTCCTCGTCGTACTCCAGCCGCAGCTGGTACTTCACCAGTTGCAGGATCTCCTGCATCACCCGGGTCACGTGCATCACCTCGGGCATTTCGCTGTTCAGCTGGGCGGTCACCAGATGCAGGGCGATAAACCCCGCTTCATCTTCGGGCAGGTCAACGTCGAGCCGTTTAGCGATGATGGCCAGCGCCTCCTGGCCCAGCGCGAACTCCTTCGGATAGAGGCGGCGGGTTTCCCACAGCAGCACATTTTTGATCGCCAGCCCTTTCTTTTGCCGTTCAATGGCAAACCAGCAGTGATCGGTCAACGTGATGTAGAGGCTCTCCTGCAGCCTGCCGAGGCGCTGCGCCGCCAGCTCAATGATGCGGTCGCAGGTGGTCATCACCTCCAGCGGGATCTGGCTTAGCAGCTCGCCGAGCCGCTGCACCAGCACGTCGCTTTGCAGCGCGAACACTTTTTCCACTTTGTCGGACTCAAGCGCATCGCCGACGCGCTTTTGAAAAGCAAGTCCGCGCCCCATGACCACCTGCTCACGGCCGCTTTCATCCTCAACCACCACCACATTATTATTGAGAACCTTGGCGATTTTCATCGGTACCCCAGAAACAAAAAAACCTGACCTCCGGCGAGTGCCGGAAAATCAGGTTTTGCCTGCCGCAGCAGTAACAATCCAATCCTGGCACTCTATCAGTTTCATCACCGGCCTCAATGCGTCGCAGAATAAAACGTGACGCCGATCGATAATGATTTTGTTTTACCACCTCAACAGGCTATCAGAAAGAGACCACCGTTTTGAGTTCGGTAACCCACGCGTCCTGGGTGCGGGAGATCCCGCCCGGATGGTGCCAGTACTGGAGCCCCGGCTGCAGCTCCAGCCACTTCACCGGCCGGAAGCGGTAGTAGAATTCGCCGTTAATCGAGTGGCCCGGCACCGGCGCATAGCCCGGATTGCTGTAGTCGGTAATACCGCTAAGGCCGTTGAGCGCGCGCTGGTTGCGCGAGTAGTGGTTACTCATATCAATGTAGGTCAGACCGAAGCCAATCCAGTCTTCCGGACGGGCGTCAAACAGGCCCCGGTAGCGCAGGGTAGCCGCATATTCGGAGTGAATATAGTTACTGCGCTGATCGGAGAGGCTCATGCTGAACGACGTGCTCAGCCCGCGCAGCGGATCGTCCTTATGGCGGGTTATCTGCTGGTTAAAGCCGGTATACATAAACCAGGTGCGGTTGTGCTCCTTATAGCCGTCCGGATCGTTAGCCCCGGCGCCGCCGGATCTGCCGCTGTAAAGGTCAGTCTGCGGCGCGTTGGTGAACAGCAGGCCGAAGTTATAAATCCCCGGCAGGCCGTTAATCATCGGCTTCGCTTCGACCTCCATCGGCAGCAGGAAGCCTTTACTGCCCCGCGTTGACCAGCTCCAGGCGTGGTTGCGAGTCGCAGCTTTCGGGTTCTGCTCCATGATGCCGCCCTTAAGGGTGACCACCGGCGTGAGCTTATATTCCCACACCGAGCCCCAGGTATGGATCTGCCAGTTGTTCCAGGTCAGCGAGTTGGCCGATTTACCGCCGCACTGAGAGAGCAGCTGGAAATCGCAGGGAATGATCTGGTCGAAGGTCTGCACTTTGTTCATCAAACCGACCCGCCAGGTCAGGCGGCGATCGTCGAAGCTGCGGGCAAAGGTCAGCCAGCCGAGGCGCGTTACCGAGCCGCCGCCCCAGCTCTCCTGGGAAAGATCGTTGAAGTTAACCCTCGGGTCCTGCAGGCGCCGGGTGGTGAGGTCATCGTCATGGTTGCGGTTAACGATATTACCCTCAATGCGCGCATCCGGGATCCCGGTCCACATCTCGAGGTCCTGATTAAAGGTCAGCGAAAACTGGTCAATATAGGCCACGTGCGAGTCGTGGTTATAGCCGCCGCCGCCGTTCCAGGAAATCTCGTGCAAATAACCCAGGTTGTAGGTGAATCCGTTATCGTTAAGAATTTTGCGAATGCCGAGCATTTCCCCCAGAACAGGATCCGGCGGCGGCGTAAAACCCAGAACGGTATTATTCCACTCCGCCTCCTGCGCCAGGGTCAGAGGAGAGGCAGACATTAAGGAAAACAGGCACAGCGCAGTACAGATATTTTTATTTTTCATCATAGTAAAACCTGTGTTTGAGTATTTCAGGCAAAGAGAAGCCGCGGCAATTGTTATTACCTGTATTTATTCGATAGCATGCTGTCGCGAAAATAATCAGCCGCGCGGGAGTGTATTTTCACGAGAATGAAATACATCTAAAGAAGTGCCACATAAACGACGGGCAAAAAAAAACCTAAGTCCTCCACGGCGAACGATGCCGTGGAGGACTTAGGTTTTGCCTGTCAGACAGTAGCAATCCTGTATATCAACCCGGGGAAACATACCACTATTTTCCCCGGTTGCAAACGGGCTCTGGCGGCTAAATGTAGATTTGTGATGAATATAACAAAAGCATTAAATCTCCGCACAATTAACATAGAGAATAAAGGGGAATTGTCGCCCCGGTATTTACCTCTTTAATCGCCAGCGCGGGGAAATAATGAATGATGCAAGTTGAGAATACGTCGTCTATCTGCGGCCACGTAGCCGGCCCGCTCAATATATTGCAGGGCCTCTGCGGCATGCTGGCGCGCGGTTTCGCCATACCTTTCCGGCCAGCCGTCAGCCAGCAGAGCCAGCGCCTTGAGGACTTTTATCTCCACCTCCCTCATTGCCGCCCCGTCGCGGGCGATGGGGGAGAAAAAGTCATCGAACAGCGCGTCGGCGGCGAGCGGCGCAATGTGGATATTCGGATGCTGGACGGCGTTTTTTTCCGGCTGCAGCTGCGCAAATGTTGAGAGTACCCGGACCCCACGACCGATGACGTCAATGGCGGTACCCGGATCGTTAACCGCCGGGGAGAGCGCGCGGCTGGCGATCTCGGCCATCACGCACAGGCAGAAGCGGGGATCCTGGTTGAAAGAGCGCGCCTCGCCGATGCTCAGCGTATCGGACAGCCGGGAGAGCAGATCGCGCTCTTCGCCATCGGTCACAAACATCACCGGTCTGGTCGGATGGACGAAGGTGCCGGGCTGCGCGACAAGATAGACGTGGAGCGCAGTGCCCTTAAGCAGGGACGCCAGCTTATCAATATCCACATGTTCAACATATCCCGTGCTCTGGAGATAGAGCGGAACCGTACCGGCGGGCTGTTTATCGCTCTCAAGCCAGGGATAACCGCCGAGGCACGGCGCCTGCGCGCGCGCCGTAAGCGCCTCGCAGGCGGCCTGCTCAACGCGCGCCGTCGTCTCCCCCACCCGCCCCAGCGACGTTAAGTGCTGGATCCAGCGCAGCAGGGTAATCAGGATGAGCGCGATGACCACCAGGGTCACCGCAAACAGGATCACCCTCCCCCGGTCGCCGTAGGCCCCCATACTCAGCGCGATGATGCCCACCAGGCTGAAGAGAAATGAACCAATAAAAGTCGCCAGCACGTTCTGGGTCGTGGCATCCTCAACCACCAGCCGGGTAGCGCGCGGCGTCACGTTGGTGGTTGCCGAGCCGTAGGCCGCCACCATGATGTTCAGCGAAAAGGTGGTGACCGCCAGCATACTGGACGCCAGAATATTGAGGATGCTGTCGACCGCATCCGCGCCGACCCTGACGGAAAAGGCGGGCGGAATGGCCGATTTGAACACGATGGAGAGCAGCGCGGTGATCGCCGCCGCAATGGCAAACAGCGTCGCCCGGAACCAGATTTTCCGACAGGTTTGTGCCAGAACCCACTGCCAGCGTGACGCCATGTTCGCCTCTTATTGTGATGCTCAGTCAATCACCGCCCCGGCGGGCGGTGCGTTATCCGTCAGCGGACCAGATGCAGGAAGTGCAGGTGCTTCTCATACTGATCGAGAATGTCGTTGATCAACTGCTCCTGGTTCCAGCTCATGACGTCATAGTTCTGGCCGCCCTCTTTAAGATAGACCTCAGCCCGATAATATTTGTGCTGCTCCGACTGCTGATCGTCGTTATCCATGCCCGCCAGCGCAAAGGTGGGTGAACTGTAGCCGCGCAGCCTGACCTCATAGATGAAATTCAGCTCGTTGCCTAAATCGACCTCAATACCGATGCGATCGTCAGCCGAGTCATTAATGTGGCTGACCGTTCCCTGCTTATTCAGCTCCTCCTGCACCAGCACCATGGCGGGCTGGATCACCTCATCCATGAAGCGTTTGACCAGCGAGCGCTTGGGCAGATAGGCAATGTTGCGCAGGCGGCGCTGCCACGGAATAGGGTTGCGCGCCGCCGTCGGCGCAATGGTCGCCATACTGAGGCTTTCGCGCTTGGTTAAGTCGCGCCGCAGCGCCTTGAGCAGCCCGTAAATCGCGATCAGCAGGATCACCGAAAACGGCAACGCGCTGGCGATGGTCACCGTCTGCAGCGCGCTCAGGCCGCCGGCAATCAGCAGCGCGATAGCCACCACGCCCATCAGCGCGGCCCAGAAGATCCGCTGCCAGACCGGCGTATTGCTGGAGCCGCCCGACGCGAGGGTATCCACCACCATCGCCCCAGAGTCGGCGGAGGTGACGAAGAACACGATGACCATCGCCATCGCAATAAACGAGAGCACGCTGGAGAACGGGAAGTGTTCAAGGAAATTAAACAGCGCCAGGGCGGTATCCTGCTGCACCGTCGCAGCAAGGTCGGTCGCGCCCTTCGAGGCGATAAGATCGATGGCGCTGTTGCCGAAAACGGTCATCCACAGCAGCGTGAAGCCCGCCGGAACGAACAGCACGCCGGTGACAAATTCGCGGATGGTTCGTCCGCGCGATACGCGGGCGATAAACATGCCGACAAACGGCGACCACGACAGCCACCAGCCCCAGTAGAGCAGGGTCCAGCCCCCCAGCCAGTTGCTGGACTTCGGCTCGTAGGCGTAGAGGTTAAAAGTCTTGCTCACCAGCTCAGAGAGGTAGCCGCCGGTATTCTCGACAAAAGATTTCAGCAGCAGAACGGTGGGGCCGAGGATCAGGATCAGGGCCAGCAGCAGCACCGCCAGCCCGAGGTTCAGCTCGGAGAGGATGCGGATCCCTTTATCGAGGCCGGAGACCACAGAAATGGTCGCCAGGGCGGTAATGACCACAATCAGGATCACCTGTACGGTTTCATTAACCGGCACGCCGAACAGGTGGTTAAGCCCGGCGTTAACCTGCAGCACGCCGTAGCCCAGCGACGTCGCCACGCCAAACACCGTGCCGATGACGGCAAAAATATCCACCGCGTGGCCTATCGGTCCGTGAATGCGTTCACCGATGATCGGATAGAGCGCCGAGCGCAGGGTCAGCGGCAGGCCGTGGCGGTAGCTGAAAAAGGCGAGGATCAGCGCCACGATGGCGTAGATAGCCCAGGCGTGCAGCCCCCAGTGGAAGAAGGTCAGGCGCATCGCCTGCTTGGCCGCCTCCACGGTTTCCGGCGTCCCCACCGGCGGCGACAGGTAGTGCATCACCGGCTCCGCCACGCCGAAGAACATCAGGCCAATGCCCATCCCGGCGGAAAAGAGCATCGCAAACCACGAGTGGTAGCTGAAGTCCGGCTGGGCGTGATCGGGCCCGAGCTTGATATCGCCGTAGCGCGACAGACCGAGGAAGGTCACGCTCAGCAGGATGAGGGCAACGGCAAGTATGTAAAACCAGCTGGCGTTGGTGAAGATCTGCTGCTGCAGGACTTTCAGCCTGCTGTCCGCCTGCTCGGGGAACATGGCGGCAAAAGCGACAAGAAGGAATATTAACAAAGCGGATGTGAAAAAAACCGCTTTGTTAATCTGGCTTACCGGCTTCTTTGCTGCGGTACTGTTCTCACTCATGTTATCAATTCCATTTTTGTGATTAGCGCCAAATAGAGATATATCCTGAGTGTTAAAGCATGGCAAAAAATGTTACATCCTGCAATGTTGTATCATTTGTGCCCACCACCGCGGCGCCCTCAACCGACGAGAATCCCATGTCTGACCGACTTAGCCAGTACCTTGCTATTGATATTCCGCTGATCCAGGCCCCGATGGCCGGGGTCTCTACGCCGGAGCTGGCCGCCGCCGTCAGCAACGCCGGAGCGCTGGGCTCTCTGGGGCTGGGCGCCAGCAGCGTTGCCCGCGCCCGGGAGGCCATCCGCCGAACCCGGGCGCTGACCGACCGCCCTTTCAATGTCAATCTGTTCTGCCACGCGCCGCCCGCCAGGGACGCCGCCGCCGAAGCGGCCTGGATTGAGGTCCTGCGCCCGCAGTTTGCCCGCTTTCAGGCCGAGCCGCCCCAGCAGCTCGCGGAGATCTACGCCAGCTTCCGCGGCCACCGTGAGATGCTGGAGATGCTGCTTGAGGAGCGCCCGGCGGTGGTCAGCTTCCACTTCGGCCTGCCCGACGCCGGGGCCATTGCCAGCCTGCACGACAGGGGCATTATGCTTGCCGCTACCGCCACCTGCCTCGACGAGGCGCGGCAGATCCGGGCGGCGGGCATTGATATGGTCATCGCCCAGGGCATTGAGGCGGGCGGCCACCGGGGCACGTTCGATCTGAACGCCGTGGACTACCAGAGCAGCACGCTGGCGCTGGCGCAGCTGCTCAGGCCCCATCTTGATATTCCTCTCATCGCCGCCGGGGGCATTATGGACGGAGCGGGTATTCATGCCGCCATGACGCTCGGCGCCGACGGCGTCCAGCTTGGCACCGCCTTCCTGCTCTGCCAGGAATCCGCCGCCGACGAGGGCTACCGCCGGGCGCTTTCCGCCCCCGGCGAGCGCCGGACCTGGCTGACCGCCGCCATCTCCGGCCGCCCCGCCCGCTGCGTGGATAACGCCTTTTGCGCGCTGGGCCGCCGCGCCGATCCGCGCGCCATCGCCCCCTATCCGCTGGCCTACGACGCGGGTAAAGCGCTGGCAACCGCCGCCAGAGCGCAGGGTGAGGAGGGCTACGGCGCCCACTGGGCCGGACAGGGCGTCAACCTGCTTCGGGAAATGCCGGCGGCGGCGCTCATCGCCGCCCTGCGCGAAGAGTACCGCCGCGCGGCGGGCCAGCGGAGCGACCGCCCCTGATCGCGCCGGGTCCGCCTGAGGGCGGGCCCGACGCCCGATAAATCCTTAACGTTATGCCGACATCCGCGTAAATCGGACAACCCGCCTCCCTATTCAGACAGACCCCGCCGCCGCTATTTTTCCGCTATTTCGCCTCTGTTACCCTGCCGTTATTCATTTAACGCACGGGATTTATGCCATGGAAAAAACTATTCCAATGCCGTCGGTTGTTTTTCAGAAAATATTTACCGAGCTGTCCACGCTATTTTCCGAAATAGATGAAGCGAGCCTCGCGCCGTTTATTCAGGCGCTGCAACGCGGCAGGCGCCTTTTTTTCTACGGCGCCGGGCGCAGCGGCCTGGCGGTGAAAATGGCCGCCATGCGCTTTATGCACCTCGGCCTGGAGGCGCACGCCGTGGGGGACGTCACCTGCCCCGCCATCGGCGAAGGCGACGTCCTGCTGGTGGCCTCCGGCTCCGGCAGAACGCCGGGGATCCTCAGCGCCGCGCAGCAGGCGCAGGCCGTCGGCGCGGCCGTGCTGGCGATCGTCGCCGATGCCCGCAGCCCGCTCGCAGACTACGCCCAGCAGCAGATCGTGCTGCACGCTGCGGTCAAAGATGCGCATCAGCGCACCGTTTCCGTTCAGTACGCCGGCTCGCTGTTTGAGCAGGCCACCGTTCTTCTTCTCGACGCGCTTTTCCATCTGCTGTGGAAGATGAGCGCTCAGCCCGCGGAAGTGCTGTGGGCCCGCCACGCTAATATGGAGTAAATAATGAAACTACAAGTTGCACTCGACCTGCTGTCCACCGACGACGCCGTTAACTTATTAAATGATATCGCCCCCTATGTCGATATTATTGAAGTGGGCACCCCGCTGATAAAAATAGAGGGGCTGGCGGTATTGCGTGAAATTAAATCCCGCTGGCCGGATAAATTTTTATTTGCCGACCTGAAAACCATGGACGCCGGCGCGCTGGAGGCCGAACTGGCCTTAAACGCCGGGGCCGATGCCGTTTCCGTGCTGGCAGTTGCCGCCGATGGGACCATCGCAGGGGCAGTAAATGCTGCAAATAAGCTGGGGAAATCGGTGGTCGTCGATCTGATCGGCGTCCCGCCGACGCACCGGCTGGCGCGCATCGACGAGCTGCGGAAGCTCGGCGTCGGAACCGTTGAGCTGCACGCCGGACTGGACGAGCAGGCCCAGGAGGGTTACTCCCTGCCGGCGCTTCTTGCTACTATCGCAGGAACTGACGTGAAATTCGCCGTTGCCGGCGGCATCACTCTCGATACGGTCGATATCGTCGCCGCAGCAGGCGCCGAAACAGCGGTCGTCGGGGGCGGGATCTATAATGCTGCCAACCCGGCAGCTACCGCGAAATCGCTGAAAGAGAAGCTCCTGCAGCTCGCCTGATTGCGCTAATGAAAAGGTCCATCAGCGCGCCGGTGGACCTTTTCTTTTGGCTCTAATGAGGGGCAGCTTTGGCAACATCACTGATATCAATCGTCCTCTATCCTGGCTTCAAGCTGCTTGAGGCCACCGGTCCGCTCAGCGTCTTCAACTACGCCAACGCCCGGCTCGCCGCGGCGGGCAAAGCGCCGGGCTATGACGTCGCCTTTGCCGCGTCCGCGCCGGGGCCGGTGATGTCAGATAATCATATCAGCCTGCTGGCAACGGTCCCCCTCGCCTCGCCCGATCTGCTTAACGGGCGGGTTATTCTGCTCGGTTCGCCGGATATCGAGAACGCCGTGGTCGAAAACGGCGAGATCGTTGCCTGGCTGAAAAACAGCGGCCTGCGGGTCAGGGAGCTTGTCGCCCTCTGCTCCGGCTCCTTCTTTCTGGCGGAGGCAGGGCTGCTCAACGGCCTGCGGGCCACTACCCACTGGCGGGTCTCCGATAAGCTGCAGCAGCGCTATCCTGCCGTTAACGTTGACAGCAACGCCATCTTTATCAGGCAGGGCAAAATCTGGACCTCCGCCGGGGTCACCGCGTCAATCGATCTGGCGCTCTCTATCGTCGAGGATGACTTTGGCCGCGAGGTGGCGCTGGACGTGGCCCGGGAACTGGTGGTCTATCTCAAGCGCCAGGGCGGGCAGTCGCAGTTCAGCGCCCTGCTGCAGAGCCAGAATGAGGAGCACTCCCTGGCGGCAAGGCTGCGCGGGCGGGTGCTGGACTCCCCGCAGGAGAGCATCAGCATTCACCGGCTGGCCGCCGCCTTCGCCATGAGCGAGCGCAATTTCATGCGCACGCTGAAAAAGCAGACCGGGCTGTCGCCGACGCAGTTTATTGAGAATGTCCGCCTGGAGCTGGCCCGCCAGTATCTGGAAACCTCGGCGCACGGCCTGAAGCAGGTCGCCTTTGCGGCGGGGTTCAGCTCGCAGGAGCACATGCGCCGCACCTTCAAAAAGCGGATTGGGGTATCGCCTTCCGATTACCGCCAGCGCTTCAGCAGCACCGGCCAGGCGGGCCGCTAGCAGAACAGTTCCCGGGCGTCCTGCACAAATCTTAGCAGCGGCGTACCGGCGGCCCGACGCGGCCAGCACATCTGCAGCGTGGTGGTAGCCTGCGGATCGTCAAGCAGGCAGTAGCCGATATCCGCAAGCATGGCGGAGAGCTGCGTCTCCGGCACCAGGGTCACGCCCATGCCCATCGATACCAGCCCCATCGCCGAAGAGACATCGCGGGTAAAGCGAATATCGCGCGGAACAAATCCGGCCCGCTCGCAGGCCGTCAGCGCCGACCAGCCCAGCCCGACGCCGGGCGGATCTTTTTGGATCAAAAACGGCTCATCGGCCAGCGCCTTCAGCGAAATGCGCCGCCCGGCGAGCGCCGGGTGACTGCGGGGCAGCACCGCCACCAGCGGGCGCGTGGTGGCATTGAGCGAGTGCAGCTCATCGTAGTGCGGGATCGGCGCGCGAAGAATACCGATATCCAGCCCGTCGCCGAGCAGCAGCGTAATCTGTTCGTTAACACAATGTTCTTCGATGGTGATATCCACCTGCGGATTTTTCTTTCTGTAATGATTAATTAACATCGTGATGCCGGGATCGAGAATCGACGATCCGACATAGCCTATGCGGATGCGCCCCCTGTACCCTCTGCGCAGCCCCTGCGCGCAGCTTTGCAGCTGCTTGAGCGCGCAAAGAACGGCGCGTACCTCCTGCGTCAGGCGCTCGCCTTCATAGGTCAGGGTGACGCTGCGCCGGTCGCGGGCAAACAGCGCCAGCCCCAGAGATTGCTCCAGCGCTTTGATGTGCAGACTCAGGGCGGGCTGCGCAATGTTAAGGCGCCGGGCCGCACGCCCAAAGTGCAGCTCCTCCGCCAGCGTAAGAAATGATTGTAGCTGTTTAATGTCCACGATCCGTCCTTTGACCATAGCGTATCTGATAATAATTCATTATTAATCTTAGGGTATTTATTATTGGACTCCAACCGCCTCACTCCAGAAACTAGAGAGCAATCAAGATGTTGAATTCGCGGCCAGCACCCAGGGCCGTGCGTCAATATTATGCCCGGCGCCGCCGTTTCGCGTCGGCCAAGCCTTAGTGAGCAGAGTTCGAGGAGGACTCAATAATGTCTGAAAAGGAAAATAAAGTGATCGATCTGCGCTCGGCGATTGCCGCGCTGAGCCAGTACGACGATGAGCTGATTTACACCGATGAGCCGGTTGATCCGATCGCCGAACTGTCCGGCGTCTACCGCTACGTCGGCGCCCACGGCACCGTCAAACGCCCGACCCGCATCGGCCCGGCGATGATTTTTAATAAGGTCAAAGGCTACGATGATATGCGGGTGCTGATTGGCCTGCTGTCGTCACGCAAGCGCGTCGCCCGCCTGTTTGGCACCGCGCCGGAGAAGCTGGCGTTTATGCTCAAGGACGCCGCCAGCCATCCGATCCCGCCGGACGTTATCCCTCGCGAAAAAGCGGTTTGCCAGGAGGTCGTCCATCTCGCCTCCGATCCGGATTTCGATATTCTCAAGATCCTGCCCGCCCCCACCAATACCCCTGAAGATGCCGGCCCCTATTTCACCCTGGGCATGTGCTACGCCGCCGATCCGGAAACCGGCGATCACGATGTGACCATCCACCGCCTGTGCGTACAGAGCAAAGATGAGATCTCAATGTACTTCGTGCCGGGCCGCCATCTCGACGTCTTCCGCCAGAAAGCGGAAGCAGCGGGTAAACCGCTGCCGATCTCCATCAGCATCGGCGTCGATCCCGCCATTGAAATTGGCGCCTGCTTTGAGCCGCCGACTACGCCGCTCGGCTTTGACGAACTCTCCATTGCCGGCAGCCTGCGCCAGCAGGCGGTTGAACTGAGCGACTGCGTGACGGTGAACGCCCGGGCTATCGCCAACGCCGAAGTGGTTATCGAGGGGGAGCTGCTGCCGAACGTGCGGCTTCAGGAAGACCAGAACACCCACACCGGTAAAGCGATGCCGGAGTTTCCCGGCTATACCGGCGCCGCGCAGGCGGCCGTACCGGTGATCAAAGTCAAGGCCATCACCCACCGCCGCCATCCGATCCTCCAGACCTGCATCGGGCCCAGCGATGAGCACACCAACATGGCCGGGATCCCCACCGAAGCCAGTATTCTGCAGATGGTGGAGCGCGCCCTGCCGGGCTTCGTGCAGAACGTTCACTGCCCGTCGCCGGGCACCGGCAAATACCTCGCGGTGCTGCAGGTGAAAAAGCGCACCCCGGCCGACGAAGGCCGCCAGCGCCAGGCCGCGCTGCTGGCGTTCTCCGCCTTCTCTGAACTCAAGCACGTGATGCTGGTGGACGAGGACGTCGATATCTTCGATATGAACGACGTGATGTGGGCGATGACCACCCGCTATCAGGGCGACGTCAGCACCATCTTTATTCCCGGCGTGCGCTGCCATCCGCTCGACCCGTCCTCCGATCCGGCCTTCAGCCCGTCGGTACGGGCCCACGGTATTGCCTGTAAAGCGATTTTCGACTGCACCGTGCCCTACGATCTGAAGGCTAACTTCCAGCGCAGCGAATTTCTGGAAGTGGACGTAAGCCGCTTTATTCCGGGCTTTATCCAGTAAGGAGGCGCCATGTCAGGGAAAGCGGCAAAGCGCAGGCGCGTTATCGTCGGCATCAGCGGCGCATCCGGCTTTTCGTACGGCGTGCAGGTGCTGCGGCTGCTGCGGCTGCTGGAGGTGGAGAGTCATCTGGTCATTTCAGCGGCGGGACACCTCAATCGCGAACACGAAACCGATCTTAGCGCCGACGACGTGGCCGCGATGGCGGACGAGGTCTATCCGATCCGCGCCGTCGGCGCGGCCATCGCCAGCGGATCCTTTCGCACCGACGGCATGGTGGTGGCGCCCTGCTCAATGCACACCCTGGCCGCCATCGCCAACGGCCTGACGGACAACCTGCTGACGCGGGCAGCCGATGTGGTGCTCAAGGAGCGCCGCCGGCTGGTCCTGATGGTCAGGGAAACGCCCCTGCATGCGGGGCACCTGCGCAACATGCAGTACGTCACCGAAGCCGGCGCCATCGTCTTTCCGCCGGTGCCGGCGATGTACGCACGTCCGCAAAGCGTGGAAGAGATAGTCAGCCACAGCGCCGCCCGGGCGCTGGGGCTGCTCGGTCTCGACTGTGAGGAGCTGCCCCGCTGGGGCGAAACATTGACGTTAACACGCGGGAGAAACGAATCGTGATTATGGGTCCCTATATCAACGGCGCGGCGGTGCTGCTCGGCGGATTAGCCGGCGCCATGCTGAGCACGCGCCTGCCGGAGCGCGTGCGCACCAGTATGCCACTCATCTTCGGCGCAACGTCGCTGTGCATGGGCATTGTTCTGGTAATGAAAGTGGCGCACATGCCGGTGATGGTGCTCTCCGTCATCCTCGGCGCCCTGCTCGGCGAACTGGTCTATCTGGAAAAAGGCATTGGCCGGCTGGGCAGCAAGGCCAAAGGACTGGTTGAGATCCTGCTGCGCGTCGAAAAAGTCAGCGACGAGGAGCATGAGAAGTTCCTGCAGAGCTACGTGGCGATCATCGTCCTGTTCTGCGCCAGCGGCACCGGCATTTTCGGCGCGATGAACGAAGGGATGACCGGCGACACCAGCGTCCTTATCGCCAAGTCGTTCCTCGACCTGTTTACCGCCGCCATTTTTGCCACCTCGCTGGGCTTTGCGGTCGCCATTATCGCCTTTCCGCAGCTGATCATTCAGCTGGCGCTGGCCTGGAGCGCAGTGTTTATCCTGCCGCTCACCAACGCACAGATGCAGGCGGACTTCAGCGCCGTCGGCGGCGTGCTGATGGTGGCCACCGGGCTTCGCATCTGCGGCATCAAGCTCTTTCCGGTCGCCAATATGCTGCCCTCGCTGGTGCTGGCGATGCCGATATCCGCGATGTGGGTCAGCGTGTTTTAAGCGGCTGAAGATCGGGTCCGCTACCGACGCGGACCCGAATCTTTCCCCTCCCATCGCCCCCGCTCAGGCCCTTACCTGCTGAGCCAGGTTCATGCCCCGCCCCGTCAGCGTAAAGAAAGAGAGAGCGGTGAAGGCCGCCGCAATCAGGCCGAGAACCAGGTACGCCTGATGGAAACCGACGGTGTCGTACATCCGCCCAACCCAGGGCGACAGCACCACGGCGGAGATCTGTTTGGCAAGGTTAAAGCCAATCAGAAACAGCGTTGCCGAAAGGCGCGGATCGAATACCGACGAGATGTACTTAAAGGTCCCGACCAGCAGGAACGGCAGCTCGAACATGTGCAGCGTCTTGAGGATAATCACTTCGATGCCGCTGCCGGCGAACGAGGAGCCAATGATCCGCATCGACATAATCGTCCCCGCGACCAGCAGCGCGTTTTTGGCGCCGATACGGTTAATAATTGCCGGGGTAAAGAACATGATCAGGGCGTTGAGCAGTTCGCCGCCGGTCGTCACGAAGCCAAAGACTTCGGTGCCGCGCTGCGGCGAGGAGAAAAAGCCTTTAAAGAAATTGGCAAACTGCTGATCGAAGACGTCATAAATGCTGGCAACGCCAATTACGTAGAGCAGGAACGCCCAGAAGCGCGGCATTCTAAGCAGCTCCAGCGCCATGAAAAGTGAAAACTCGCGCCGATTGGCCCCCAGCTTATCCAGCACCTGCGCGGTGCTGCCCGGCTCCGGCCGGGAAACCACCAGCAGCACCGCCAGAAACAGGCCAAATCCCGAGGCAATCCAGAACGTGATATTCGGATTGATGCTGAACAGGATCCCGGTGATGGAGGCGCAGATAGCCCAGCCTACGCAGCCGGAAACTCTGACCCGGCCATATTCAAAACGGTTGGCGCGGCTCACCCGCTCAATATAGGCCTCCACCGCCCCGGCGCCGCCGGAAAAGACAAAGCCAAGGTAAATACCGCCCGCCAGCGCCCCGAGATAAATATTGTACTGCAGCAGCGGAGCCAGTACGAAAATAAAGAACGGGGCGAAAAGAATAAGCAGCCCCACGATACACCACAGCAGATGCTTGCGCAGTCCGAGCTTATCGGAAATAAGGCCAAAGGCAGTCTGAAAAACAATCGCAAAGAGGGCGATGAAGGAAAATATAAGCCCGGTTTCAGATTTCGTCAGATGATTGACGTCGGCCAGCCAGATCGGGAAAAACGGGAAATAGGCCGACATAATAAAATAGTAGAAGAAAAAGAACAGCATAAAATAGATAAAGTTATGCCGTTCTCGTGGCGTCAGGGCAGAGAGTTTCATGGTATCACCTGCTTATTGTTAGCGCCGGGGATGGGCTCCCCGGACAATTAGCGATAGTTAAGGGTGAGCCGGTAATGCCACTGCGTCTCCTCAAGCAGCCACTGCGGCTGCACGCTCGGCGTCCAGGAGTCATCGCCGCCGACGCCCATATGCCGGTGGTCGAGAGTTATCCATACGCCCGCTTCCGGGCGCATCAGGTGCCAGTGGTCTTTCTCCATCAGCTGCCGGATACCGTAGGGCATGACGGAGAAGTGGAACTTACCGGCAACCTGCCAGCCGCCGTACTTCAGCTCCCGGGTGTCGCAGCGCAGGCCATTTTCGCTGGGGAAAACGTAGGGCGTGCTCATCTCCTCCAGCGGCCGTTTCCAGCGGGAGAAACAGGCGCTGCTGCGGCGATCGGGGTAGTTTTCATGCGGTCCCAGTCCGAGCCATTCGACCGCCTGCGCTTCCGGACGCACCTGGAAAGCGAGGCCGATACGCGCCAGAGGCGGCAGATTGCCCGCCCGCTCGCCGTCGACGGCAATGTGCATCGCGCCCCGGTCGTCCACCACCATTTGCCAGCGGCTGAGGATAGCCAGCTCGCCGCCGGGCCGGTAATAGCGGAACGTGCTGATCACCTCGGCCCGATCGGCATAAAGGCTTGCCTCGCAGCTCACACACTCCGTCTCCAGCTGGTACAGCCCCGCCGCCTTCCAGCGCTCTGACCAGGCGTTGGGATCGATGCGATCCGCCTCGCTGACGCCGATGTCGTTATCCAGCGGCGCGCGCACGAACAGATCGCCGGGCGGGCTCAGCAGGCGATTTTCGCCGGCCGCGCACCACGCGGTCAGCCGCCCGCTGCGGCGGTCGAACTGCCAGCGCTGGTTGCCGTGGACGATCGCGTAGCCGTCCTCCTCTACCGCCAGCGCCGGGCGCTGGCCCGGCTGCGTGGCGGCCGGGACGGCCAGCCCCGAGGCCAGCGGGAACTGCTGCCAGGCCACGAGGTGATGGGCGGGAGACCAGGCGGTTTCGCGCAGCTGGCGCACCTCAAGCGTCAGGTAGAGGTGCTGCGCCGCGGCGGGCAGGCTGAGGTCGTCCGCCAGGGTCAGCAGCGCCTCCTCCTCCGGACCGAGGACCAGCGCGGCTTCACCGGCGCGGATAATCTCCCCGGCAGCCTCAATGCGCCAGTAGAGGCGCTCGTTATCGGTGGCGCGAAACAGATACTCGCTGCGTACGGCAACCCGCAGCGGCCGCCGGTCGCGCAGCGAAAACTGGAAGAACTGCTGGGCGTGCTTCGCCTCCGTCAGCGACGGATGCGGGGCGCGATCGGCGAAGACCAGACCGTTCATGCAGAACTGGCGATCGTTGGGGGTATCGCCGAAATCGCCGCCGTAGGCCCAGCCCGGCAGGCCGTCGTCGGTCTCGATGCGCAGCGCCTGATCCGCCCAGTCCCAGACAAAGCCCCCCTGTAGGCGGGGATACTGGCGGAAGGCGCGCCAGTAGGCGTCAAAACCGCCCAGACTGTTGCCCATGGCGTGGGCATATTCGCAAAGGATCAGCGGCCGCTGCTCGCCGGGCATCCCCACCCACTTCTTAATCGACCACTTCGGCACCGCCGGGAACGGCTGATCCTCATCAACGCGGGCGTACATCGGGCAGACGATATCGGTAGCGGCGGTATTCGCGCCTCCGCCCTCGTACTGCACCGGCCGGGAGGGATCGGCGCTTTTCAGCCAGCGATAGAGGGCATCGTGGGTACTGCCGTGCCCCGACTCGTTGCCCAGCGACCAAATGATGATGCTCGGATGGTTGCGGTTACACTGCACCATTCGCGTTACCCTGGCGCTGTAGGCCGGGAACCAGGCCGGATCGTCGCTCAGCCGCCCCATCGGCACCATGCCGTGGGTTTCAATGTTGGCCTCATCGGCCACGTACAGGCCGTAGCGGTCGCACAGCTCGTACCAGCGGGGCGCATTGGGATAGTGCGAGCAGCGCACGGCGTTAAAATTGTTCTGCTTCATCAGCAGAATATCCTGCACCATGTCCGCTTCGTTAATCGCCTGGCCGCGTTCGGGATGAAATTCGTGGCGGTTCACGCCGCGGATCAGCAGCGGTTTACCGTTGAGCCGCAGCAGGCCGCCGCTGATGTCAACCCGGCGAAAGCCGACGGTGGCGGCCTCCGCCTCAAGCAGCGCGCCGTCGGCGTCGTACAGGGAGATCACCGCCCGGTAGCACGCCGGGCTCTCAGCGCTCCACTGCCGGGGCGCCTTCACCGGCAGCGCAAAGGCCACCCGCTCGGCGTAAGCGCCGCGCTCGTCAACGATTGCCGTGCCCAGCGGGCTGCGCTGGCAGGCCACTTTCTCCGTCCCCTGCCAGAGGGTCAGCGCCACCTCCGCGCCGGCCTGCGCCGCGCTGACCTGCACATCGGCGCACAGCTCGCCGTCGCGATAGAGGGCGTCCAGCGCCGGCGTGAGGGTGAAATCCGCAATGTGGGTCTGCGGCTTGTGCAGAAGGGATACCGAGCGGAAAATGCCGCTCATCCGCCACATATCCTGATCCTCAAGCCAAGTGCCGCAGCTCCAGCGCAGCACCAGTACGCAGAGGCGGTTCTCGCCTGCGCGCAGCGCGCCGCTGAGATCGAATTCGGCGGGCAGGCGGCTGTCCTGCGAGTAGCCGATCCACTCGCCGTTGCAGAAGAGATGAAACGCCGAGCTGACGCCGTCAAATACGATCCGCGTCTGCCCCTGCGCCAGCCACGCCGGCGGGACGGTAAACGTCCGCGAATAGCAGCCGGTGGGGTTCTCCTCCGGCACCCGCGGCGGCGTGGTGGTAATCGGATAGCGTACGTTGGTGTAGATCGGCGCGTCATAGCCCGCAAGCTGCCAGTTCGACGGGACGGGGATCGGCCGGCTCTGCGACAGATCCTCCGCCAGCCAGCGCGGATCGACCGCCTCCGGCCGGGCGTGCCAGGTAAACTGCCACGCGCCGTCGAGCAGGATCCGCCGCGCGGAGGGAATCCCGTCCCGCGCCTGCGCCTCATCGCGCCAGCTGCAAAACGGCGCGTGGGACGGCAGGCGATTCACGTGGAGGATCGTCGGATCCTGCCAGTCCCGGCGAGCCAGAACCTGCTCAAGCGACGTTTCGCGGTGGGTAAGCGGTGAGTGCATAGCGTGGCCCCTGTATGAGTCTGGCGAATGCGCAAAATGTATAGCGTATGACATTTAATTCACTAAATACGCCGCCGCACTAACTTCATCAATATCTTTACTGTCATTAGTTGAACAATTTCACAGTTTAATAGGCGAATAAGGCGTAATGTCGTCGATCCGACATGAAATGTTAGCGAACGACAAAATCAAGAGGATGGTTTATGGTGAAGCGACAGGCAACGCTGGAAGACGTCGCGGCGCTGGCGGGCGTCTCTCAGCAGACGGTCTCCCGGGTGCTGAACAATCCCGGCATCGTCTCCGCCCGGACGCAGGAGAAAGTGCTCGATGCCATGGCCCGGCTAAGCTATGTCCCCAACCGCTCCGCCCAGCTGCTGGCCGGGAAGGCGCTGCCGACGCTGGGGCTCATCACTACCAGCCTGAACCTCCACGCGCCTTCGCAGATTGCCGCAGCGGTGAAGATCCACGCCGCAGCGCGCGGCTATCAGGTGGTGATTTCGATGGCTGAAACCCTGGAGCTGCCCGCCATCCGGGCCATCCTCGACGAGTTCAGGGCGCAGAACCTCGACCGGGCGATAATCAGCCTGCCGCTGGAAAAAGAGGACGCCGAACGCCTGGCCGCCGGTCATCCGGAGATGCAGTGCCTGTTCCTCGACGTACCGCCGGACGCCGGCGTCCACCACCTCGGCTTCGATCACCGGGACGGCAGCCGCAGCAGCATCGAACACCTCTGGGCCCTGGGGCACCGGCGCTTCGCCCTGCTGGCGGGACCGATGAGCTCTGTTTCCACGCGCCTGCGCCTCGGCAGCTGGCAGGAGACGCTGGCCGGGCTGGGCGCTGAGGATGCCCCCACGGCCCACGGCGACTGGAGCGCCAGCAGCGGCTGGACGCAGGCAATGGCGCTGCTGCGCCAGGCGCCGGACATTACGGCAATGCTGGTGGCCAACGATCAGATGGCGCTCGGCGCGCTGCACGCCCTGCACCAGAGCGGCAGGCGCGTACCGCAGGATCTCTCGGTGATCGGCTACGACGATACCCCGGACAGCCAGTTCTTCCTGCCGGCGCTGACCACCGTTGCCCAGGACTTCGATCTGCTGGGCGAGCGCGCAGTGCAGCACGCGCTGGCGCTGGATCCGTCGCAGGCGCATTTTATTGATGAACTGCTGCCTACTGCGCTGGTGCTCAGACAATCAACGGTGGCCCGCCGCACCCTCGACGAACGCGAACGGCGTATTGAGCAGGTAAAAGCGTGGGTGGCGGCGCTGTAGCGGGATTAGATATGCGAAAGGATATTGATAAGCCTGCCGGCCGGATCGCGAACATAAAAACGGCGCACGCCCCACGGCTCATCAACAGGCCCGTACTCAACGGCGTAGCCGCCCTCAACTACCCGCCGCAGCGCCTCATTCACGTCATCCACCTCGACAGACAGATCGGGCACCGGCGTTCCCGAGCCGCCCTCAGCGGCAACGCTGAGCTGAACGCGCATCTCCGCATCCGCGGCGAAGGTCTGGATCCAGCCGTGATCCATCGCCAGGTCAAGACCGAGTATGTCCTGATAAAAGCGGCGCAGCGGCGCGAGATCGGCGGCGTAAATGTTGGCGACGATACGTTTAACGAGCATGGGGCGGCTCCGGGCTGGGGGGATTATAACAATGTAGAGCAGACCTGCGGGCGCACTTGTTCAGGCGTGCTCTCGGGTAGGTGCTGAGGGGTGGTAAAAGGTGGCGAAAACCGTCAGGATTGCTATCAGAATCGATAATAGTGTTGGCTCAGCCATGGCGCTGAACCGACCTTGTCTCAAGGAGCCCGCTATGCCCCCCTTCCATCAACTCTCCGCTCTCAGCCTGGACGGCCAGCCGGTTTCTATGGCTAATTACGCGGGCAAAGTCGTGCTGGTGGTGAACACCGCCAGCCGCTGCGGATTCACGCCCCAGTACGGCGGACTTGAGGCGCTCTATAAGAAATACGCCGACCAGGGGCTGGTGGTACTCGGCTTCCCCTGCAACCAGTTCGGCAAGCAGGAGCCCGGCGGGGCAGACGAGATCGCGCAGACCTGCCGCGTTAACTACGGCGTCAGCTTCCCGATGTTCGGGAAAGTCGAGGTTAACGGCAGCGCCGCTCACCCGGTGTTTCGCTATCTGAAAAAGGCGCTGCCCGGCGTGTTGGGCGGGCGAGTTAAGTGGAACTTCACCAAGTTTCTGATCGGGCGCGACGGTAAGCCGCTGAGGCGTTTTGCGCCGTACACTACGCCGGAAAAGATGGAGGCCAGCATTATTGCGGCTCTTAACATCTGATCGCTTGTGATGCGCACTATCTGACTTCCTTGCGTAATCCATTATCGCGGGCACGACTCCCGCTCCACCCGGTACAGCACATGCTCCGCCAGCCAGTGTTCGCGCGGCAGCGCCGGATGAAAAAACTGCCCCTGCTTGCGCATGCCCAGCCGCTGCATCAGACGCTCCGAAGGGGCGTTATGAACAGAGGTGAAGGCCACAACCGCCTCGCGCTCCAGTACGTCAAACGCATAGTTCAGCGCGGCCCGCGCGGCCTCCAGGGCGATGCCCCGGTGCCAGAACTTTTTATCCAGCCGCCAGCTGATTTCCGTGCACGGTGAAAAGGGATAGCGGTCGGGCTGGTCGGCAAGCCCGACGAAGCCGGTAAATTGGGCCGTCGCTTTCAGCTCAACGGCCCAGTATCCCCAGCCGCGGTTGGCGTCAATGGTCGCCCGCAGGCGTGCGGCCAGGGCATCGCTCTCCTGCGCGCTCATGACGGCCGGAAAAAAGTGCATCACCTCGGGGCTGGCATTGAGGGCGGCAAACGGCGCTAAGTCACGCTCCTGCCACTGTCTGAGGATCAGGCGCCGCGTTTCAGGCATCGTAAGTCTCTCCGTTTGTTGATATGGCGATAGCAGAGGACGCCCGGCTATCGCGTCTGATGGTATAGTCTCAGCGCTGAACAACAGGCCTAAGTCTACGGTACTCCCTTATATTTCAGCGCATCAATAACCAGCGAAAATGCCGATCCGGCGTGGCGCCGGTGCGGATAATAGAGGTGGTAGCCCGGCAGGTCTGGCGTGAATTTATCCAGTACCCGCACCAGCCCTTTCTCGGCCAACGCGGATTGCACCTGATCCAGCGGCAGATAGGCCAGCCCGTATCCGGCCAGGGCCGCATCCAGAATCAGTTCAAGCGTGTTAAGCATCAGTTGCCCGGCCATTCGTACCCGTACCTCCCTGCCCCCGCGCGTCAGCCGCCAGCGGTTCGCCGCCCCTGAAGTGGGCAGGTGCAGGTTAATCGCCTGATGATCGACCAGCTGCGCGACGGAAACCGGCTTCCCCCTTGCCGACAGGTAGCCGGGCGAGCCGACGATGGCCATCGGGATATCCGGGCTGATGCGCAGAGCAATCATATCTTTATCCATCTCGCCGCCGAGGCGTACCCCGGCGTCGAAGCGCTCCGACACGACATCGGTCAGCGCGTAGTCGACGATGATCTCGACGTTAATCTCCGGGTTGCTGGCCAGCAGCGGGCCGATCGCCGGCAGAATAAACGTCTTCGCCGCGTGTTCGGGGGCGGTGATCCGCACCGTACCGGCGGGACGACCGCGCAGGTCTCCCAGCGAGTTCAGAGCGGAGTCGACGTCGTGCAGCATCGGGCCAAGTACCGACAGCAGACGTTCTCCGGCTTCGGTGGGCACCACGCTGCGGGTAGTGCGGGTTAGCAGCCGCAGCCCCAGCCGCTCCTCGGTACGGCGCACAATCTGGCTGAGCGCCGACTGGGCCATGCCGAGGCGCTGCGCCGCGCGGGTAAAGCTCCGCGCTTCGGCCACCACCACAAATGCCACCAGATCGGCAATTTCATCACGCTTCATGTTCGCCTCGTTTTCGCCTGATTAATCATCCTGATGATAAGAGCAATCACTATTTGACGTCTAATCATCTTAATCATCGCGCCCTATAGTTAAACCATCTGAACAGGCTTTCTGACCAATCGCTCAATGAGGCGCAGAGAATGAACCGCAAAATCAGCTTTATCAATACAAACAATCCCACCGTTACCCTGGCGGCCGTTATCTTTTTTCCGCCGGAATTTGATGAGCAGCGCAGGTATCCGGCCATCGTGGTTTCCCATCCCGGCGGCGGCGTCAAAGAGCAGACGGCGGGGACCTACGCGCAGTCGCTCTCCGAAAGAGGGTTTGTCACCATCGCCTATGACGCCTCTTACCAGGGCGAGAGCAGCGGCGAACCGCGCCAGCTGGAAAACCCGCACATCCGCACCGAGGACGTCAGCGCAGTGATTGATTATCTGACCACTCAACCCTTCGTCGACGCCGCGCGCATCGGCGCGATGGGCATCTGCGCCGGCGCGGGCTACACCGCCAACGCGGCGATTCAGGACCGGCGCATCAGGGCCATCGGCACCGTCAGCGCGGTCAATATCGGCGCGATGTTCCGCAACGGCTGGGAAAATAACGTCAAATCCATCGATGCACTGCCGCTGATCGCCGCCGGCTCCGACGCCCGTACGGAGGATATCCGCAGCGACCGGCCAAGCACCATGCCGCTGGCGCCGATGAACGAGTCCGACGCGCCGAACGAAGAGCTGCGCCAGGCCTGGGAGTACTACCACACGCCGCGCGCGCAATATCCGACGGCGCCGGGTTTTGCCACCCTGCGCAGCCTGAATCAGATTATTACCTACGATGCTTACCAGATGGCGGAAACCTATCTCACCCAGCCGGTGCAGATCGTTGCCGGCAGCGCGGCGGGCAGTAAATGGATGAGCGACGATCTCTACGACCGCGCCGCCAGCGGCGACAAGCGCTACCACGTTGTCGACGGTGCGAACCATATGGATCTCTATGACGGCAAAAGCTACGTCACCGAAGCCGTCAGCGTACTCGTCCCCTTCTTTGAGGAGACCCTGCAATGAAAAAAGTCCGCATTCAGAACGCCGATATGGCCTGGCACATTGCCGCCACCATCCAGTTCCCGCCCGATTTTGATGAAGGCAAAACCTGGCCGACGATAGTCAGCGTCCATCCTTTCGGCAGCTGCAAGGAGCAGACCTCGGGCAACGTGTACGGTAAAGCGCTGGCGGCAGAAGGCTACGTTGTGATCGCCTATGACGCCAGCTTTCAGGGAGAGTCCGGGGGCGAGCCGCGCTGCATCGAGGACCCGACCCAGCGGGTGGAGGACATCAGCCGGGTGATCGACTACGCGGTGACCCTGCCCTACGTCGACAGCGGGCGCATCGGCGTGCTGGGGGTCTGCGGCGGCGGCGGTTATGCCATCAACGCGGCGCTGACCGAAAAGCGCATCAGGGCGGTGGTCAGCATTACCGGCGTTAACGTCGGCCGCCTGTTTCGGGAAGGTTTCAGCGGCTACGATCCCATCGGCACCCTGAGCGCAATGGCGGCCCAGCGCACCGCCGAGGCCCGGGGCGGAGAGCTACAGGTCAATGAGCTGCTGCCCGCCAGCCCGGAAGCGGCCCGCGCCATCGGCATCAGCGAGCGCGACGTGACCGAAGCGACGGACTACTACAAAACGCCGCGCGGCCAGCAGCCCGGCGGCGCCACTCGGATGCTGTTCTCCCACGCCCAGAAAACGCTCGCGTGGGACGCCTTCGCCTTCACCGAAGTGCTGCTCACCCAGCCGGTGATGGTAGTGGTTGGCGAGCAGCCCGGCGCCTTCGGTGCCCTGCGCGACGGCATGGAGGTCTATGGCCGTGCCGCAGCCTCAAAGCAGCGCGAGCTGGTCTCGCTGCCCGAGGTCTCGCACTATGCGCTGTACGACAGGCCCGATGCGGTACGCAAGGCGCTGGCGCGCGTGGTACCGTTCCTCGCCGCCCAGCTAACGTAAAGCAGCCTGCAGCGATTAGCGCCTGTCCCTTAGGCGTACATGTCGCAGCCAGTTTTGCGTCGGCCAGCGCGGAGAAACCGGAGCGTACGGGAGTACGTGAGGATTTCGAGCACTGCCCGGCGCTAAAATGGCAAGTAAATTAGCCTAATGGACAGGCGCTTAGCGGGGAATAATATTCTCCGCTTTCAGCCTGTCAAACAGCGCGGTAAAGGAATCCAGCGTCGAGCGATAGCCGGTAAAGCCGGCTTTTCGGCTTTTACTCATGTCGGTAAACGCCTCCATCGGGCGCCCGAGGTCGGCATCGGTGTGCCACCAGGAGGCCAGCCTGTTGATGTCCGTCTCGCGCAGCTGCTCCCGCGCCGCTATCTTGCGCCACGCTTCCGCCGCATCCTGCATGCGGTTCTCCAGCGGCATCATCTGCGCCGGATACTCCGCCGCCTCGATGCCGAAATACGCTGCCAGCCGGGGCCACAGCCAGTTCCAGCGGAAGACATCGCCGTTGACGGCGTTGAAGTCCTCGTTGGCCGCCTCCTTCGCGGTGGCGGCCCACAGCAGCTGCTCCGCCATCAGGCCCGCGTCGGTCACGTCGGCGATACCATTCCACTGCTCCGGCGAGCCGGGGAAGATAAACGGCCAGCCCTTCTCGCGGCACAGGGTCGCGTAAACGGCCAGCGTCTGGCCCATGTTCATGGCGTTACCCAGCGCATAGCCGATGATGGTGTGCGGGCGATGGACGCTCCAGCGGTAGCCGTACCGCTCCGCGCCGGCAAAAACCGCGTCTTCCTGGGCATAGTAGAAGTTATCTACCGGCTGCCGCCCCTGCTCTTCGCGAAACGGCGTTACCGGCACGGCGCCTTTACCGTAGGCTTCAAACGGCCCGAGGTAGTGCTTCAGGCCGGTGACCAGCGCCACGTGCGCCCCGCTGAGCCGCTCGCCGAGGGCGTCAATGACGTTGCGCACCATGCCGCCGTTAACGCGAACGTTCTCTTTTTCATTCTCCTGCCGCGACCAGACGCTGAAGAACAGCGCGTCTGGCTGCTCCTGACTCAGCGCCGCCCGCACTGCATCAGCGTCGGTAAGATCGGCGGTCAGGCTGCGGCAGCCCTGCGGGACCGCGCCGCGGCCGCGCGACAGTCCGCTGACCTGCCAGCCCTCGCGCTGGAGCTTCTCCGCCAGGGCGCTACCGATCACGCCGCTGATGCCGACAATTAAGGCTCGTTTTTGCATCTCAATTCTCCTCAGTTTCCGTTACTACAGACTAATAGTGAATTGAGTTCTTATCTCTGCTATTAATTCACATCATTTTCAACCTGAGTTCATGAATCATGCACGACCAGCGCCTGAAAGACATTGTGCCCTTCGTCACCGCCGTCGAGAGCGGCAGCTTTTCCGCCGCGGCGGAACGCCTGCACGTCACCGGCTCGGCGGTGAGCAAAAGCGTCACCCGACTGGAAGCCAGGCTGGGCTCGCAGTTGCTGGAGCGCACCACCCGCAGACTGGCGCTCACGGATGCCGGGAGCGCTTACTACCAGACCTGCCTGCGCATTCTGGAGGAGCTGGCGGAAGCCGAAGCCGTGCTGGCGGCGCAGCGCAGCATTCCCGCCGGGCGGCTGCGCGTTGCCCTGCCGAACACCTACGGTCGCCTGGAGGTGATGCCCCTGCTGATCCCCTTTTGCCAGCAGCATCCGGATCTGGAGCTGAACGTCACCTTCTCCGACCGCTTTATCGATCTGTTCGACGAGGGCATTGACGTCGCGGTGCGCATCGGCGGTTCGCCGGACCTGCCGGCCTCCCTCGGCTGCCGCCAGATGGGCCGCGAGCGGATGCTGTTCTGCGCCTCGCCGGCGTATCTCGACCGCGCGGGCCGCCCGAACAGTGAAAGCGAGCTGCTGGCGCATCGGGCCATTATGTACGAGCGGGTAGACGGCAGCACCAAGCCCTGGCTGTTCACCACTGCCGACGGGCATCCGCACTGGCGCAGCGTGCCGCACCGCATGGCGCTAGGCGACGTCGATGCCCAGATGCAGGCGCTGTGCGGCGGCCTCGGCGTCGCCCAGATGCCCTCCTGGCTGGTGCGCAGGCCGCTGGCGCGCGGCGAGCTCGAAGTGATCCTGCCCGATCAGCAGCCCGACGGTCTGCCGCTGACCCTGGTCTGGCCCCGCCGCAAGCAGTTGCTGCCGAAGGTGGATGCGCTGCTGGCGGCGCTGGGGGAGCTGGAGATTGGTTGAGGGGAGATAAATATTGATACAACGCCAGTGGAGTTGTCCCAGTTGGCGGCATATTTCAGGTGAATGCTATTTACGTGATTTCTGACTCACAGCTGCAGGTTTATTCGTATGAGTCAGCGCTATTGAGCGTTTCATCACTGAGTCGCATGTCTATTATTGGTGGGTTAGCTCCAACTTCCCATTACTATCAATGAAAAATTCGTGGACATATTTCATACCGTTTAAACCATAGTTGATCGCGTAAGTGTGATTGCCCTGCCATTTAACATCTATACAATTGTTTGGATAAGAAGACGCTATCCTGTTACTAGCGGAACTCACCACGGTACGTATTTCACCGTTCTCGCTGGTATCAACGGTATAGTAATTTAATACATCTTGCCTGTTGGTACTGAAACAAAGATGCTCGCCGTTAATGAACGTCGCTCTTGGGTGTGGCGCCGGGTTACCGCCAGGGAAACCGGCCAGAAGGAAAATTAAAGGCAGAAACATTGCTTTTTTTCATACTGGAAATCCTCTCATCACACTTCTGTATCTTTAGCAGCGACGAATAGTCAGATTCTTCAGGGGAATAATCTCGTAGAGTGGGAAGACACATAATTTATTAAGCCGTAAATCGCTAACTAAAGAGGCATGTAATCGGAAGATCAATAACTCTCCCGATGTAGTCAAATTTTGTTTTATATGAAGCCATTGTCGTAGAGCGAACTTACTAATACTTTCTCACTCATCGTGATAAGCCTTACCCCGACGATTTTTCGGAAGGACTCCCATACAACCATCTGCCAGCTTTTGCTGATTCGATCAGCATACCAATATTAAAATCTGGAACAGGAACAGGCTCTGTTTTCTTGAATGGATTCCATGAAACGGGTACGTCAGGATAGTAAGTTTCAATTTTAAAATTTCCCCGTTCAACCTTGAATACATCGAAAAACGTATCCATCAACTCACCAGCTTCAAGTTCATCAAGACTCAAATCAGAATCAAGATCCGTTTCAGGTGTTAGCTCTACTTGCTTGAACTTGAATAGGTACGTGCCTGCGTAAGGCCGTACAAACGCATAAACGCGTTGCTCAACATTGTTTACCATAACTTATCGTTACCCCGCGCTATAGCGTTGTAGTCCCGGATAGTGCGATAGGTGATTTGAGAGATATCAGAAGCTAAGATTACCCATCCCACAACAGGAATAGCCCTTCCAGTAAAGGTTCCAATGTTAGCTACCGCCCTGATTCTGATAGTAGAAGGTGGATAACCACCAATAACGGAAGGCAGTTTGATACCGAATGGGAACTGCGCTTTTTTGAAAACTTTTCGTGAAGCTTTAGACGCATAAGATGTTCCCTTTTCAGCGCCGTTCGGTTTTGCCCTTGTCGGGAGAGTGTTACGCCCGGACACAATGGCAACTACAGCACCGAAATCAACAAGACCTAAACCAAGTTGATCTATGACATTTTCACAGAAGACCATGAAAAAGAGTTCCGAGGCAGTGAGGTTTGAACGCCCTGCATAGAAGTATGTTCCGTTAAGTTCCTCGACTGTATCCATGTCTTAATCCCTTTGGCTCTGTATGAATTGCAATCATAACGGCGCATTTTCATACAGTCACTCCTAAAATTTGGCGTTTGCAGTTTGCGCTGCACAATGCTGAAACCGGAAGATGGTTAAAGTATCAGTGATGAGCGAACAACGGCTTAAGTTTGGTGAGCCAGGTGTAAGAGACAAGACACGGGTCAGATTTTCTTTCACGTGGAACCATCGCTGTGCAAAAGCAATAACTGCCGCCGCCGAATAGTTATGCTCATATTTTAATAGTAGCTATCCGTGATAATTAGCGGAGTATTTTATGTTGATAAGTCGTCGTTCAACGGTAGAACGATCAAAACATCGCATATTAATTAATATATTGAAATCAAAAGAGTCTTTTTTGAATTTTGCCATCTGGAGGAAATTCTGGAGCGGGCGAAGGGAATCGAACCCTCGTATAGAGCTTGGGAAGCTCTCGTTCTACCATTGAACTACGCCCGCGAAGAGGTGCGGGAGTCATTATAACCCTCGCACCTTCCCTGACAAGTGCTTTCATGCCGCTAACTGGCGATAAATCCGGCAGTTAGCACTTCGGCTTGCTGCCCTGGGGCGGCAGATAGCGCTGCGGATCGATGGCCGTGGCGCGGTAGCGGATCTGGAAGTGCAGCCGCACCGAGTCGGCGTCCGAATTGCCCATGGTGGCAATCTGCTGGCCAATTCTGACCGACTGGCCGTTGCTGACCAGGATGCGGGCGTTGTGGGCGTAGGCGGTGATGTAATCTTCGCCATGCTTGATCATGATCAGGTTGCCGTAGCCGCGCAGCTGGTTGCCGGCGTAGACCACCTTCCCCGCCCCGGCGGCGTAGACCGGCTGTCCGAGAGAGCCTGCGATATCGATGCCCTTGTTGCCGCCGTTAGCGGTGGAGTATGGCAGGATAACCTTGCCGCTGGCGGGCCAGCGCCAGCAGCGCTGGCCGACCGGCGGCCACGATGATGGCGGCACCGCCGAAGAGGGCACTACTTTCGCCGTGCGGGTGGAGGCGCTGCCGGCGGTTTTTTTCGTCGCCTTACCGCCGGTGCGCAGCGTCTGGCCAACTTCAATGATGTACGGCGGGGAGATGCCGTTGAGCCGCGCCAGCTCCCTGACGCTGGTGCCGGTCTGGCGGGAGATGCCGTACAGCGTATCGCCGCGCTTAACGGTATAGGTGGCGTCGGAAGAGCGGCCGGCGCAGCCGACCAGCAGCAGGCCGAGCGTCAGGCAAAGTATCAGATTCAGACGGTTTTTCATCAGGCATCCTGCAGGCAAAATAACTCCCCGATAACATACGAAGACGGCCTATGATAACAGCCAAAGACAGAATGCCAATGCCCGCCGCGCATCTATTCACCGCATTATCAGGAATATCTAAGGGTTGAATAACGAACAAAATTGCCTATAGCGCACGTAAGTCCAGACGCGTGAAACCAGTTTGAGATACACTATTAACATTCGGCTTGAGAGGGCGTTATGGAGCACGTAATTTTACTCGATGCGCAGGGCAGCCCCTGCGGGACCCAGGAGAAGTATGAGGCGCACCACGCGCAGACGCCGCTGCACCTCGCCTTCTCCTGCTGGCTGTTTAACGATAAGCACCAGCTACTGCTGACCCGGCGGTCGCTGGCAAAAAAGGCCTGGCCCGGCGTCTGGACCAACTCGGTGTGCGGCCATCCGCAGACCGGCGAGTCCTTTGAAGAGGCGATTACCCGCCGCTGCAAATTTGAAATTGGCGTCAATATCGCCGATATCACGCCGGTCTTCCCCGAGTTCAGCTACCGCGAAACCGACAGCTCCGGCATCGTCGAGAACGAGCGCTGTCCGGTGTACGCCGCGCGCCAGGCCTCCGACGTTATCCCCAACGCCGATGAGGTGATGGACTACCGCTGGATCGCGCTCGGCGATCTGGCCCAGGCCCTCGACGCGGCGCCGTTTCTGTTCAGCCCGTGGATGCTGCGCCAGTTCAGCCATCTTCCCGCCCGCCAGCTGCTGACGCAGTTTGCCTGAGACATAAAAAAGCCCCCTCGCGCCGCGGCGCGAGGGGGCTTTTTACGCACTGAGCCTTATTTTACCGGGCGCAGGGCCGGGAACAGGATCACGTCGCGGATGGTGTGGCTGTTGGTGAACAGCATCATCATACGGTCGATACCGATACCCAGGCCGGCGGTCGGCGGCAGGCCGTGCTCCAGCGCGGTCACGTAGTCTTCGTCGTAGAACATCGCTTCGTCGTCACCGGCGTCTTTGGCGTTAACCTGATCCTGGAAACGTTCAGCCTGGTCTTCGGCGTCGTTCAGCTCGCTGAAGCCGTTACCGATTTCGCGGCCGCCGATGAAGAATTCAAAGCGGTCGGTGATTTCCGGGTTAACGTCGTTGCGGCGCGCCAGCGGAGAGACTTCAGCCGGATATTCGGTGATGAAGGTCGGCTGGATCAGGTGAGCTTCGGCGGTCTCATCGAAGATTTCGGTGATGATACGGCCCAGGCCCCAGCTCTTCTCAACTTTGATGCCCAGAGATTCGGCCAGGGCTTTCGCGCTGTCGAAGTTCTCCAGATCGTCCAGGTTGGTTTCCGGACGGTATTTTTTAATTGCTTCGCGCATGGTCAGCTTGTCGAACGGCTTGCCAAAGTCGAAGGTGTTGTCGCCGTAAGGGACTTTGGTGGTGCCCAGTACGTTCTGCGCCAGAGTACGGAACAGCGACTCGGTCAGTTCGATCAGGTCTTTGTAGTCCGCGTACGCCATGTAGAGTTCCATCATGGTGAACTCAGGGTTGTGGCGAACGGAGATACCTTCGTTGCGGAAGTTGCGGTTGATTTCGAACACGCGCTCAAAGCCGCCAACCACCAGGCGCTTCAGGTACAGTTCCGGCGCGATGCGCAGGTACATGTCCATGTCGAGAGCGTTGTGGTGGGTGATGAACGGACGCGCGGAGGCACCGCCCGGGATGACCTGCATCATCGGGGTTTCCACTTCCATAAAGCCGCGCTCAACCATGAACTGGCGGATACCGGCCAGGATGCGGGAGCGGGTCTGGAAGGTTTTACGGGAGTTTTCGTTCGCGATCAGGTCCAGGTAACGCTGACGGTAGCGCGCTTCCTGATCCTGCAGACCGTGGAATTTGTCCGGCAGCGGGCGCAGGGCCTTGGTCAGCAGACGCAGTTCGGTACAGTGAATGGACAGCTCGCCGGTTTTGGTTTTGAACAGCTTACCGCGCGCCGCCAGAATATCGCCGAGGTCCCATTTCTTGAACTTCTCGTTGTACACGTCATCGGCCAGATCGTCACGGGCAACGTACAGCTGGATCTGACCACCCATGTCCTGCAGGGTCACGAAGGAGGCCTTGCCCATGATGCGACGGGTCATCATACGGCCAGCAACGGCCACTTCAACGTTCAGAGCTTCGAGCTCTTCGTTCTCTTTGCTGTCGAATTCAGCATGCAGCTGATCTGAAGTATGGTCACGACGGAAATCGTTCGGGAAAGCCACGCCCTGCTCACGCAGCGCCGCCAGCTTCTCGCGACGGGATTTCAGTTCGTTATTTAGATCAACTACTACGTCATCACCTTGCGATTGTTGTTCAGACATGTTGGTTCCTCATAATCCTGCTTTCAAACTTGCTTCTATAAATTGATCCAGGCTGCCGTCAAGAACGGCCTGGGTATTGCGGGTTTCCACCCCGGTACGCAGATCTTTAATGCGGGAGTCATCCAGGACATAGGAGCGGATCTGACTTCCCCAGCCGATATCGGACTTATTGTCCTCCATCGCCTGCTTTTCAGCATTTTTCTTCTGCATCTCCAGTTCATAAAGCTTAGCTTTCATCTGCTTCATAGCCTGGTCTTTATTCTTGTGCTGTGAGCGGTCATTCTGACACTGCGTCACGAGCCCGGTCGGGAGGTGGGTAATACGGACCGCGGATTCGGTACGGTTAACGTGCTGGCCGCCGGCGCCGGAGGCGCGGTAGACGTCAATACGCAGATCCGCAGGATTGATTTCGATATCAATATCGTCTTCCACTTCCGGATAGACAAACGCAGAACTAAAGGAAGTGTGGCGACGGCCGCCGGAATCGAACGGGCTCTTGCGCACCAGGCGATGGACGCCGGTTTCGGTACGCAGCCAGCCATAGGCGTAGTCGCCGACGATTTTAATGGTGACGGATTTAATGCCCGCCACTTCGCCTTCAGACTCTTCAATAATCTCAGTCTTGAAGCCGCGCGCTTCGGCCCAGCGCAGATACATACGCATCAGCATGCTGGCCCAGTCCTGGGCTTCAGTACCGCCGGAGCCCGCCTGGATATCCAGATAGCAGTCGGCGTTATCGTACTCGCCGGAGAACATGCGGCGGAATTCGAGCTGCGCCAGCTTGGCGTCCAGCCCGTCCAGCTCGGCGACGGCTTCATTGAAGGTCTCTTCGTCGTCGGCTTCAACGGCCAGCTCCAGCAGACCGGAAACGTCTTCCAGGCCCTGGGACATCTGATCGAGGGTTTCAACGATAGCTTCAAGGGAGGAGCGCTCTTTACCCAGCGCCTGAGCCCGCTCGGGCTCGTTCCAGACATCCGGCTGTTCCAGCTCGGCGTTTACTTCTTCGAGGCGCTCTTTCTTGGCATCGTAGTCAAAGATACCCCCTAAGAACGTCAGAGCGCTCAGTGAGGTCCTGAATGCGGTTTTTTACCGGATTGATTTCAAACATGGTCGATTATCTTCTGCGCTTGTCAAAATGCGGTGTAAGAGCCCGATATTACCGGATCCGGGCCTTTTTTTGTAGGAAATACTGCGTTAAGTTGGCCACAGCGCGTCAATGATAATTTGCAGGCTGCGGTTGCCGCGAAATTCGTTGATATCCAGGCGGTAGGCGAGGGTGACTTCGCGTACGCTGCTGTCCGGCCAGAGGGCGGTATCGACGTTGAAGGCGATGCCGTCGAGCAGCGGTCCGCCGCCAATCGGCTCCACCATCACCTTCAGATGACGCTCGCCCACCAGCCGCTGCTGCAGCAGGCGAAAGCGACCGTCGAACAGCGGCTCCGGGAACATCTGCCCCCAGGGCCCGGCGTCGCGCAGCATCTGGGCTACGTCCATGGTCATCTCCTGCCCGGAGAGCGGCCCGTCGGAGAGCACCTCACCCTGCAGCAGCGCCGGATCCAGCCATTCGGTCACCAGTTCGCCGAAGCGGCGCTGAAACTCATCGAACTTCGCCTCTTCCAGCGACAGGCCCGCTGCCATCGCGTGGCCGCCAAACTTGATCATCAGCCCCGGATAGAGGGTGTCCAGCCGCTCCAGGGCGTCGCGCATGTGCAGCCCCTGAATCGAGCGCCCCGAGCCTTTCAGCGTGCCGTCGCCCGCCGGGGCGAAGGCGATGACCGGCCGGTGAAAGCGCTCCTTGATGCGCGAGGCGAGAATACCGACTACGCCCTGGTGCCACTCGGGGTGGTACATCGCCAGGCCGCCCGGCAGCGCCTCGGCGCTGCGTTCGAGCTTATCGCAGAGCGTGAGCGCTTCCGCCTGCATCCCCTGCTCTATCTCTTTGCGGGTCTGGTTAAGGGCATCAAGGTCGCTCGCCAGCTGGCGGGCTTCGCCGATGTTGTCGCACAGCAGCAGCGCCACGCCGACGGACATATCGTCCAGCCGCCCTGCGGCATTGAGGCGCGGACCGAGGGCAAAGCCGAGATCGCTTGCCGCCAGCTTCTGCGCCTCCCGGTTAGAGACCTCGAGCAGCGCCTTGATGCCGGGACGGCATTTGCCGGCGCGGATGCGGCTCAGCCCCTGCCAGGTGAGAATACGGTTGTTGGCATCCAGCGGCACCACGTCAGCGACGGTGCCCAGCGCCACCAGATCCAGCAGCTCGGCGAGGTTCGGCGGCGTGATGCCCTGCGCTTCAAACCAGCCCTTGTCGCGCAGGAAGGTGCGCAGGGCCAGCATCAGGTAGAAAGCGACGCCAACCCCCGCCAGCGACTTCGACGGAAAGCCGCAGTCGCGCAGGTTAGGATTGACGATGGCGTCGGCGTCGGGCAGCTCGTCGCCGGGCAGGTGGTGGTCGGTCACCAGCACCGGAATGCCGAGCGCGCGGGCGCGCTCAACGCCTGCAATCGAAGAGATGCCGTTATCGACGGTAAGGATCATCTGCGCGCCGCGGGCGTGGGCCTGATCGACCACCTCCGGGCTCAGGCCGTAGCCGTCTTCAAAGCGGTTGGGCACCAGGTAATCGACGTTGCCGCCGCCGAGCTGGCGCAGGGCCAGCACGCTCAGCGCGGTGCTGGTAGCGCCATCGGCGTCAAAATCGCCGACCACGATAATGCGCAGCCCTTCGCGAAAGGCGTCGTAAAGCCGTTCAGCGGCCTTTTCGACGCCGGATAGCTGCTGCCAGGGCAGCATCCCCTTGACGCTGCGCTCCAGCTCCTCGGCCTTTGATACGCCGCGGCTGGCATACAGCCTGCGCAGCAGCGGCGGGAGGGTTTCCGGCAGCGCGATGGAATCATCCACTTCCCTGCGGCGAAGTTGTATCTGCTGTTTCACGCCGATTATTTACCGCTGGTCTGTTTCTGGTGCTGATCGAGGAAGGCTTTCATTTCGCGCGGGCCCTGGTAGCCGGGCACCACGTAGCCGTCGTTGAGGACGATGGCCGGCGTACCGGTGACGCCAAACTGCACGCCGAGGGCGTAGTGGCTGGCAATGTCGATATCGCAGCTGGCGGCCTTCACGCCTTTGCCGGCCATCGCATCGTCAAATGCCTTGTTGCGGTCTTTGGCGCACCAGATGGACTTCATATCCTGCTCGGCCTGGCTCTGCACGCCCTGGCGCGGGAAGGCCAGGTAGCGCACGGTGATCCCCAGCGCGTTATAGTCGCTCATCTCTTCATGCAGCTTGTGGCAGTAGCCGCAGGTGATGTCAGTAAACACGGTGATGACGTGCTTTTCCTGCGGCGCCTTATAGACGATCATCTCTTTATCGAGCGCGTTGAGCTTGCCCATCAGCAGCGTGTTGGTGACGTTAACCGGCTGAGCGCCGCTGACGTCGTACATCGGCCCCTGAATCACGTGCTTGCCGTCTTCGGTAACGTACAGCACGCCGCCGCTGGTCAGTACGGTTTTCATGCCGGCAACCGGCGAAGGCTGAATATCGGTGCTCTGCACGCCGAGTTTCGCCAGCGACTGGCGCACCGCCGCGTCATCGGCGTGGGCGGTGCCGGACAGCGCTGCTGCCAGCAGGGAAAACATCAGTAAACCTTTTTTCATAATGCGTCCTTTGTATTCAGCCTCACGCCCTGGGGTGGTGCTGTTGATGAAGTTGCCGCAGCCGCTCCGTGGCGACGTGCGTGTAAATCTGGGTGGTAGAGAGGTCGCTGTGCCCCAGCAGCATCTGCACCACGCGCAGGTCCGCGCCGTGGTTGAGCAGGTGCGTGGCAAATGCGTGGCGCAGCACGTGCGGGGAGAGCTTCTCGCTGTCGATACCCGCAAGCGTTGCGTAGTGCTTAATGCGGTGCCAGAAGGTTTGCCGCGTCATCTGCTGCGCGCGCTGGCTGGGGAACAGCACGTCGATGGCGACGCCGTTCAGCAGCCACGGCCGACCGTGCTCAAGATAGTTCTCCAGCCAGTAAACGGCCTCTTCGCCCAGCGGCACCAGCCGCTCTTTGTTACCTTTACCGATGACCCGCACCACGCCCTGGCGCAGACTGATATCGCTCATGGTCAGCCCCACCAGTTCGCTTACCCGCAGGCCGGTGGCGTACAGCACCTCCAGCATGGCCTTGTCGCGCAGCTCAAGTGGAGTATCCACCAGCGGCGCCTGCAGCAGCCTGTCCACCTGCCCCTCGCTTAAATCCTTCGGCAGCCGCTGCGGAAGCTTAGGCGAAGCCAGCGGCGCGCAGGGATCGTCGGGGCGAATTTTTTCCCGGTACAGGTACTGAAACAGACGGCGCATGGCGCTGAGCAGCCGGGCGGTGCTGGTCGCTTTATAGCCGCCCTCAACCCGCTCGGCAAGCAGCTGCTGCAGGTCGCCGCTTTGGGCGCTGGCGAGCGTCAGCTGACGGCGGTCGAGCCACTCCACCAGCATCGTCAGATCGCGGCGGTAGGCGCTGAGGGTATTTTCAGCGAGGTTTTTCTCCAGCCACAGCGCATCGAGAAACTGTTCGATTTGTACGAGATCCTGTTCCACATCGGCCTCTTACGGATGCAATCGGGCCATTATGCCTTAATGCAGCCCCTTTCTGATACACTAGCGCAAAGTCAAAGCCTGTACTGAGAGTTATGGTAATGAAAATTGGTCTGTTTTACGGTTCCAGCACCTGCTATACCGAGATGGCCGGGGAAAAAATCCGCGACATTATCGGCCCGGAGCTGGTCACGCTGCACAATCTGAAAGACGACTCCCCGGCGCTGATGGAGCAGTACGACGTGCTGATCCTCGGCATTCCCACCTGGGATTTTGGCGAGATTCAGGAGGACTGGGAAGCGGTCTGGGGACAGCTGGACGCGCTCAATCTCGACGGCAAAATCGTCGCCCTGTACGGCATGGGCGATCAGATTGGCTACGGGGAGTGGTTCCTGGACGCCCTCGGCATGCTGCACGATAAGCTGGCAAGCAAAGCAGTGAAATTTATTGGCTACTGGCCGACAGAGGGCTATGAGTTCACCAGCCCGAAGCCGGTGATTGCCGACGGCCAGCTGTTTGTCGGTCTGGCGCTGGATGAAACCAATCAGTACGACCTGAGCGACGAGCGCCTGCAGACCTGGTGCGAGCAGATCCTCGGCGAGATGGCCGAACACTTTTCCTGACAGCCGCGATTACTGCGCCGACGGCTGCTGAAGCATGCGGCGCAGATCCCGCCACTCTCCCGCGTCCATGCTGTCAGCCGCGATCCACAGATGGCTCTTTTTGCGATTATCCAGCCGCCGCAGCCGCAGCATCATGCCGCTTTCAAGCATCCACGGCGTTCCCAGAATGTCCCACGTCTGATCCTGCCAGCGCAGGCGGGCATCGGTGAGCAGCTTGATTTCACCGTGGCTGGCGTTAATACGCCGCTGGCTGCGCACGCAGTCGAACACCACCAGCGACAGCAGCAGCAGCCACAGCGGCGTATAGCTCAGCGGCCAGGGCATCAGCAACACCAGCGCGGCGACTACGCCATGAAGCAGCAAAGAGATCCACTGCGCGCGCCAGGAGACGCGAAGATCAGATTGCCACAGGACCACGTTCCCGATTCCGTGTCTGAATAAGTTGCACCATCCGTTGCAGCTCGGCATCCGCCGGCTTACCGTGATTCATCAGCCAGTTGAAAAGATCGGGGTCGTCACACTCCAGCAGGCGGATAAACAGCCGCTTGTCGTCATCACTCAGGGAGTCATATTCATACTCAAAAAACGGCATGATGGAGATATCCAGTTCACGCATTCCGCGTCGGCACGCCCAGTGGATTCGAGACTTATTATTGATGTCCATGTTGTCCTTCCTGAATAGAGTTACAGAGTAGTTTAACGCGTTTTGTGACCATTCTTTACAGCAATATTGCTTATTACGCGCCGGCTTCAGCGAAAAACCGCTTTATAACTGTGGTTTACCTTATTTTTCACCCGCGCGCACCAGAGCAGAATAATGGCACAAATGGACGTCGGAAAGCCCTTGCAATGCACAGCGGCTCTTTTACCATTGCTTATTAACATTGCGTTAAGCTATTCAGGACATGACTATGGCTTTTACACCGTTTTCTGCACGCCAGCCCTCCTCTTCTGCGCGCCTGCCGCTGACTTTAATGACGCTTGAGGCCTGGGCGCTCGGCACCATTACCGGCGCCGATAGCGAAAAGTATCTTCAGGGCCAGGTTACCGCCGACGTTGCGCAGCTGACGCCGGAACAACACCTGTCCGTCGCGCACTGCGACGCCAAAGGTAAAATGTGGAGCAACCTGCGCCTGTTTCAGGACAACGGCGGCTACGCGTGGATCGAGCGCCGCAGCGTGCGCGACAGCCAGCTTAGCGAGCTGAAGAAATACGCCGTGTTCTCGAAGGTCACCATCGCGCCTGACGATAGCCGCGTCCTGCTGGGCCTGGCCGGGCCGGGTGCCCGCGACGCCTTAGCCGCACTGTTTGCCGCCTTGCCCGACGCCCAGGCGCCGGTCACCCGCGACGATGACAGCACGCTGCTGTGGTTTGAACATCCGGCTGAGCGCTTCCTGCTGGTCGTCAGCGACGCCACGGCGCAGCGCGTCACCGAAGCCCTGAGCGGCGCTGCCGCGCTGAATAACAGCCAGCAGTGGCTGGCGCTGGACATTGAGGCCGGTATCCCGGTGATTGACGCGGCCAACAGCGCCCAGTTCCTCCCGCAGGCCACCAATATCCAGGCGCTGGGCGGCATCAGCTTTAAAAAAGGCTGCTATACCGGCCAGGAGATGGTCGCCCGGGCCAAGTTCCGCGGCGCCAACAGGCGCGCGCTCTGGACGCTGGCAGGCTCCGCCGACCGGGCGCCGGAGGCTGGCGAAGATATTGAGCTGAAGCTCGGCGACAACTGGCGCCGTACCGGCACCGTGCTGGCGGCCGTAAAGCTCGACGACGGCGTCGTCCTGGTTCAGGTGGTGATGAACAATGATATGGAACCCGACAGCGAATTTCGCGTACGCGAGGATGCAGGCGCCCTGCACATTCAGCCGCTGCCTTATTCACTGACGGAAGGCTGATAAATATCGTCACTCCCCTACGGAGCTGACGGCAATTTTGTACAAAGCCCAATGCGCGCGGGGGAGACTGTGACGAGATCGCCGAAAGAACATGCTGAATATCACCGCCTTGACGCGCTGGGCGGCGTGGATATGCTGCAGGCGCGCTACTACAGGCAGCGCTTTGCCCGCCACGTTCACGACACCTTCTGCATCGGCGTTATCGACCAGGGCGCCCAGCGCTTCTACCGCTCCGGCGCGGAGCACGTCGCGCCGCGCGGCGATATCATCATCGTCAACGCCGACGACGTGCACACCGGCAGCTCGGCGCTGGAGCACGGCTGGGCCTACCGCGCTATCTATCCGCATCCGGATCTGCTAAATACCATCCTGCGCGAGCTCCCCGAAGGGAAAGGTTTTGTCCCCTGGTTCCCGGATGCGGTCATTCACGATCCCGGCCTGTCAGAGCAGCTGCTGCTTACTTTCAGCATGCTGGCAAAAGAGGGCAACAACCTGCTGAAGGAGACGCTGCTGCTCTCCTCTCTGACCCTGCTCAGCGTGCGCTACAGCAGAACCCGCAGGCCGCCCCAGCGGCTTCCGGCAGCCACGGAGCGGATCCTGAGAGTGAAAGATTTTATCGAAAGCTGTCCGGAAGCCGACCATACGCTCACCCGGCTGGCGGAGCTGGCCGGCCTCAGCCACTGGCATTTTCTGCGCCAGTTTAAGGCGGTGACCGGACTGACGCCCCACGCTTACCTGGTGCAGGCCAGGCTGCGCAAGGCCAAGGAGTTACTGCGCCAGGGCTTTACTATTCTCGATACCTCAATGATCTGCGGCTTTACCGATCAGAGCCATTTTCACCGGCATTTTAAAAATAGTCTTGGACTTACCCCCGGTGAATTCATTAAAGGCTAAGTGGTTAAACCAGCAATAATATTCAATACACTTCTCTTGTTGTCCGTTAGCGTTGACGATATATCGTATCGAGTCGTTGGCGTTAGTTATGAGAAAAGTCATCTATCAAACCAGTTCCGTTAATGAGCCGCAGCTGCTTTCCCGGGCGCCTTTTTTCCGCGGAGTGCTAGAGATGCTCCCTCTATGTATTTCGGTGATCCCGTGGGGAATACTTGCAGGTTCCATGGCGATTCAGGCAGGACTTTCCTTCTGGCAAAGTATTGGTATGTCGGCAATTATCTTTGCCGGTGCGGCTCAGCTTGTGACGCTGGGACTGACGATGGCAGGCGCAAGTTTGTTTACCATTGTTGTGTCGGTGTTTTTCATCACCTCCCAGCACTTTATCTATGGCCTGACGCTACGAGAATTTGTCTCTTGCCTTAAAATAAAACTCCGCCTGCCGATTGGTTTTTTACTGACCGATGAGCTATTTGCGCTTAGCGAAGCAAAAAAGGAGCGTAGTGAACTGAGTCCCGCATATTTAATTGGGGCCGGATTAACATTTTATTTATCGTGGAACTTTTTTAGCCTACTCGGGATCCTGATGGCATCGGCTGTTCCCGATCTCGGTAAATACCATCTGGATTACTCGATTGTTGCGACGTTCATCACCATTGTGGTTCCTATGGTTAAAAAGATAAGCACGCTGGTAGGCGTTGTCGTTTCACTCATACTTTCGATGGTACTGAGTTACTACCATTTCGACAGTGCCATTGTTCTGGCCGGCCTCTGCGGGATGTTTACGGCAGTTCTCGTTTCCGGACTACTCAAGGAGCACTGAAATGAGCTGGTTCTTAATCATTGCGTTAGCGCTGATTGTTTTCTTTAATCGCTATATTTTTCTTGAGCCGACGGTACCGCTAAAACTGCCGGTGATAATCAATAAAGCACTTAAATATTCAGCTCCTTGCTTATTAACCGCTATCTGTGGCCCTATTATTCTGATGGATCATGGTGCTATCAGGGACTTTCCCTTAAATCCCTATTTCCTGGCAGCGGTGGTAAGCGTGGTGATTGCTTTCTCAATCAAAAATATAGTGACGGCGGTTCTGCTTAGTCTGGCTGCCTTTTACGTCATTAACCATTTTATTTAACGACTGTTTCCGGAGTTATTATGGGTCTGATAAAGGGATATCATCAGTCAACAGCGATAAGAAAATCATACCAGATATTGCCCTTTCAGGGGGTATGGAGCTGGCTCACGGGTAAAGAGCTGCCGGATCGCAAGCCGCTCTGGCAGAGCACTTCCACGGAGCTGACGGCATGGTCACTGATATGGACCGCTGCTGGCATTTTTTTTACAAGTTTAGCCGTCTACTCTTCGTGGCCGCTGCTTGCCCGTCTGCTCTGTTATTTGCTGGGCGCGCTCTTTTCAACCTCAGGCGCGCGCTACATTGTGGCTACGATTATTCACCACGGCGTCCACGGCCACCTCTACAAGTCGCAAAGCGTTAACAGAATGCTGTGTGAAATCCTTTCAACGCTACTTATTGTGCAGCCATACGACTCTTACCGCCAGTTTCACGTTTATGAACACCACGGTCGCGAATTCTCTACGCTCGAAGACAAGGATCTTGCCGCTATTTATCAACTTGGTTTCAGGCCAGGCACACCTAAGCGCGACCTGTATACCCGCTTAGTCGGCACATTATTAAGCCCGAAATTCCATCTGTTTTTTTTCTGGGGTCGTCTGAAAGCCAATACGGTAGGCGTCCCGGCCTACAGACTTGCCATGTCGCTGGTCTGGTGGCTGGTGCTTGCAGTGCTGATGTCCCAGTTGGGGATCGCGGCATCAGTAGCCATCCTGCTGCTGCCATTCGTCATTTTTTATCAGATGGCATCCCTGCTCCACCTTCTGACAGAGCATATCTGGCTGGTGCGCAAAGAGGGAGAGTCGGTGCGAGACAGTCATATTAATAACTGCCTGGCCCGTTTTTGCGGCGAGATGTGCCCGGAAAGTTTCGCTTTGCGTAACTCCGCGCGCTGGGGAAAGTGGCTTCTTATGCATCTCTTTGTCCATCTACCAACCCGGATGCTTATCGTGCAAGGCTCTCTGGTTTGCCATGACTGGCACCACCGCTACGGCAATGTGCGCCAGTGGTACGACTACGCTCAATTGCGTGAAAAACACGCCTATAAGCTCTACAGCGAGGATAGCTATGACTACTTCGACATATGGGGTATACACAACGCGCTGGACTACGTTTTTAAGGCGCTAAGCGAGAGCGATGAGATCGAAATGACGCAGCTGGAATACAGACTTAACTAATGAGGAACATGCAGTAACGCATTAACGCGGGGCGCCCTAAGGCGACTGGCGTTTACCGATGGTGTTGTTAATGGTCATTGACCACCCGATCGCCGGTAGTGTACGGAAGGCGATCGGGTTTTTTTTAGCTTTAATTCAGCGTCAGGCCTGGCCCACGTACAGATAGATAGCCAGGAAGTGGCAGATGCTGCCGCCCAGCACAAAGCCGTGCCAGATAGCGTGGTTGTACGGTATTCGCTTGCAGACGTAGAAAATGACGCCCAGCGAATAGACTACGCCGCCCGCCGCCAGCAGGGTGACGCCGCCGATGGAGAGCTTCACCGCCAGCTGATAAACCACGATCAGCGACAGCCAGCCCATCAGCAGGTAGGTAAGCACCGACAACACCTTAAAGCGGTGCGCGATAGTGAGCTTAAACAGGATCCCCAGCAGCGCCAGGCTCCAGATAACGATCATCAGCCCCCGCGCCAGCCCGGAGTTGAGCCCCACCAGCAGAAAGGGCGTATAGGTGCCGGCGATCAGCAAGTAGATAGCGCAGTGGTCGAATTTCTTCAGCCACAGCTTGGCCCGCTGGTGGGGAACGGCGTGATAGAGGGTTGAGGCGAGAAACAGCAGGATCATGCTGCCGCCGTAGAGACTGTAGCTGGCAATCGCCGTGGCGCTGGCATTCGCGTCAACGGCCTGAACCAGCAAAAGAACCAGCCCCACGATACCGAACACCAGGCCGATACCGTGGCTGATGCTGTTGGCGATCTCTTCCGTCAGGGAATACCCCTGCGTGATTAATGGTTTGCTAACCATACTGGACTCCGGGTGAACAAAAAATGTCTGATGCTCCCCTAGCCTAACTGAGAATGATTCCAGTGAACACATGTTCGCCGAAATAAAAACGTGAATATTTATAAACCCATAAAAATCAGCAGGATAATCAACGTATTTTACCGGACAGCTGTTCAGATAAGTCGGAAGGCAATCACATAAAACTGCTGCTGGCCCGGATAGATTTCGCCAATGACCGATTTGAGCTGCGGCAAGGTCATATTCTCCTGGCGGGCGTGTTCGTCGCTAAGGGAATCGAGGGTCACTTCCGAGGTTGCCGTGACTTCGACGGTGCAGAAATAGCCATCGTCCTCGAAGCGCCCTACCCGCAACACGTCGCCGGTTTTGAAGTGCGACTCGCTGGCGTCGCGAATAGTGATGGTTTTGCGTCCGGCGAGGATGTCTTCCTGAAAGCGCTGAAAAAAAGTGATGTCATTGTGGGCCATGATATGATTCTTTCCTGTTTTACTTAAATGAGTTGCCGCCCCGTGAGCCTGTTTTCCCACGCCGCCATCGCCAGCCTCAATAACCTGGAGATGATGGTCTACCAGTATGTCATTAAAAACCGCGACAAAGTCATGTATATGACCATTCGTGAACTGGCGGATGCGGCGGGCGTCTCCACCACCACGGTGCTGCGATTCTGCCGTAAACTGCAGTGCGATGGCTACTCAGAGTTTCGCGTACGCTTTAAGCTCTATCTTGAACAGAGCGATATTCCACAGCAACTCTCCGGCGCCAGCGACATGCTCAGCTTCTTCAGAAGCGTCAACAACGAGGAGTTTGAGCAGCAGCTGGATGAGATGGTAGAGGTCATTCTCGCTTCCGAGCGCATTATCTTCGTCGGCGCAGGCACCTCCGGCGCGCTGGCGAAATACGGCGCGCGCTTCTTCTCTAACGTCGGTAAATTCAGCAACCACATTGACGATCCCTACTTCCCGGTAACCAACGACATGGCGAAAAACGCCCTCGCCATCGTGCTGTCTGTTTCCGGCGAAACGGAGGAGATCCTGCGCTTTGCCGGCCAGTTCAGCCTGCACCGCTGCAAGGTGCTGTCGATAACCTGCCACGAACAGTCGCGGCTGGCGAAGCTTGCCGACTACAATATCTCCTGGCACATGACGCCGATGCGCATAGGCGGCGTGTATGACATCACGACGCAAATCCCGGTGGTCTATATTCTTGAAAGCCTGGGGCGCAAGCTGGCAAAGAAACTATCAGCATAAAACACCATGTTTTACGGATGTAACAAATCACAAAATAGAGATTTTGTTATATCGTGACATTTAATTCCGCGTTTGCCAGACTCACCGCTAACGGGCATTTTCGAAGGAATTAAACACCATGAACAAACTCACCTTACCAAAAGACTTTCTGTGGGGCGGCGCGGTAGCGGCGCACCAGGTCGAGGGCGGCTGGAACCAGGGCGGCAAAGGGCCCAGCATCTGCGACGTACTGACCGGCGGCGCCCACGGCGTGCCGCGCGAAATCACCCAAAGCGTGGAGACGGGCAAATACTACCCCAACCACGAGGCGGTGGATTTTTACGGCCGCTATAAAGAGGACATCAGGCTGTTCGCCGAGATGGGCTTCAAGTGTTTTCGCACCTCCATTGCCTGGACCCGCATCTTCCCGCTGGGCGACGAGGCCGAGCCGAACGAAGCGGGCCTGCAGTTCTACGACGACATGTTCGATGAATTGCGCAAATACAACATCGAGCCGGTGATCACCCTCTCGCACTTCGAGATGCCGCTGCACCTGGTGCAGGCTTACGGCGGCTGGACCAGCCGTAAAGTGGTCGATTTCTTCGTACGCTTCGCTGAGGTGGTCTTCAGGCGCTATCAGCACAAGGTCAAATACTGGATGACCTTCAACGAGATCAACAACCAGCGCAACTGGCGGGCGCCGCTGTTCGGCTACTGCTGCTCCGGCGTGGTCTACACCGAACACGAAAATCCGGAAGAGACCATGTACCAGGTGCTGCACCACCAGTTCGTCGCCAGCGCCATGGCGGTGCGGGCGGCGCGGGACATCAACCCGGAGATGCAGGTTGGCTGTATGCTGGCGATGGTGCCGCTCTATCCCTACTCCTGTAAGCCGGAAGATGTGATGTTTGCCCAGGCGTCGATGCGTGAGCGCTACGTCTTTACCGACGTGCAGCTGCGCGGCTACTACCCCTCCTACGTGCTCAACGAGTGGCAGCGCCGCGGCTTTAACATCCGCATGGAAGAGGGCGACGAGGCGATTCTGCGCGACGGCACCTGCGCTTATCTCGGCTTCAGCTACTATATGACCAACGCCGTGAAGGCCGAAGGCGGCAGCGGCGACGCGATTTCCGGTTTTGAAGGCAGCGTGCCGAACCCGCACGTCAGGGCCTCAGACTGGGGCTGGCAGATCGATCCGGTGGGCCTGCGCTACGCTCTGTGCGAGCTGTACGAGCGCTACCAGAAGCCGCTGTTTATCGTCGAAAACGGCTTCGGCGCCTACGATAAAGTGGAAGAGGACGGCAGCATCAACGACGACTACCGCATTGATTACCTGCGCGCCCACATCGAAGAGATGATCAACGCGGTTACCCTCGACGGCGTTGACCTGATGGGCTACACGCCCTGGGGCTGTATCGACTGCGTCTCCTTCACCACCGGCCAGTACAGCAAGCGCTACGGCTTTATCTACGTCAACAAGCATGATGACGGCACCGGCGATATGTCGCGCTCGCGCAAGAAGAGCTTCGGCTGGTACAAGGCGGTGATCGCCAGCAACGGCGAGCAGCTGTAACCGATGGCTTCTGCGCCGGGGCGCAGAGGTAGCGCGCGTTGATGCCGTCGCCCGGCGCTATTTTCCTCCCGCCAGATCGATAAAGCTGCCGGTCACGTAAGAGGCGCTGTCGCTCAGCAGCCAGGCGATCGCCTCGGCCACCTCTTCCGGCTGACCGCCGCGCTGCATCGGCAGCGAGGCGGCTACGCGGTCCACGCGCCCCGGCTCGCCGCCGCTGGCGTGGATATCGGTATAAATCAGGCCGGGCCGCACGCCGTTGACGCGGATGCCCTCGGCGGCCACCTCCAGCGACAGGCCGATGGTCAGGCTGTCTACCGCACCTTTTGAGGCCGCATAGTCGACGTACTCGCCGGGCGATCCCAGGCGCGAGGCGGCGGAGGAGACGTTAACAATCGCCCCGCCCTGCCCGCCCCGGCGGTGGGACATGCGCTTTACCGCCTCGCGGCAGCAGAGAAAATAGCCGGTAACGTTGGTGCTCAGCACCTGATTGATGCGGGCGGCCGTCAGGTCTTCTACCCGGCTCTGCTGGAACAGGATGCCGGCGTTGTTGACCAGCGCCGCCAGCGGCTCGCCTTCCCGATCCAGGGCGCTGAACATCGCCATCACCTGCGCCTCATCGCCAACATCGGCCCGCAGCGCCAGCGCCTTCCCTCCCTGTGCCGCAATGGCGTTCACTACCGCAGTGGCCGCCACAATATTGTGGCGATAGTTCACCGCTACCGTATAGCCCGCTTTCGCCAGCAGCAGGGCCGTCGCTTTGCCGATCCCCCGGCTGGCGCCGGTCACCAGGGCAATTGCCATATTCCCTCCAGAAAAAAGGGCGCCGCGGCGCCCTGATTTATCAGCATTGATACGCTTACTGGTACTCGCTCATCGGCACGCAGGCGCAGAACAGGTTGCGGTCGCCGTACACGTCGTCGAGGCGCTTAACCGTCGGCCAGTACTTATTCTCCGCGCCCGCCGGGAAGACCGCCTGCTCGCGGCTGTAGCCGTGGCTCCACTCCGCCACCAGCTCCTGCTGGACGTGCGGGGCGTTGACCAGCGGGTTATCCGCCAGCGTCCACTCGCCCTGCTGCACGCGGTCAATCTCGGCGCGGATGGCCAGCATCGCGTCGATAAAGCGGTCCAGCTCGACTTTGCTTTCGGACTCAGTAGGCTCCACCATCAGCGTCCCCGCCACCGGGAACGACATGGTCGGGGCGTGGAAGCCGTAGTCGATCAGGCGCTTGGCGATATCCAGTTCGCTGATGCCGGTCTGCTCCTTCAGCGGGCGAATATCGAGGATGCACTCGTGGGCCACGCGGCCATCGCGACCGGTATAGAGCACCGGGAAGGCGTTCTTCAGACGGGTAGCAATATAGTTAGCGTTGAGGATTGCCACCTGGCTTGCCTTCTTCAGCCCTTCGGCGCCCATCATGCGGATGTACATCCAGCTGATCGGCAGGATCGAGGCGCTGCCGAACGGCGCGGCGGAAACCGCGCCCTGGCGGGTAAGCACGCCCTCAATCTGCACCACGCTGTGGCCCGGCACAAACGGCGCCAGATGCGCCTTGACGCCGATCGGGCCCATGCCCGGACCGCCGCCGCCGTGCGGAATGCAGAAGGTTTTATGCAGGTTGAGGTGCGAGACGTCGGCGCCGATATGGCCCGGTGAGGTAATGCCCACCTGGGCGTTCATGTTGGCACCGTCGAGATAGACCTGGCCGCCGAACTGGTGCACCACTTCACACACCTCGCGGATAGTCTCTTCGTAGACGCCGTGGGTGGATGGGTAGGTCACCATGATGCAGGAGAGGTTGGCGCCCGCCTGCCCGGCTTTGGCGCGCAGATCCGCCAGATCGATATTGCCGTTCTTGTCGCAGGCGACGACCACCACCTGCATACCCGCCATCTGCGCGGAGGCCGGGTTAGTGCCGTGGGCGGAGCTTGGGATCAGGCAGATATCGCGGTGGCCTTCATTGCGGCTTTCGTGATAGCGGCGGATCGCCAGCAGGCCCGCGTATTCGCCCTGGGCGCCGGAGTTCGGCTGCATGCACAGGGCATCGTAGCCGGTAAGCTTCACCAGCCACTCGGAGAGCTGGGCGATCATCTGCTGATAGCCTTCGGCCTGATCTGCCGGGCAGAACGGGTGCAGTTCGGCAAACTCAGGCCAGGTGATCGGGATCATTTCAGCGGCGGCGTTGAGCTTCATGGTGCAGGAGCCCAGCGGGATCATCGCCTGATTGAGCGCCAGATCTTTACGCTCCAGCGAGTGCATGTAGCGCATCATTTCGGTTTCGCTGTGGTAGCGGTTGAAGACCGGATGGGTGAGGATCTCGTCGCTGCGCAGCATCGCCGCCGGGATCGTGCGGCTGTCGCTTGCCACCTCTTGATCCAGCGCGTCGATCTCCAGCCCGCGGCCGTCGCCGAGCAGGACGGCAAACAGCGCCTGCACGTCTTCACGGGTGGTGGTTTCATCCAGCGTGATGCCGACGGCGTTATGGATATCGCTGCGCAGGTTGATCTGCGCGGCTTCGGCGCGGGCCAGCACCGCGGCTTTGTCCGCCACCTCGACGCACAGGGTGTCGAAGAAGTGGGCGTGGCGCAGTTTGAGACCTTTCTGCTGCAGGCCGGCGGCGAGGATGTCGGTCAGGCGGTGGATACGCCCGGCGATGCGCTTCAGCCCGGCCGGGCCGTGATAAACCGCGTACAGGCTGGCAATGTTGGCCAGCAGCACCTGGGAGGTGCAGATGTTAGAGTTCGCTTTCTCGCGGCGAATGTGCTGCTCGCGGGTCTGCATCGCCATGCGCAGGGCGGTGTTGCCCGCCGCGTCTTTCGACACGCCGATAATGCGGCCCGGCATGGAGCGCTTGAATTCATCTTTCGCGGCAAAGAAGGCGGCGTGCGGGCCGCCGTAGCCCATCGGTACGCCGAAGCGCTGGGCGGAGCCAAAGACGATGTCCGCGCCCTGCTTGCCCGGCGCGGTCAGCAGCACCAGCGCCATCAAATCGGCGGCGACGCTAACCACCACCTTGCGCTCTTTGAGCGAGGCAATCAGCGCGCTGTAGTCGTGCACTTCGCCGGTGGTGCCCACCTGCTGGAGCAGCACGCCGAACAGATCCTGATGGTCGAGGGCTTTCTCTGCCTCATCGACGAGCACCTCAAAGCCGAAGGTCTCCGCGCGGGTGCGCACCACGTCGAGAGTCTGGGGATGCACGTCGGCGGCCACGAAGAAGCGGTTGGCGCCTTTAATTTTGCTGACGCGCTTCGCCATCGCCATTGCCTCGGCGGCGGCAGTGGCTTCATCCAGCAGCGAGGCGGAGGCGATATCCAGCCCGGTCAGATCCAGCGTTATCTGCTGGAAGTTGAGCAGCGCTTCCAGACGACCCTGGGACACTTCCGGCTGATAAGGCGTATAGGCGGTATACCAGCCCGGATTCTCCAGCATGTTGCGCTGGATGACCGGCGGCAGCTGCACGGCGGCGTAGCCCATGCCAATGTAAGACTTAAAGCGCTTGTTGCGCCCGGCGATGGCCTTCAGCTCCGCCAGGGCGGCGTTTTCCGTCGCCCCCTCGCCCACCTGCGGCGGGAGGGGAAGCTGGATGTCCTTTGGCACAATCTGGCCGGTCAGCGCGTTTAACGATTCGGCGCCAACGGCGTTCAGCATCTCCTGCTGTTGGGCGGCGTCCGGGCCAATGTGGCGTTCGATAAACGCGCCGCGATTTTCAAGCTGACTTAGCGTCTGTGTCATGAGCGAGGGTTCCTGAAGCGTGCAGTGATTGGTGTTGCGGGGGAGGTTTGCCCCTCACCCCGACCCTCTCCCCTGGGGGGAGAGGGGGAACAAATTTATTCGTCTTCGAGCAGCGATGCGTAGGCTGCGGCGTCCAGCAGGGCAGCAAGCTGTGACTCGTCGCTGGCCTTAATGCGGAAGATCCAGCCTTCGCCGTACGGCGCATTGTTCACCAGCTCAGGTGAGTCGCCGAGCGCGTCGTTAACCGCCACGATTTCACCGCCAATTGGCGCATAAATGTCGGAAGCCGCTTTCACCGATTCGGCAACCGCGCAGTCGTCGCCCGCCTCAACGGTCTTACCCACGTCCGGCAGGTCAACAAACACCATGTCGCCCAGCAGCTCCTGCGCGTGCTCGGTAATGCCAACGGTGTATGTGCCGTCGGCCTCTTTGCGCAGCCACTCGTGTTCTTTGCTGTATTTCAGTTCTGCAGGTACATTGCTCATTAAATTTTCTCCGTAAACAGTGACTTACGCCACGGCCTTGCCGTTGCGTACAAAAACAGGTTTGGTGACCTTGACCGGCATCTCGCGGTTGCGGATCTGCACAACGGCCGTTTCGCCGATGCCCGCAGGCACGCGGGCGAGAGCAATGCTGTGGCCAAGCGTCGGCGAGAAGGTGCCGCTGGTAATAATGCCCTCCTGCTGATTGCCGTCGGCGTCGGTAAAGCGCACCGGCAGTTCGCCGCGCAGTACGCCCTTCTCGGTCATGACCAGGCCCACCAGCTGGTCGGTGCCCTTCTCGCGCTGGCTCTCCAGCGCCTCGCGGCCGATAAAGTCGCGGTCCGCCGGCTCCCAGGCGATGGTCCAGCCCATATTGGCCGCCAGCGGCGAGACGCCTTCGTCCATCTCCTGGCCGTACAGGTTCATGCCCGCCTCCAGGCGCAGGGTGTCGCGGGCGCCGAGGCCGCAGGGCTTCACGCCCGCTTCCACCAGCGCGCGCCAGAAGTCGGCCGCTTTCTCTTTCGGCAGGGCAATTTCATAGCCCGCTTCGCCGGTGTAACCGGTGGTAGCGATAAACAGGTCGCCCGCCTGCACGCCGAAGAACGGCTTCATGCCGGCGACGGCCGCGCGTTGCTCATCAGTGAACAGCGCCGCGGCTTTCGCCTGCGCATTCGGCCCCTGGACGGCGATCAGCGCCAGGTCGTCGCGCACGGTAATCTCCACGGCGAAGGGGGCGGCGTGTTCGGTTATCCATGCGAGGTCTTTTTCACGGGTGGCGGAGTTGACCACCAGGCGGAAGGTCTCTTCCGTAAAGAAGTAGACGATCAGATCGTCAATCACGCCGCCGGAGGCGTTAAGCATACCGCTGTAGAGCGCCTTGCCGGGTTTCGTCAGTTTGCCAACGTCGTTGGCCAGCAGGTAGCGCAGGAATTCGCGGGTGCGGGGACCGCGCAGGTCGACAATGGTCATGTGCGAGACGTCAAACATGCCGGCGTCGGTGCGCACCGCGTGGTGCTCGTCAATCTGCGATCCGTAGTGCAGCGGCATCATCCAGCCGTGGAAATCGACCATGCGGGCGCCGCACAGGGTGTGTTGTTCATACAGGGGCGTATGTTGAGCCATCTTTTCCTCGTCGAGTAAGGGGCTACTGGCATTTTGCGGGCTATCATCAGGCCGCAAAGTCCGGCCACGCAAACGTTATCCTTCGCCTGACGTTACCACCGAAGCAGGCGGGAGACCATAAGCCAGTGCAACGTATCACATTAGCTTATGACCCCAGGTCGGCAAAAACTCTACAGCACGATCGCCTGCCTTACTGCGATTAATGCCACATAAAATTAACATCCCTGGCAATTCTTCAGCGCAGGATGAGATTTCGTGCGGAAAAAAGGGCGTAACTTTCGCGGCCTGTTTTCGGCAGGATTAGTTTATCTAATGCGAAAAAGCAGGTGAAATTAGAATATTTCAAATGAGGGGTTATTCCCGGCGCGGGAGGCCGGGAGAGGAAAAGGAAGGGGTTAGCGCAGCCAGTCAGGAAGGTCGTTGAGGCCCATCGCCTGGCGGATCAGCTGCGGCTTAACGCCCGGCAGGGTATCGGCAAGCTTGAGGCCGAGATCGCGCAGCAGCTTTTTCGCCGGATTGCTGCCGGCAAACAGCTCGCGGAAGCCCTGCATCCCCGCCAGCATCAGCGCGGCGCTGTGCTTGCGGCTGCGCTCGTAGCGCCTAAGGTAAAAGTGCTGGCCGAAATCCTTACCCTGCCCGTGCAGGCGGCGAACTTCATCGATAAGCGCAGCGGCGTCCATAAAGCCAAGATTAACGCCCTGCCCGGCCAGCGGATGGATAGTGTGGGCGGCATCGCCCACCAGCGCCAGACGGTGGGCGGCGAACTGGCGGGCGTAGCGGCCGGTGAGCGGGAAGACCAGACGCTCGCTCTCCACCTGGCACAGCCCCAGCCGGTTATCAAATGCCAGGTTCAGCGCCTGGTTGAAGCCGGCTTCGTCAGCCTGCTGCATCCTCTGCGCCTCTTCCTGGCTCAGGGACCAGACGATAGAGCAGAGGTGCGGATCGCTGAGCGGCAGGAAGGCCAGAATGCCGTCGCCGTGAAATGCCTGCCGCGCCACCGCGCCGTGCGGCTCGGCGGTGCGGATGGTCGCCACCAGCGCGTGGTGGCGGTAGTCCCAGGAAGTGAGCGGAATATCGGCTTTTTCACGCAGCCAGGAGCGGGCGCCGTCGGCGCCCACCACCAGCTTCGCGGTCAGCATGTTGCCATCTTTCAGGGTCAGGAAAACTTCATTTTCGCCCCAGGCCACCTGCTGCACTTCGGCCGGCGCCATCAGCGTCACCTCCTGCAGCTGCTGCGCTTTTTGCCACAGCGCGCGGTGGATAACCCCGTTCTCGATGATATGCCCGAGATGGCTATAGCCGAGGCTGGCGTCGTCGAAGGCGATGCGCCCGAAGCTGTCGCGATCCCACACCTCCATGCCGTGGTAGCGGCTGGCGCGCAGGGCGAGGATAGCCTCCCAGACGCCGAGCTTTGCCAGCAGCTTCTCGCTGGCGGCATTAATCGCCGACACCCGAAGCTCGGGCGCAGCATCCGCGGCGACCGGCGCAGGCCCGGCCTGCTCAATCACCGCCACGCGCAGCCCGCTGCCCTGCAGGCCGCAGGCAACGGCCAGTCCAACCATTCCACCGCCAACGATAGCGACATCAACACTCTGCACTCTGCTACTCCTTTATCTCGCCACCATTCCGAGGGTGCGCTGCGCCAGCGCGCTGCGCGCCGGGGTGAATAATTCCATCGCCATCAGGCCGACGTTGCGCCCGGCCACCAGCGGCGCCCAGCGGTTAGCAAACAGATGCACCAGGCCGTCGGTCACGCCGACGGTGGCGTCTTTATCGGCGCCGCGGCGCTGCTGGTACTGACAGAGCAGCCCGTAGTCGCCGGGATCGGCGGCGCCGGATACCGTCTCCGCCAGCGACATCACGTCGCGCAGGCCGAGGTTAAAGCCCTGGCCGGCAATCGGATGCAGGGTCTGCGCCGCATTACCCACCAGCGCCAGCCGGTGGGCAACGGCGCGCTGCGCGCGGGTCAGCGACAGCGGATAGCCGCTGCGGGCGCCAGCGTGGGTTATGCGTCCCAGCCGCCAGCCGAAGGCCTGCTGCAGTTCGCGGCAGAAGCGTTCATCCGACCAGCCCAGCACGTCGTCGCGCCTCGCCAGAGAGTGGCACCACACCAGGGAGCAGCGGTTGCCGGACATCGGCAGCATCGCCAGCGGGCCGTGCGGGGTAAAGCGCTCAAAGGCGCGGCCTTCGTGCGGCAGCGAGGTGGTCACATTGGCAATCACCGCCAGCTGCTCGTAAGGCGCCTGCTGCCAGTCGATGCCGCAGCCTTCCGCCAGCGCCGAGCGCGAGCCGTCGGCGGCGACCAGCAGCGAGCCGGTCAGGGTTTCGCCGCTCTCAAGCGTGACGCTCGCCTCCTGCTGGCTGCGGGTGAAGCCGGCGACCCGCGCCGGGCAGTGGAGCGTCACGCCCGGCGCCTCGCGCAGCAGGGTAAACAGCCGCTGGCCGACGTCGTGCAGCTCAACCACATGGCCGAGGGCCGGTAAATCGTAATCCCCGGCCTCAAGGGTGACAAAACCGGCGTGGCCGCGATCGCTGACGTGAACCGTGCGAATGGGCGTGGCGCAGTCGCGCAGGGCCTGCCAGACGCCGACCCGCGCCAGCTGCTGGCAGGTCCCGGCGGCCAGCGCAATCGCGCGGGCGTCAAAACCGGGGTGCTGCTGCGAGCCGGGATCGGCCGCTTCAATCAGGTGTACCGGCGTTTTGCCGTCGCTCAGGCTGGAGATAGCCAGCGCCAGGGTAGCGCCGGTCATGCCGCCGCCAACGATAATCACGCTCATGGGCGGGCCGCCGCCATCAGCGCCTCGATATCGTCGGCGCGCTTTACCACCGACGCGGTCAGGTTTTCGTTGCCGTCAGCGGTAATCACGATATCGTCTTCAATACGGATGCCGATGCCGCGGTACTCCGCCGGCACGTCGGCGTCCGGGGCGATGTAGAGGCCCGGCTCGACGGTCAGCACCATGCCCGGTTCGAGGAGGCGCGAGCGGTCGGTGCCGTAGTAGCCGACGTCGTGAACGTCCAGGCCGAGCCAGTGGCTGAGGCCGTGCATAAAGTACGGGCGATGGGCATTGTCGAGGATCAGCTGGTCCACTTCGCCTTTGAGAATACCGAGATTCGCCAGCCCGGTGACCATAATGCGCACCACGGCATTCGTCACCTCGGCAATGGAGGTGCCCGGACGATAGAGCCTGAGCGCGGTTTCCAGCGACTCCAGCACGATATCGTAGATAGCCCGCTGGGCCGGCGTGAACTTGCCGTTGACCGGGAAAGTGCGGGTAATGTCGCCCGCGTAGCTCTGGTATTCGCAGCCTGCGTCAATCAGTACCAGCTCGCCGTCGCGCAATTCAGACTCATTTTCGGTGTAGTGCAGAATGCAGCCGTTTTCGCCGCCGCCGACAATGGTGTTGTAGGAGGGGTAGCGCGCGCCGTGGCGGGTAAATTCGTGGTGGATCTCGCCTTCCAACTGGTATTCAAACATCCCCGGACGGCACTTCTGCATCGCCCGGGTGTGGGCGAGCGCGGTAATTTCACCGGCGCGGCGCATAACCTCGAGCTCCTCCGCCGATTTAAACAGGCGCAGTTCGTGCACGATCGGCCGCCAGTCAATGACCGCCGGCGGCGCGGTCAGGTTCTGGCGGGAGCCTTTACGCAGCTTGTCCAGCGCGCGGAACAGGATGTCGTCCGCATAGGCGTATTCGCCCTGCGCGTGATACACCGCATCGAGGCCGTTGAGCAGCTGGTAGAGCTGGTCGTCGATTTCGCTGAAGGCCAGCGCGCGGTCAACGCCAAGCTTCGCCGGGGCGGCCTGCTGGCCGAGGCGGCGGCCGAACCAGATTTCGGCGGTGAGGTCGCGAACGCGGTTAAACAGCACGCTGTGATTGTGAGTGTCATTGCTTTTAATCAGCACCAGCGCCGCTTCCGGCTCGTTAAAGCCGGTGAAGTACCAGAAGTCGCTGCTCTGGCGGTACGGATATTCTGAATCTGCGTTGCGCGGCGCTTCCGGCGCGGCAAAGATAATGGCCGCGCTTCCCGGCTGCATCTGCGCCAGCAGCGCCTGACGGCGCCTGTCGAACTCCTGCTGTGTCATGACACTCCCCTTCGCGTTGTTGTTTTTAATGTAAGGTCGGCTTTTGCACTTCCGGGGCCGTCGGCTGCGGCCGGGTGAAATGGTCGTGGCAGAGTAGCGCCGCGACGCGAACGTACTCGACTATCTCTTCCAGCGACATCTCAAGCTCTTCCTGATCTTCGTCTTCGTCATAGCCCAGCTGGGCGATATTGCGCAGATCGTCGATAGCTTCGCCGGTTTCACCTTTGACTTTATCCAGCTTGGGCTGCGTGACGCCAAGCCCGAGCAGGAAGTGGTTTACCCAGCCCGCCAGGCCGTCGGCGCGGTCAAAGACGCTCACGTCGTCGCCTTCCGGCAGCCAGAGCTGGAACATAAAGCCCTCATCCTCCAGGGCGTCGCTGGTCACCGCGTAGACTTTACGCAGCGCTTCGGCCAGTTCGTGGCCAAAGGCCAGGCCCTCGTTAGTCAGGTCATGAACAAGCGTCATCCAGCTGCTGTCTTTGTTACCACCGCAGAGCATGCCGCTTATCAGACCGTGCATTTCAGCAGGCGTCAGGCCTACTCCCTGTTGGTTCAGTAGCCGGTTTACATCGCTGTAGCCAGGCATTTCGTTCTGTATAGACATGCTCATTCGTCATCGTTGGAGGAATATTCATGATATGCTAACACTTTGGACCCTGGCGAACCAGAAAAGGGCTTGTATGTCCCCACCAGGGTAGCTATAGTGTCGCCCCTTCAGGATGCCCGGCACGGGCTCGAAGGTAGCGCAGTCAATCAGCAGGAAGGTGGCATGTCTGCACAACCCGTCGATATAGAAATATTTGGTCGTTCACTGCGCGTGAATTGCCCACCTGAACAAAGGGATGCATTGCAGCTGGCTGCTGACGATCTGAATCAGCGGTTGCAAGATCTAAAAGAACGCACTAGAGTCACAAATACAGAGCAGCTGGTGTTTATCGCCGCCCTCAATATCAGCTACGAGCTGACTCAGGAGAAGGCGAAAACCCGCGATTACGCTGCCAGTATGGAACACCGCATTCGGATGCTCCAGCAGACCATCGAACAGGCTTTACTCGATCAGGGTCGCATATCCGAAAAGACGGGCTCCAGCTTTGAATAACACTTCATGGTTAGCTGTGGTAGAATAACCCTGAAGAACAAAATTTCTCTGAGATGTTTGCAAGCGGGCCAGTCCCCTGAGCCGATATTTCATACCACAAGAATGTGGCGCTCCACGGTCGGTGAGCATGCTCGGTTCGTCCGAGAAGCCTTAAGACTTTGGCGACACATTCACCTTGAACCAAGGGTTCAAGGGTTACAGCCTGCGGCGGCATCTCGGAGATTCCCTCTTTCTTCCACGATCATGACCACATCCTCTTCAGCCCGACAGTCCATACGCAAACTCATTCGCGAACGCCGACGCGCGCTAAGCGCCGCTGAACAGTCGCTGTTTGCCGAGCGGGCCGCCGGGCGCATGCTGGACTATCCGCCGGTGCGCAGCGCGCGCAGCGTGGCCCTGTTTCTCTCCTTTGACGGCGAGCTGGATACCCGGCCGCTGATTGACGCCCTCTGGCGCGAGGGTAAGCGGGTTTATCTCCCGGTTCTGCACCCCTTTAGCCCCGGCAATCTGCTGTTTCTGCGCTATCATCCGCGCTCTGAGCTGGTGGTAAATCGTCTGAAAATCAGCGAGCCGAGGCTCGACGTACGCGAGGTGCTGCCGCTCGATGAGCTGGATGTGCTGGTTACACCGCTGGTGGCGTTTGATGCGCAGGGGCAGCGTCTGGGGATGGGCGGCGGGTTTTATGACCGCACGCTGCAGAACTGGCGGCGCTACGGTTTGCAGCCGGTGGGCTATGCGCACGATTGCCAGCGGGTGGAGGCGCTGCCGGTGGAGAAATGGGATATTCCGCTGCCGGCGGTGGTGACGCCGTCAAATACGTGGACGTTCAGGCCCGGCTGACGCCGGGCCCGGCAAGACTCAGTACAGCAGCCGCGCCCGGATCGTCCCCGGGATCGCCTTCATCGCCTGCAGCGCCCTCTGCGCGACGTCTTCTTCCGCTTCAATATCAATTACCACGTAGCCCATCAGCGGCGACGTCTGCAGATACTGCGCGGCAATGTTGACGCCCTGCTCGGCAAAGATCTGGTTAATAGAGGTCAGCACGCCCGGACGGTTCTCGTGGATGTGCAGTAGGCGGCGGCCGCCGTGCAGCGGCAGAGAAACTTCCGGGAAGTTCACCGCCGATAGCGTTGAGCCGTTGTCGGAGTACTTCGCCAGTTTGCCGGCCACTTCCAGACCGATGTTCTCCTGCGCTTCCTGCGTCGAACCGCCGATGTGCGGGGTCAGGATCACGTTGTCGAACTCGCACAGCGGCGAGGTAAAGGGATCGGAGTTGGTCGCCGGCTCGGTCGGGTAGACGTCAATCGCCGCGCCGGCCAGGTGCTTGCTCGCCAGCGCATCGCACAGCGCCGGGATATCGACCACGGTACCGCGCGAGGCGTTAATCAGCAGCGAGCCCGGCTTCATCAGCGCCAGCTCTTCGCGTCCCATCATATCTTTGGTCGACGCATTCTCCGGCACGTGCAGAGTGACGACGTCGCTCATATTCAGCAGATCGGAGAGGTGCTGAACCTGGGTAGCGTTACCCAGCGGCAGCTTGTTTTCGATATCGTAAAAGTAGACGTGCATCCCCAGCGACTCCGCCAGAATGCCGAGCTGGGTGCCGATATGGCCGTAGCCGATAATGCCGAGCTTTTTACCGCGCGCTTCGAAGCTGCCGACGGCCTGCTTGTTCCAGACGCCGCGGTGCGCTTTGGCGTTGGCTTCCGGCACGCCGCGCAGCAGCAGCAGCAGTTCGCCAATCACCAGCTCCGCGACGGAGCGCGTATTTGAAAACGGGGCGTTAAAGACGGGAATACCGCGCTTCGCGGCGGCATCAAGATCGACCTGGTTGGTGCCGATGCAGAAGCAGCCGACTGCCACCAGCTTTTCTGCCGCCTGGAAAATCTCTTCGGTCAGATGGGTGCGCGAGCGAATGCCGATGAAGTGGGCGTCGCGAATCGACGCCTTCAGCTCTTCGCTGTCGAGCGCGCCTTTGTGAAACTCAATGTTGGTGTAACCTGCCGCCCGAAGGTTATCGATTGCTTTTTGATGCACGCCTTCGACCAGCAGAAACTTAATCTTCTCTTTTTCCAGCGAAACCTTAGCCATTTCCCCGCCCTGTCTTGATTCTGATGTTGTGATGAACCGGAGTCCACCTCAGCAACATATCAAAAAAAACTATCGCGGCAATATTGAAGCTTTTCGCAGGCGTCCTGAAGAAAGGTCATTCACGGAAGATTGTCAGCATAAAATGCTGGCGGCAGCAGAAAGCGTAGCGTGTTAATCAGATGTAATACAGAAATGTGACACAAGTCACCGAATTTGGGCAGGCGAAAATTTTTTCCGGGGGCCGCTGCGACCCCCGCCAGATCATTTGCCGATGGTTTTCACGCCGTCGGCGGTGCCGATCAGCGCCACGTCGGCGCCGCGGTTGGCGAACAGGCCGACGGTCACGACGCCCGGAATGCCGTTAATCGCGTTCTCAAGGGCAATCGCATCGAGGATCTCAAGATTGTGCACATCCAGGATAACGTTGCCGTTATCGGTCACCACACCCTGACGATACTCCGGGCGGCCGCCGAGCTTCACCAGCTGGCGGGCAACGGCGCTGCGCGCCATCGGGATAACCTCTACCGGCAGCGGGAATTTACCGAGAATATCCACCTGCTTGGAGGCGTCGGCAATACAGATAAACTTATCGGCGACGGAGGCGATGATTTTTTCGCGGGTCAGCGCGGCACCGCCGCCTTTGATCATCTGCATATGGCCGTTGATTTCGTCTGCGCCGTCCACGTAAATGCCGAGACGGTCCACTTCGTTGAGGTCGAAAACGTGAATACCCAGCGCCTTAAGCTTCGCGGTGGAGGCATCAGAGCTGGAGACCGCGCCCTCGATTTGCCCCTTCATCGTTCCGAGGGCGTCAATAAAGTGCGCCGCCGTTGAGCCGGTGCCAACGCCAACAATGGTCCCCGGCTGTACATACTGCAGCGCCGCCCAGCCAACGGCTTTTTTCAGTTCATCCTGCGTCATGGTTTGTTACCTGTGAAGTGATGAGATCGGCGCATTATAGACCATTGCCCGGGAAAAAGTCCTTGCCCGGACTGTGGGAAGAGGGTCAATTTCGTCTGTATCACAGTTAAATTTATGTCATAGTGCTGAATATCAAACTTTAAGGAGTCAGTCACAATAATGAAACGTCCGGACTACAGAACGCTGCAGGCGCTTGATGCCGTTATTCGGGAAAGAGGCTTTGAGCGCGCCGCACAAAAGCTGTGTATCACTCAGTCCGCCGTCTCACAGCGCATTAAACAGCTGGAAAATATGTTCGGCCAGCCGCTGCTGGTGCGTACTGTTCCGCCCCGCCCCACCGAGCAGGGGCAGAAACTGCTGGCCCTGCTGCGCCAGGTGGAGCTGCTGGAGGAGGAGTGGCTGGGCGATGAGCAGACCGGCTCAACGCCGCTGCTGCTGTCGCTGGCGATCAACGCCGACAGCCTCGCGACCTGGCTGCTGCCGGCGCTGGCCGGCGTGCTGGCCGACTCCCCTATCCGCCTGAATCTGCAAGTGGAAGATGAAACCCGCACTCAGGAGCGGCTGCGCCGGGGGGAAGTGGTCGGCGCGGTCAGCATACAGCCGCAGGCGCTGCCGAGCTGCCTGGTGGATCAGCTGGGCGCCCTCGACTACCTGTTCGTCGCGTCGCCGGCGTTTGCGCAACGCTATTTCCCCAACGGCGTCACCCGTTCGGCGCTGCTGAAAGCGCCGGTGGTGGCTTTCGATCATCTCGATGATATGCATCAGGCCTTCCTGCAGCAGAACTTCGATCTGCCGCCGGGAAGCGTGCCCTGTCATATTGTGAACTCATCGGAAGCTTTCGTGCAGTTGGCCCGCCAGAGCACGACCTGCTGCATGATCCCGCACCTGCAGATAGAGAAAGAACTCGCCTCCGGCGAGCTTATCGATCTGACGCCAGGCCTGTTTCAGCGCCGGATGCTCTACTGGCACCGCTTTGCGCCGGAAAGCCGCATGATGCGCCGGGTGACCGATGCCCTGCTGGCCTATGGGCACAAAGTGTTGCGGCAGAATTGATATAAAAAAGCCGGGTTTCCCCGGCTTTTTTATGCGTCACGTCTTTATTCTGCTTTCTTCTCTAGCGCAGCCGGCTTCGGCGCCGCGTCGGCGGCCTGCAGCTGGAACACCACATCAACCTGATCGTCAAACTGGATGGTCGGCTGCTCGTAGGTTTCCTGCGCCGACGTCGCCGGCGCCGCCTCGGCCTTCATCATCCGCACCATCGGGCTCGGCTGATAGTTTGAGACGTGGTAGCGCACGCTGTAAACCGGCCCCAGCTTCGCGTGGAAGCCTTCCGCCAGCGCCTGCGCCTGGTGAACGGCGTCATCAATGGCCGCCTTGCGGGCCTTGTCTTTATAGGTGTCCGGTTGCGCAACGCCCAGCGACACCGAGCGGATCTCGTTCAGCCCGGCCTTGAGGGCGCCGTCCAGCAGAGAGTTCAGCTTATCCAACTGGCGCAGGGTCACTTCCACCGAGCGTACCGCGCGGTAGCCCTTGAGAATGCTTTTACCGTTCTGGTAGTCGTAATCCGGCTGGGTGCGCAGGTTGGCCGAGCGGATATCTTTCTTGGCAATGCCGTTCTGCTCAAGGAAGGAGAGATACTGGGCGACGCGATCGTCGGCCTGCTTTTTCGCCGAAGCGGCATCTTTTGCCGCGACGTTAACTTCAATGGCCAGGGTGGCCATATCCGGCACCGCATCGACGCTGGCGGTGCCCGAGGTGACAATGTGCGGTCCGTCCGGCAGTTCGCTCGCCTGAACCGACATTGTGCTGAAACCCACCAGTGCCGCGAGGGCCATCACTTTAAACTTCACTGTCCTTCCTCCATGCTACTGATTTACCCGATACAGGGTGCATGGAGCAAGCTTAGCCCCTCAGCGATGAAAGTCCATAGGAGAAGGCTTAGAGGGCGTTAACTGAACAAAGCCTGAACGTGCGCAACGCCTTCTTTCGCAAGCTGAAAGGCGATAAACCACATCACGCCGCCCACCAGCAGGTTAATCACCCGCTGGGCGCTGGCGGTGCGCAGGCGCGGCGCCAGCCACGCGGCCAGCAGCGCAAGGCCAAAGAACCACAAAAACGAGGCGCTGACGGTGCCGAGGGCGAACCAGCGTCTGGGCTCTGCGTCCAGCTGGCCGCCGAGGCTGCCGAGCACCACGAAGGTATCAAGATAGACGTGGGGATTAAGCCAGGTCACCGCCAGCATGGTCACGATAATCTTCCAGCGCCCCTGCCTGGAGGCCTCTACGCTGGCTATCTCTACGTCGGGGCCGAAGGCGGTCTTCAGCGCGCCGAAGCCGTACCACAGCAAAAAGGCGACGCCGCCCCAGGTGACCAGCCCCAGCAGCCACGGCGACTGCATCAGCAGCGCGCTGCCGCCGAAGATCCCGGCGCAGATCAGCAGCAGGTCGCTGAGGGCGCAGAGCAGGGCAATCATCAGGTGGTACTGGCGGCGAATCCCCTGGTTCATGACGAAGGCATTCTGCGGCCCCAGCGGCAGGATCATCGCCGCACCGAGGGCAAGCCCCTGAAAGTAATAAGATAACACGATTCATTCTCTCGCTAAGATGGGTCAACGGCGAGACTATAGCGCGGGAGAATCATTAGCGGAAATGGGTAATTTTAATCGCAGATTAGCAACGCTAATAAGATACAAAAAGGCCCGCGGCGAAGGCGCGGGCCGGGCGGGCGTTCAGCAGGCTTACTCCTGTTCAGCCTCTTTCACGCGCTTGAAATTGACGTCCATCTGCGGATACGGGAAGCTGATGCCGTTGGCGTCAAAATCGCGCTTCACGCGCTCCAGCACGTCCCAGTAGACGTTTTGCAGATCGCTGCTTTTGCTCCAGCAGCGCACCACGAAGTTGATGGAAGAGGCGCCCAGCTCGTTGAGGCGCACGGTCATATCGCGATCCTTGAGGATACGCTCGTCGGACTCAATGATATTGGTCAGCAGCTGCTTCACCTGGTCGATATCGGAGTCGTAGGCCACGCCGATGATAAACTCGTTGCGGCGCACCGGCTCGCGGGAGTAGTTGATGATATTGCCGGCGATGATTTTACCGTTAGGAATAACGACAATTTTGCCGTCAACGGTGCGCATGGTGGTAGAAAAAATCTGCACGTGCAGCACGGTCCCCGCCACGCCGCCGAGATCGACATACTCCCCGGCGCGGAACGGGCGGAACATCACCAGCAGCACGCCTGCCGCCAGGTTAGAAAGCGAGCCCTGCAGCGCCAGGCCGACGGCCAGACCGGCGGCGCCGAGTACCGCGATAATCGAGGCCGTCTGCACGCCCACGCGCCCCAGGGCGGCAATTAACGTGAAGGCGATAATCGCGTAGCGCAGCATGGCGGAGAGAAAGTCCGCCACCGTGGCATCGATTTTACGCCCCACCATTACGCGGTTCACCGTATTTGACACCACCCTCGCCACAATCATACCGACGATAATGATGGCGATCGCCGCGACGATATTGACCGCATAGCTCAGCAGCAGCGCCTGGTTGCGCACCAGCCACGACCCCGCGTGATTTATACTGTCGACAACATTCAGATCTTCCATTCAATATTCCTTATGGCTACCCGTTCGGGAGATAAAAAGCGGCGTCATAACTGACGGCACAGAACACTAAAGTTAAACAAAAAGTGCCACTTTTGCCAAGTCCGTCACAGTATCAATTCAGATTATGCTGTTGAAAAAGCATAAAAAAGCCCGCTAATCAGCGGGCTCATTCAGCATAACGCGGCCTGAATTACAGGACGTCGATAGCGTTCAGCTCTTTGAATGCCTGCTCCAGACGCTTGACCATGGAGGTCTGGGCAGCGCGCAGCCATACGCGCGGATCGTAGTATTTCTTGTTCGGCTGGTCTTCGCCTTTCGGGTTGCCCAGCTGACCCTGCAGGTAAGCTTCGTTCTCTTTGTAGTAGTTCAGGATCCCGTCCCAGGTGGCCCACTGGGTGTCGGTATCGATGTTCATTTTGATAACACCGTAGCTGACGGAATCTTTGATTTCCTGCGCAGTAGAACCGGAACCGCCGTGGAATACGAAGTTCAGGCTGTTGTGCGGCAGGTTGTGTTTTTTGGACACATATTCCTGCGAGTCGCGCAGGATAGTCGGGGTCAGTTTAACGTTGCCCGGCTTGTACACGCCGTGGACGTTACCGAAGGAGGCCGCGATGGTGAAGCGCGGGCTGATTTTGCTCAGCTCAACGTAGGCATAGTCTACGTCTTCCGGCTGTGTGTACAGCGCGGAAGCGTCCATGTGGCTGTTGTCCACGCCGTCTTCTTCGCCGCCGGTGCAGCCCAGTTCGATTTCCAGGGTCATGCCCATTTTGGACATGCGCGCCAGATATTTGGAGCAGATCTCGATGTTTTCTTCCAGAGACTCTTCGGACAGGTCAATCATGTGGGAAGAGAACAGCGGTTTGCCGGTCGCGGCAAAGTGTTTTTCACCGGCGTCCAGCAGGCCGTCGATCCACGGCAGCAGTTTCTTGGCGCAGTGGTCGGTGTGCAGGATAACCGGCACGCCGTAGTGTTCAGCCATCTGGTGAACGTGATGCGCACCGGAGATAGCGCCGAGGATAGCCGCGCCCTGAGGCACGTCGGTTTTCACGCCTTTACCGGCGATGAATGCCGCACCGCCGTTAGAGAACTGAACGATAACCGGCGCTTTAACTTTGGCAGCAGCTTCCAGAACGGCGTTGATGGAGTCGGTGCCCACGCAGTTTACTGCCGGCAGCGCGAAGTTGTTATCTTTCGCGACCTGGAACACTTTCTGAACGTCGTCGCCAGTGATGACGCCCGGTTTTACGAAATCAAAAATTTTAGACATGTTACGGAGTCCTGTATCTGTATCTTCGACCGTTGAAAAGGGTTGCTGACTGGACACATGCGTACCAACAGCCTGCAAAAAACAGGCGGGTTACCCCGCCTGAACAAACTTACTTCTTAGCACGCTCTTCGAGCATGGCGACCGCCGGCAGAACCTTGCCTTCGACGAATTCGAGGAACGCGCCGCCGCCGGTAGAGATGTAGGAGATTTTGTCTGCGATACCGAACAGGTCGATAGCCGCCAGGGTATCGCCGCCGCCGGCGATGGAGAAGCCTTCGCTGTCGGCGATAGCGTTAGCGACGATTTCGGTGCCTTTACGGAAGTTCGGGAACTCGAAGACGCCAACCGGGCCGTTCCACAGAATGGTTTTGGCATTTTTCAGGATATCAGCCAGCTTCTGGGCAGAAACGTCGCCGAGGTCCAGGATCTGCTCGTCGTCTTTGATGTCGTTAACGGACTTCAGGGTCGCCGGCGCAGTTTCGGAGAACTCGGTCGCCACGCGCACGTCGGTCGGAACCGGGATATCGCAGGTGCTGAGCAGGCGCTTAGCTTCGTCAACCAGGTCTGCTTCATACAGGGATTTACCCACGTTGTGGCCCTGAGCGGCAACGAAGGTATTGGCAATACCGCCGCCGACAATCAGCTGATCGGCGATTTTGGACAGGGAATCCAGCACGGTCAGTTTGGTAGAGACTTTAGAGCCACCCACGATAGCCACCATCGGACGCGCCGGCTCTTTCAGCGCTTTACCCAGCGCTTCCAGCTCAGCCGCCAGCAGCGGGCCCGCACAGGCGACGTCAGCAAACTTGCCGATGCCGTGAGTCGAGGCCTGCGCGCGGTGCGCGGTGCCGAAGGCATCCATCACGAACACGTCGCACAGGGCGGCGTATTTTTTGGAGAGCGCTTCGTCGTCTTTTTTCTCGCCTTTGTTAAAGCGAACGTTTTCCAGAACCACCAGCTCGCCGGCAGCCACGTCAACGCCGTCGAGGTAATCTTTTACCAGACGTACCGGGCTTGAGAGCTTGTCTTTCAGGTAATTAACCACCGGCAGCAGAGAGAACTCTTCGTTGTACTCGCCTTCAGTCGGACGACCCAGGTGGGAAGTGACCATCACTTTAGCACCCTGTTTCAGGGCCAGCTCGATAGTCGGCAGAGAGGCGCGGATACGCGCATCGCTGGTCACTTTGCCCTCTTTAACCGGTACGTTCAGATCCGCACGGATAAAAACGCGTTTCCCAGCCAGATCCAGATCGGTCATCTTAATTACAGACATGGTGAATCCTCTTATTGATTCTAAAGTTTTGCAGGCGTCTTCACGCCTTACCTGAAACCTGTGGCGGCCATTGCTAACGTCGTGTCGATCATGCGGTTAGCAAAGCCCCATTCATTGTCGCACCAGACCAGCGTTTTGATCAGATGCGCCCCACTCACCCGCGTCTGGGTGCCATCAACGATAGCGCTGTGCGGATCGTGGTTAAAATCAGTGGAGACCAACGGTAATTCCGTATAGTCAACTATACCATGAAATGCCCCCTGCGCCGCTTTTTGCAGCAACAGGTTGACTTCGCAGGCTTTTACCGGATGCTTCACGGTAACGCTCAGGTCGATGGCGGTGACGTTAATGGTCGGCACGCGCACGGCAATCGCCTCAAAACGGTCATTAAACTGCGGAAAAATGCGGGTGATGCCCGCCGACAGTTTGGTATCCACCGGGATGATTGACTGGCTGGCCGCGCGCGTGCGCCTGAGGTCAGGGTGGTAGGCGTCAATCACCTGCTGATCGTGCATCGCCGAGTGGATAGTGGTGACGGTGCCGGACTCGATGCCAAAGGCGTCGTCCAGCAGCTTAATCACCGGAATAATGCAGTTGGTGGTGCAGGAAGCATTGGAGACGATGCGGTGTTCGCCGCGCAGCTCGTCGTGGTTAACGCCGTAGACCACCGTCGCGTCAAGATCGCTGCTGCCGGGATGTGAAAAGAGCACTTTCTTCGCGCCCGCCGCCAGGTGCGCCTCGCCGTCTTCGCGGCTGCCGTATACGCCGGTGCAGTCCAGCACCACGTCAACGCCCAGCTCGCGCCAGGGCAGCGCCGCAATGGTCCGCTCATGCAGCAGGCGGATGGTATCGTCGCCAACGAACAGCTGCTCCCGCTCCTGACGCACGTCCAGCGCGAAGCGGCCGTGGCTGGTGTCGTACTTCAGCAGGTGCGCGATGCCCGCAGCATCCGCCAGTTCATTGATGGCCACTACGGTAATTTCCGGCCGGCGCCCGGTTTCATACAGAGCGCGGACCACGTTACGTCCAATGCGGCCAAAACCATTAATCGCTACGCGTACGGTCATAAGTCTCCTGCAATGCACTCCCTGATTACGGTGGCTGAAAGCCTAATCCAGCCTCGCGCAGAAGGGAATGCCTGCCGCCGCAAACGGCGACTGATTGCTTAATTGTCGAACATTTAATCGACTGAAACGCTTCAGCCAGAGTAATCGAAACGAGGAATAAAAGGAATGGTTGTCCAGAGGAAGGTGTACGTTATCTGATGTACATCACATTTTCGCAGGAATAATTTACAGCGGGTTCACATTTGATCTGAAGAAAAGAAAACAGCCAAAACAAAAGCGCCTCTCCCGCAGGAGAGGCTCGTCTATATTCCTCTCCCCGAGGGAGAGGAAACGGGCATTACAGCAGTTCTTTCGCCTTAGCCAGCACGTTCTCGACGGTAAAGCCGAACTCTTCAAACAGCTGCTCTGCCGGGGCAGATTCGCCGAAGGTGGTCATACCGACGATAGCGCCGTTCAGGCCCACGTACTTGAACCAGTAGTCGGCGATACCCGCCTCAACGGCAACGCGCGCGCTAACCGCTTTCGGCAGTACGGATTCGCGGTAGGCCGCATCCTGCTTGTCGAAGGTATCGGTAGACGGCATGGAGACTACGCGCGCCTTCACGCCTTCGGCGGTCAGCTTCTCCCAGGCCGCAACCGCCAGCTCAACTTCGGAACCGGTGGCGATGAAGATAACCTGCGGCTGACCGTCAGAATCTTTCAGCACGTAACCGCCGCGGGCGATATCTTTCAGCTGCTGCTCAGAACGCTCCTGCTGTGCCAGGTTCTGGCGGGAGAGGATCAGCGCAGTCGGGCCGTCCGCGCGCTCAACGCCGAACTTCCACGCCGCCGCAGACTCAACCTGGTCACACGGACGCCAGGTGGACATGTTCGGGGTCAGGCGCAGAGAAGCCACCTGCTCTACCGGCTGGTGAGTCGGGCCATCTTCGCCAAGACCGATGGAGTCGTGGGTGTAGACCATCACCTGACGCACCTTCATCAGCGCCGCCATGCGCGCCGCGTTGCGGGCGTATTCAACGAACATCAGGAAGGTAGAGGTGTACGGCAGGAAACCGCCGTGCAGGGAGATACCGTTGGCGATCGCGGTCATGCCGAATTCGCGCACGCCGTAGTGGATGTAGTTACCGGCAGTATCTTCGTTAATGGCTTTTGAACCGGACCACAGAGTCAGGTTCGACGGCGCCAGGTCAGCGGAGCCACCGAGGAATTCCGGCAGCAGCGGACCGAAGGCTTCGATCGCATTCTGGGACGCCTTGCGGCTGGCGATTTTCGCCGGGTTCGCCTGCAGCTTCGCGATGAACTCGTTAGCCTTAGCGTCGAAGTCGGCCGGCATCTCGCCCTTCATGCGGCGGGTAAACTCAGCGGCTTCCTGCGGGAAGGCTTTAGCGTAGGCGGCAAACTTATCGTTCCACGCGGACTCTTTCGCCTGGCCTGCTTCTTTTGCATCCCACTGGGCGTAGATTTCAGACGGGATCTCAAACGGACCGTATTTCCAGCCAAGCGCTTCGCGGGTCAGCGCGATCTCAGCGTCGCCCAGCGGCGCGCCGTGGGAGTCGTGGGTGCCCTGCTTGTTCGGGGAGCCGAAGCCGATAATCGTTTTGCACATCAGCAGGGACGGCTTGTCGGTAACCGCACGCGCCTCTTCCACCGCGCGCTTAATCGCATCAGCATCGTGACCGTCAACGCCGCGAACCACGTGCCAGCCGTAGGCTTCAAAGCGCTTCGCGGTATCGTCGGTGAACCAGCCTTCAACGTGACCGTCGATGGAGATACCGTTGTCGTCATAGAACGCCACCAGCTTGCCCAGCTTCAGCGTGCCCGCAAGGGAGCACACTTCGTGGGAGATCCCTTCCATCATGCAGCCGTCGCCCATGAAGGCGTAGGTGAAGTGGTCCACGATATCGTGGCCCGGACGGTTGAACTGCGCCGCCAGGGTTTTCTCGGCGATAGCCATACCTACCGCGTTAGCAATGCCCTGACCCAGCGGACCGGTGGTGGTTTCAACACCGGGAGTGTAGCCCACTTCCGGGTGGCCCGGAGTCTTAGAGTGCAGCTGGCGGAAGTTCTGCAGCTCGGACATCGGCAGGTCATAGCCGGTGAGGTGCAGCAGGCTGTAAATCAGCATGGAGCCGTGGCCGTTCGACAGCACGAAGCGGTCGCGATCGGCCCAGGAAGGGTTCTGCGGGTTGTGGTTCATGAAATCACGCCACAGGACTTCGGCAATGTCGGCCATACCCATCGGGGCACCCGGGTGACCGGATTTGGCTTTCTGTACTGCGTCCATGCTCAGCGCACGAATAGCATTAGCAAGCTCTTTACGTGAGGACATTTTGACTCCAGTTCGTACTGTTGAAGGCCCTGCATAAAACGCCTTGACGACAGCGCGTTTTAGGCTACGCCGGAAAAATGTGCCAACAATGTAACTCAAGCGATTAAGCATGTACATGGAGCATCCTCGCGCCACCTGGGAAATATCCGCATTGCAGAATCGCTGTACGCAATCTGCTCGCCAGTACGGATCGCTATTCTTTATACTGGGCGCACCGCCATACTGAGCACACTGTCTCGCACAGCGTGGCGGCCGACAATTCAAATGGCGTTGATACTCATTGATGGAAAATAACGATGAACATTCGTAGCTTACTAGTTGCTCTGGGGATAGCGGGTGCGTTAACCGGCTGTCAGAACATGGATTCCAACGGATTGATGAGCTCCGGGGCTGAGGCGCTGCAGGCCTACACCCTGACCGATGCCCAGGTGAAAGAGCTGAGCGACAAGGCCTGTACTGAAATGGACAGCAAGGCCACCATTGCCGCCGCGGGCAGCGACTACGCCCAGCGGCTGAATAAAATCGCCGCCGCCCTTGGCGACAACATTAACGGTCAGCCGGTGAACTATAAGGTGTACGTCACCAAAGACGTCAACGCCTTCGCTATGGCTAACGGCTGCATCCGCGTTTACAGCGGCCTGATGGATATGATGAACGACAATGAAGTCGAAGCGGTAATTGGTCACGAAATGGGCCACGTGGCGCTTGGGCACGTGAAAAAGGGCATGCAGGTTCAGCTGAGCACCAATGCCGTGCGCGTTGCCGTCGCCTCGGCGGGCGGCACGATAGGCAGCCTCTCCCAGTCACAGCTTGGGGATCTTGGCGAGAAGCTGGTCAACGCTCAGTTCTCGCAGCGCCAGGAGTCGCAGGCCGACGATTACTCCTACGACCTGCTGCGCAAGCGCGGCATCAGCCCGGCAGGCCTGGCCACCAGCTTCGAGAAACTGGCGAAGCAGGAAGCGGGGCGTCAGAGCACCATGTTTGACGATCACCCGGCGTCCGAAGAGCGCGCCCAGCACATTCGCGATCGGATGAAAGCTGACGGAATTAACTGATCGCTGCGGGAGGCGTAATGCCTCCCACTTTATGTATAGCACCAAATGCTAATTTAAGAGCATATATCGTTAAATCAGGCTTACTTCGTTAATAAGCGATTCATTCGACGACTAATATCAGCGCAGAATAATATTTCACAACCCCGCCTAAAAATACATTTATTATGCTTTAAAAAAGCCTAATTAGTAACAGATTAAATATTCCAACCCCAGCTGGCGCATACCACGTCTCCTGCTATCATAGCAATAAGACATACGCATATTGTTATTGCATTCCTTTATTATTCAGGTAACTTCCCGTTACACAGCAACTCACTTTGACAACAGTTAATAAGAGACGTTTCCTCAGTGAAAAAACAAATTTCATTAATCGCCTTAGGATTAATGGCCGCCGTACCGGCCATCGCCAGCCAGCAGTCTGACAGTAAAGGTTTTATCGACGACAGCCATTTAGATGTGCTGCTGCGCAACGCCTATATTAACCGCGACTACCAGGACGGGCTGGAAGATAAAGCCGAATGGGGCCAGGGGATCATCACCACCTTCAAATCCGGCTTTACTGAGGGCGTGGTTGGCTTCGGCGTTGACGGTATCGCGCAGTATGCCGTACGTCTCGATGGCGGCCGCGGCCGCAGCGGCGCGGGCGGCATCGACTTCTTTAAGCAGAACGACGATGGCAAGGCTAAAAGCAACCTGGCCAAATTTGGCGCCACCGCCAAAATGCGCTTCTCAAATACTGTCCTGAGCTACGGTACCCAGAATCCGGTGCTGCCTATCCTGTACGCCGATGATTCGCGTCTGCTGCAGGAAACCTACACCGGTACGCTGTTAACCTCGCAGGAAATTGAAGGCCTGGACGTTAGCGCAGGCTACTTCACCGACGAGCAGCGCAAGAGTGACGACCGCCACAACAGCGGCCTGAAGAGCATGACCTTCGGCGGCGCCAGCTACCAGTTCAACGATCAGTTCAGCGGCGCGTTTTACGCCTCCAACGTTGAAAACGTCCTCAACAAACAGTACCTGGGCCTGAACTTCAAGCAGCCGTTCGCCACCGGCCAGCAGCTGGTGCTCGATTTTAACGGCTATAATTCGCGCCTGAAGCGCGGCTACGCTAACGAACTGGACACCGGTCGTAACAACACCATCTGGAGTCTGGCGGCCAGCTATATCTGGGACATCCACACCTTTAAGCTCGCCTGGCAGCAGAACAACGGCAGCACCGGCTATAACTACGGCGGCTATCGCAATCGCGGCGGCGTCGGCGACGGCGGCAACACCATCTGGCTGGCAAACTCCTACTGGTCAGATTTTAACGGCGAGGACGAGCGCTCATGGCAGGCCTCTTACGGTCTGGACCTGGGCGGCCTCGGACTGCCTGGCCTGAGCTGGACCACCGCCTACGTCAACGGCGATAACATCAAAACCTCCGCCACCAGCAACGGTAAAGAGCACGAGTGGTTCAACCAGGTGCAGTACCAGGTACAGGACGGCCCGGCAAAAGATCTGAAGTTCAAGGTCCGCTACTCGGTGCTGCGCGTCTCCAACAACGCCAGCGACTACAACTCCAGCGGTAACGAGATCCGCGTGTTCGTCGATTATCCGTTCAACGTCTTCTAAAAACAAAAACGCCTCTTCATTCACCGAAGAGGCGTTTCTTTCTCTGCCCGCGATTACTCGCCTTTCTTCGCCGCCTGAATGTAAAGCATCTCCAGAGCCAGGGTCGCTGCCGCCAGGGCAGTGATCTCCGACTGGTCATAGGCCGGGGCCACTTCCACAACATCCATACCGACGATATTCAGATCCTTAAGGCCGCGCACCAGCTTAATGGCGCGATCGGAGGTCAGGCCGCCGATCACCGGCGTGCCGGTGCCCGGCGCGAAGGCCGGATCGAGGCAGTCGATGTCAAAGGTCAGGTACACCGGCATGTCGCCGACGATCTGCTTCACCTGGGCGATGATGTCGTCCACGCCGCGATCGTTCACCTGGCAAGCGTCGAGCACGGTAAAGCCGTTGTCTTTATCAAACTCGGTGCGGATGCCGATTTGCACCGAGTGGTTCGGGTCAATCAGGCCCTCTTTCGGCGCGGTGTAGAACATGGTGCCGTGATCGAATTCGCAGCCGTTGGCGTAGGTGTCGGTGTGGGCGTCAAAATGCACCAGCGCCATTTTGCCGAAGTGCTTCGCGTGGGCGCGCAGCAGCGGCAGGGTGACAAAGTGGTCGCCGCCGAAGGAGAGCATGCGCTTGCCGGCCGCCAGCAGGCGCTCGGCGTGGGCCTGCAGCTTTTCGCTCATCTCACGGGCATCGCCAAAGGCGTACACCAGGTCACCGCAGTCCACCACGTTCAGGCGCTCGCGCATGTCGAAGTTCCACGGGAAGCGGTAGTGCTCCCAGGCGAGGTTAGTGGACACCTGGCGAATCGCCGCCGGGCCGTGGCGGCCGCCGGCGCGCCCGGAGGTGGCCATATCAAACGGTACGCCGGTGATCACCCACTCGGCGTCGCTGTCGTAGGGCTGGAAGTTCAGCGGCAGGCGTAAAAAACCAAAAGCGTTCGATACCAGAGAGTTGTCGTACTGATGACCTAAAGTGCTCATTGAAATGACCTCGAGTCGTTAATGAGATAAATAAAAAAACCCCTCCGCGTCGTTAGGCCCGACGAGGAAGGGTTTCAATTTTGCTACAGCTTATGCGGCGGATTATCGCTGCAAATTTATGCGGATTCAAGGGGGGCTCCCCTCACCCGTCCCCTCTCCACGGAGGGGAGAGGGGATCCGGGCAATGCAACCGCTCTACTCGTCTTCCAGATAAGTATATCCGTACAGCCCCGCCTCGAACTCTTCCAGGAACTGCTGCTGCAGCGCCTCGTCCAGCCCGGTCTGCTTCACCTGATCGCGGAACTGGATCAGCAGGGTTTTGGCATCCAGCTGCACGTAGGCCAGCATGTCCGCCACGGTATCGCCCTCGTCGGAAAGCTCCACCTCCACGCTGCCGTCCGGAAAGACGAACACGTCAACCGCCTCGGTGTCGCCGAACAGGTTGTGCATGTTGCCGAGAATTTCCTGATAGGCGCCGACCATAAAGAAGCCCAGCATCGGCGGGTTCTCCGGATCGTACTCCGGCATCGGCATGGTGGTCGCGATGCCGTCGCCGTCTACATAGTGGTCGATAGCCCCGTCGGAGTCGCAGGTAATGTCCAGCAGCACCGCGCGGCGCTCCGGGGCGTGGTTCAGCCCTTCCAGCGGCAGCACCGGGAACAGCTGGTCAATGCCCCAGGCATCCGGCATCGACTGGAACAGAGAGAAGTTGACGTACATCTTGTCCGCCATCCGCTCCTGCAGCTCGTCGATGATTGGCCGGTGCGCGCGGTTGCTCGGATCGAGCTGCTTCTGCACTTCGCGGCAGATGCTCAGATAGAGCTGCTCGGCCCACGCCCGCTCCTGCAGGGTGAAGTTACCCGAAGAGTAGCCAACGTGAATATCATGCAGGTCCATCTGGCTGTCGTGCAGCCACTCGCGCAGGGAGCGGCGGGTGCCCGGCTCGTTCATCTCCTGCCAGGTTTCCCACATGTTCTGCAGCGGACGCGCGGCATCGGCCTCGGGGGCCGAGGGGGTGGTGTATTCGTTGCGCTCAACGCCAATGATGTTGGAGACCAGCACGGTGTGGTGCGCGGTCACCGCCCGGCCCGACTCGGTGATCACCGTCGGGTGCGGCAGGCCGTTCTCTTCGCAGGCGTCGCCAATCGCCCAGATAATATTGTTGGCGTATTCATTGAGGCCGTAGTTCACCGAGCAGTCGGACTGGGAGCGGGTACCCTCGTAGTCCACGCCCAGACCGCCGCCGACGTCGAAGCACTGGATATTGACGCCCAGCTTGTGCAGCTCGACGTAAAAGCGCGCGGACTCGCGCACGCCGGTGGCGATATCGCGAATATTGGCCATCTGCGACCCGAGATGGAAGTGCAGCAGCTGCAGGCTGTCGAGGCGGCCCGCGGCGCGCAGGGTTTCTACCAGCTGCAGCACCTGGGTTGCCGCGAGGCCGAACTTCGACTTCTCGCCGCCGGAGGACTGCCACTTGCCGGAGCCCTGCGAGGCCAGGCGCGCACGCACGCCGAGGCGCGGCACCACGTTGAGGCGCTCCGCCTCTTCCAGCACGATAGCAATCTCGGACATCTTCTCGATAACCAGATAGACCTTGTGGCCCATCTTCTCGCCGATCAGCGCCAGGCGAATGTACTCCCGGTCTTTGTAGCCGTTGCAGACGATGACGCTGCGGGTCATCCCGGCGTGGGCCAGGACGGCCATCAGTTCGGCCTTCGACCCCGCCTCCAGCCCCAGCGGTTCGCCGGAGTGGATCAGAGACTCAATCACCCGGCGGTGCTGGTTGACCTTAATCGGATAAACCAGGAAGTAGTCGCCGCTGTAGCCGTACGACTCGCGGGCGCGCTTGAAGGCGGCGTTGATGGAGCGCAGGCGGTGCTGGAGGATCTGCGGGAAGCAGAACAGCGCCGGCAGACGCTGGCCCTGGGCTTCGCGGGCCTTGACCAGCTGCGCCAGATCGACGCAGGCGTTGGGCACGTCCGGGTCCGGGCAGACGCTAATATGCCCGAGCTCGTTGACGTCGTAGTAATTGTTGCCCCACCAGGCGATGTTGTAGGTGCGCAGCATCTTGCTGGCTTCCTGGGAGTTCATAGCCACCTCCTGCATGGAACGTAGTACACCCTGATCGCCTGCTGACGATGGGGAAGAGAAAGTCATGTCGTCAGACATAGCGAACCTCACTGACTGTTGAAAGTGTAAAACAGCAAACTACTATCGCAATGTTACCAGGTGATAACAACCCATATACGGCGCCGCAATCCAGCAGAGAATGCTGAAAAGCCGCCGGTGCGACCGGTTTCATGTTCATATCAATTAGGAATACACGTATCCGGGGCGTACAGGCCGCCGGAGAAACCACGAGAAAACTCCCGGAAAGGAGCGCCCTTGTCCAGTTATCGCAGGGCCTGACCGGCTCTGGAGTCCTGAGATGTGCCGTGATGGGAAATACGGCGGCAGATTTGCACGCTATTGATGCAGGATGCGGGGAACAGACGCGCACCGGAACGGTACGACAGATTCAGCGAAGAACGGCGGTTCATTATCTCGTATCACCTCCACGCCGGCCTCCTGAGACCAGCGACAAGCTAAAGCCCAAATAAACACTGCTTTGCCCGGCCGGAAGTGGCGACACGAGGGGAACCAACGTGTGCTTTTTATATGAGCCGCGCGCGGCGTTTTATACCGGGAAGCGGGCTAAAAAGCAAAACAAAATTGCGCACGCTTTCAACAGTGTCAGGAAAAATTTCCAGCCCTCTTTTGCATTCCGGTGCGACGCAAATCAAAAAAAACTGGCGTTTGGTCGCGCAACTGACCTAGAATAGCCATCCAGATGTTAATCCATCTATACCGATTAACACTCAGACTTCCTGCGTGTATTCTGCAATCATCTTCAATCTGCTATACGCGCGTCTGAGCTAACCAAATTCCTCAGGTGATATTAAATATGGCAAAACACCTCTTTACGTCCGAGTCCGTATCTGAAGGGCATCCTGACAAAATTGCTGACCAGATCTCCGACGCCGTCCTCGATGCCATCCTGGCTCAGGATCCGAAAGCGCGCGTTGCCTGTGAAACCTACGTTAAAACCGGCATGGTGCTGGTAGGCGGCGAGGTCACCACCAGCGCGTGGGTTGATATCGAGCAGATCGCGCGCGATACGGTTCGCGAGATTGGCTATGTGCATTCCGATATGGGCTTTGATGCCAACTCCTGCGCCGTGCTGAGCGCCATCGGCAAGCAGTCGCCGGACATCAATCAGGGCGTTGACCGCGCCGACCCGCTTGAGCAGGGCGCGGGCGACCAGGGCCTGATGTTTGGCTATGCCACCAATGAAACCGACGTGCTGATGCCGGCGCCAATCACCTACGCGCACCGTCTGGTTGAGCGTCAGGCCGAAGTGCGTAAAAACGGCACCCTGCCGTGGCTGCGTCCGGATGCCAAGAGCCAGGTCACCTTCCAGTATGACGGTGGCAAAATCGTCGGCATCGACGCCGTGGTACTTTCCACTCAGCACGCCGAATCTATCGATCAGAAGTCGCTGCAGGAAGCGGTGATGGAAGAGATCATCAAGCCGGTTCTGCCGACCGAGTGGCTCAACAGCGCCACCAAATACTTCATCAACCCGACCGGTCGCTTTGTGATCGGCGGCCCGATGGGCGACTGCGGTCTGACCGGCCGTAAAATCATCGTTGACACTTACGGCGGCATGGCCCGCCACGGCGGCGGCGCCTTCTCCGGTAAGGATCCGTCAAAAGTTGACCGCTCTGCCGCCTACGCGGCCCGCTACGTGGCGAAAAACATCGTTGCCGCAGGCCTTGCCGACCGCTGCGAAATTCAGGTCTCCTACGCCATCGGCGTGGCCGAACCGACCTCCATCATGGTCGAAACCTTCGGCACGGAAAAAATCCCGACCGAGCAGCTGACCCTGCTGGTGCGCGAGTTCTTCGACCTGCGCCCGTACGGCCTGATTCAGATGCTGGATCTGCTGCACCCGATCTACAAAGAGACCGCCGCTTACGGTCACTTCGGTCGCGAAACCTTCCCGTGGGAGAAAACCGACAAAGCCGCGCTGCTGCGCGAAGCCGCCGGCCTGTAACTTCCCCGCTTTGCTGAAGGGCCCGCGCACAGGCGCGGGCCTTTTTTATTGCGTCATTTTCACGTCATTTAGTTACCGTAGTCTCATTTCCGGACGATTTATTTGATCAATCTACGCGCGTAGATACACTGAGCGCGATCTGATGACTGCGAGTATCCAATGACAACGACACCCCTCTCTCAATCCTCTCCGGACGCGCAGCACGCGGCGGAAGAGCGGCTGGCGACGCCGGAAGGCAAACGCGACTTTATTCGCGCCACCTTCTCCTGCTGGCTTGGCACCACCATGGAATATGCCGACTTTGCTCTCTATGGCCTGGCGGCCGGGATCATTTTCGGCGACGTATTCTTCCCGGACGCGACGCCGGTAATGGCGCTGCTCTCAAGTTTTGCCGCCTACTCGGTGGGCTTTATCGCCCGGCCAATCGGCGCCCTGCTGTTCGGCTGGATCGGCGATCGCTACGGCCGCAAGCTGGTAATGGTGATCACCATCGCCCTGATGGGCGTTTCCACGACCCTGATAGGCCTTATCCCCGCCTATGCGCAGATCGGCGTCTGGGCGCCCGTCTGTCTCGTTATCCTCCGCTTCTCTCAGGGGCTGGGCGCGGGCGCGGAGCTCTCCGGCGGCACCGTGATGCTCGGCGAGTATGCGCCGGTAAAACGCCGCGGGCTGATATCGTCGATCATCGGCCTCGGCTCCAACAGCGGCACCCTGCTCGCCTCGCTGACCTGGCTACTGGTGCTGCAGATGGACAAAGCCGCCCTGCTCTCCTGGGGTTGGCGCATTCCGTTCCTGTGCAGCTTTCTGATCGCTGCCGTGGCGCTGGTCATCCGCCACCAGCTGCGGGAAACGCCGGTATTTGAGCGCCAGAAGGCGCTGCTGGCCGAACAGCGCAGGCAGAGTCTGGAAAAAGGTCTCGCGCAGCAGCAGCAGGATACTCGCCCCTTCTGGCAGCGTACCCGCGCCTTCTGGACCATGGTCGGCCTGCGCATCGGCGAGAACGGCCCCTCCTACCTCGCCCAGGGCTTTATCATCGGCTACGTGGCGAAAGTGCTGATGGTGGATAAGTCGGTGCCGACGCTGGCGGTGCTTATCGCCTCCATCGCGGGCTTCGCCATCATCCCGTTCGCCGGCTGGCTCTCGGATCGCTTTGGTCGCCGCATCGTCTACCGCTGGTTCTGTCTGCTGCTGATGATCTACGCCTTCCCGGCCTTTATGCTGCTGGACTCCCTGAATCCGGCGATAATTATTCCGACCATCGTGGTGGGCATGGGGCTGGCGTCGCTGGGCATTTTTGGCGTACAGGCGGCGTGGGGCGTTGAGCTGTTCGGCGTCACCAACCGCTATACCAAGATGGCGTTTGCCAAAGAGCTGGGTTCCATTTTGTCCGGCGGCACCGCGCCGCTGATCGCCTCGGCGCTGCTGTCGTGGACCGGCCACTGGTGGCCCATTGCCCTCTATTTCGCCGTGATGGCAGGCATTGGTCTGGTGACGACCTTTTTTGCACCGGAAACCCGCGGCCGCGATCTGAACCTGCCGGAAGACGCCATTTGATTCTCAATCAACCGGCAAAGCTTTATGCTGTGGCGCTAATAGCCCCAACCAGAGCAGGTATTCAGTGAGCAAGCCCCTCGTGCGGCGCGTTACCCGCGCCGACATCGCCAGAGAAGCCGGTACATCCGTGGCCGTTGTGAGCTACGTCATCAACAACGGCCCGCGCCCGGTAGCGCCCGCCACCCGCGAGCGCGTGCTGGCGGCCATTAAAAAAACGGGCTACCGCCCCAACGGCATCGCCAGGGCGCTGGCCAGCGGCACCACCCGTACTTACGGGCTGGTGGTGCCAAACATCGCCAACCCGTTTATCTCTTCGATGGCGCACGCCCTGCAGCAGGAGGCGTTTGCCGACGGTCGGGTTCTGCTGCTGGGGGACGCGGGCGACGACCGCGTGCGCGAGCGAGAGCTGGTCAATAACCTGCTGCATCGCCAGGTGGACGGCCTGATTTACACCAGCGTTGACCGCCATCCGTGGATTGAGATGATCCAGGCCAGCGGTACGCCGCTGGTGATGCTGGATCGGGTGGCGCCGGAGCTGCAGGTCAGCGCGATTCAGGTTAACGAGCAGCGCGCCGCCTGGCAGGCGACTCGCCATCTGATTGAACACGGCTACCGCGAGATAGCCATCATATGCGGACCGCTGGAGATGCTGAACACGCAGGATCGCATCAGCGGCTGGCGGCAGGCGCTGGAAGAGGCGGGACTGACGCCGGATCCGGCCAGGATCTTTGCCACGGACTACACCCGCCAGGGCGGCTACGATGCCGCGCAGCGTATGCTGGCCGGCGCGCTGCCCCGGGCGCTGTTCGCCACCAATGAGCAGCAGGCCTTTGGCTGCCTGCGCGCCCTCGCCGGGCACGGGCTGTCCGTGCCGAACGATCTGGCCCTGGTATGCTTTAACGGCACCGTCGAGTCCGCCTTTAACGTCCCCTCGCTGACGGCCGTTCGTCAGCCGGTCATCAGCATGGCCAGAAAGGCGATTGAGATGCTCAAGCAGTGGGACGGCGAGCCCGAGCGGTGCGAATTTGATTTTGAACTGGAAATCGGCGAGTCCTGCGGCTGTCGGCCTGTGGCGCACGCCAGGAAGAGTAACTGACTGATATGATACGCTTAATTATTGACTGCGATCCGGGGAACGGCATAGCGGGCGCCAACGTTGATGACGGACTGGCCCTCGCCCTCGCCCTCGCCGCGCCGGAGATCTCTCTGGAGCTGATTACCACCGTCGCGGGCAATACCCCGAGCGAAGTCGGCTACGGCGTTGCCTGCGATTTTGCCCGGCGTTTCGCTCCCGACCTGAAGGTGGCGCGCGGCGCATCGCGGGCGCTGATTGAACCCGCCGCCCCCTGGCGCGAACACCTCGACCGCAAGGTGGACGAGGTCGGCCTGCGCCACCTGTGGAACGGCGTGCCCATCCCCGGCCATACGGCCACCGAGCCGCCGATGGCCGTCCACCAGATGAGCGAACTTATCTGCAATAATCCCGGTGAAATTACGCTGGTGGCCATTGGCCCCTTAACCAACATCGCGCTGGCGATGCAGTGCTATCCGCAGCTTGCGGGCCTGGTAAAGCAGATTGTGATTATGGGCGGGGCGTTTAATGTTGACGGCTATCTGAAAGATACCAACTTTGGCATCGATCCGGAGGCTGCTCATGCGGTATTAACCAGCGGGGCCGACATTGTGCTGGTGCCGATGGACGTCACTATCCAGACTCTGATGACGCATCGGGATCTCGATCTGCTGGCGGCGGCTAAAAGCCCGCTTGGCCGGTATCTGGTGGACACCATGCGTCCGTGGATGGATTTTTCCATGCAGACTCGCCGGCTGCCGGGCTGCTGGATCCACGATGTGCTGACCGTTGCATGGCTGCTGGAGCCGGGGCTGGCGACAGTGGTTACGGATAATGTGGCGATATCCCTCAGCGGGATCGGCCGCGGCAAAAGTTTTCGCTGCGGGCCGCAGAGCCTGCGGCTGGCGGTGAACGTGCCGCCTCCCAGCAGCGCGCCAGTAACTATCCTGCAAACCGTCGATAATCAGGGCCTGCTGGCGCTGATTCAGCGTCATATCAGCCGCTTTTCCTGCTGAGCCAGCGGCTAAGACAGACCGCCCAGCAGACCGATAACTATCAGCAGAAACAGGATAGCGAAGACTACCGCGATACCGTAGAGCACGGCGTGGAATGCCAGGGTCCCTCCGCCGCACAGTAGCGCCGCGCCCACTATCCAGCGCCTTTCCCGACGTACGCCGGCAATAAAAGCGCACAGCAGCGCGGCGAAGGCCAGACCGAGACTGGTATTATCCAGCACCCGGTCAATATTAACCGGCCTGCCCCGCTTCTCCTGCGGCGCAGGCTGTTCGCCTTTGAGGCCCGCCAGGATGCCTTTCTTTACTTCAAAGACCTGTTCTGCGACCACGCTGGCAACGGATGGACGGACCGAAAACGGGCCGAGCGTAACGTGGAAAATACTCATCACCAGAGCAATCGCGCCTAACAGCGCCCCTGCCGCTCCCCAAAGGTTGTCCCTTATCGCTTCCATAGAATTGTCCTTAACACATTCAAACGGTGAGAAATTTGAGGTTATCGTGCTAAATCGAGAGTAGCTAAATTCAACATACAGCAACAGGGTCTAAGCTTATCCGTTAACAGACCTTGGCAATAAACCGCTCTAAATGAAAGCGATTACATCCAATTGCGCTTGCCGGGCGGGAGTCGCTACTTTTTCCCGCTGTCACGTAGCCTGTATGTTACATAATTTTTCAGCCATTTCTTAAGCAGCATTATCTCTACGCCCGGCTATACTCCTATCCTCATGTTTTATAATAACAAAAGAGGCTTACCTAAACTGACAATAGTGTAACCGATTACACCATTGTGAGTAGCCTCACATCTTTTTACCCGACACTAACCTACCCTTTACAGCGGTAAAATGAATATTCCAACTGGAGAGCATATGCCTGGGTACAATAAAAAAGGGCGTTCAAACAAGGCTGTAACGTTCTTTGTCTGCTTTCTCGCAGCCCTTGCGGGATTACTGTTCGGTCTTGATATCGGCGTGATTGCGGGCGCGCTGCCCTTCATCGCCAAAGACTTCCAGATTGACTCGCATACCCAGGAGTGGGTGGTGAGTTCCATGATGTTTGGTGCGGCAGTGGGCGCGGTCGGCAGCGGCTGGCTCTCCTACCGCCTGGGCCGTAAAAAGAGCCTGATGATCGGCGCTATCCTGTTTGTTGCCGGTTCGCTCTGCTCCGCCGCGGCGCCCAACGTTGAAATTCTGCTGATTTCGCGCGTGCTGCTGGGCCTTGCCGTCGGCGTCGCCTCTTACACCGCGCCGCTCTACCTGTCTGAAATCGCCCCGGAAAAAATTCGCGGCAGCATGATCTCCATGTACCAGCTGATGATCACCATCGGTATTCTCGCGGCCTATCTGTCAGACACCGCCTTCAGCTACAGCGGGGCGTGGCGCTGGATGCTGGGCGTCATTATCATCCCGGCGGTGCTGCTGCTGATTGGCGTTATCTTCCTGCCGGACAGCCCGCGCTGGTACGCCGCCAAGCGTCGCTTCAACGATGCCGAGCGCGTCCTGCAGCGTCTGCGCGACACCAGCGCGGAGGCAAAAAGGGAGCTGGAGGAGATCCGCGAAAGCCTGAAGGTGAAGCAGACCGGCTGGGCGCTGTTTAAGGACAACAGCAACTTCCGCCGCGCGGTATTCCTCGGCGTGCTGCTGCAGGTGATGCAGCAGTTCACCGGCATGAACGTCATCATGTACTACGCGCCGAAAATCTTTGAGATTGCCGGCTACACCAACACCACCGAGCAGATGTGGGGCACCGTCATTGTCGGTCTGACCAACGTGCTGGCGACCTTTATCGCCATCGGCCTGGTGGACCGCTGGGGCCGTAAACCGACGCTGGTGCTGGGCTTCCTGGTGATGGCCGTCGGCATGGGCGTGCTGGGCACCATGATCCATAACGGCATCCACTCTCCGTCGGCGCAGTACTTTGCCGTGGCCATGCTGCTGATGTTTATCGTCGGCTTCGCCATGAGCGCCGGTCCGCTGATTTGGGTACTGTGCTCCGAGATCCAGCCGCTCAAGGGCCGCGATTTTGGCATCACCTGCTCCACCGCCACCAACTGGATCGCCAACATGATCGTCGGCGCGACCTTCCTGACCATGCTCAATACGCTGGGCAACGCCAACACCTTCTGGGTTTACGGCGGCCTGAACGTCCTGTTCATTCTGCTGACCCTGTGGCTGGTGCCGGAAACCAAGCACGTGTCGCTGGAACACATTGAGCGCAACCTGATGCGCGGCCGCCCGCTGCGCGAGATTGGTTCGCAGGATTAATCCCTGCCCCGAAGCATCTGTGCGGCGCTGCCGCCAGATGCTTTTTTAACCTATTATTTTCATTTCTATGATCTTCCGCACTTACAGGAATGAATTTTCTACATTTCCCCTCTTTTTTAGAAAATAAGTCTCTTTTAAACGCCCAATAACCATACAAATAGAAAGCCTTTTCTCCTGATTACCGATTATGATTTTATCATTCCAATAATAAACGCCTGCCGCGCCTGCTTCACCATCGACTGATGAGCTGAGCACCATAACAACAATTATTTACCCTACATAAATAAGTGAGAGCCTTATGGATACGGCAAATAACAATATTATTGTAAGTACACCGCCAACAACTGAACAGAACGAAATCAGTAAAGCAGACTGGCAGCAGGCCATTAAATTTGACAGTACTGATACCGGTTGGGTCATTATGAGTATTGGGATGGCCATTGGCGCTGGTATCGTTTTTTTACCTGTGCAGGTCGGATTAATGGGGCTATGGGTATTCCTTCTCTCGTCTATTATCGGTTACCCGGCCATGTATCTTTTCCAGCGCCTATTTATTAATACGCTGGCGGAGTCACCCGAATGTAAGGACTATCCCAGCGTGATTAGCGGTTACCTGGGAAAAAACTGGGGCATACTGCTGGGGGCCCTCTATTTTGTGATGCTCGTTATCTGGATGTTCGTCTATTCAACGGCGATCACCAACGACAGCGCGTCCTATCTTCATACTTTTGGCGTCACTGACGGACTGCTATCGGAAAACCCGTTCTATGGCCTGCTGCTGATCTGCATTCTGGTCGCTATCTCTTCGCGCGGTGAAAAACTGCTGTTTAAGATCTCCAGCCTGATGGTGCTGACAAAACTTCTGGTGGTGGCTGCGCTAGGCGTCTCGATGATCGGCATGTGGCACCTCTATAACATCGGGGCGCTTCCACCACTGGGCCTGCTTGTTAAAAATGCCATCATCACACTGCCGTTCACGCTGACCTCGATTCTCTTTATTCAGACGCTTAGCCCAATGGTCATCTCTTACCGCTCGCGGGAGAAATCAGCTAAGGTCGCGCGCTATAAAGCACTGCGGGCGATGAATATTGCCTTCGGCATTCTGTTTGTCACCGTCTTTTTTTATGCGGTCTCCTTCACCCTGGCGATGGGCCACGATGAAGCGGTCAAAGCCTACGAGCAGAATATCTCTGCGCTAGCCATCGCGGCCCAGTTCATAAGCGGAGACGGGGCAGGATGGGTAAAAACCGTTAGCGTTATTCTGAACATATTTGCCGTGATGACCGCTTTCTTCGGCGTTTATCTTGGATTCCGCGAAGCGACTCAGGGCATCGTGATGAATGTTTTGCGCCGCAGACTGCCGGAAAATAAGATCAATGAGCGTTGGGTGCAGCGTGGAATTATGATATTTGCGATTCTGCTTGCCTGGAGCGCTATCGTATTGAATGCGCCGGTACTCAGCTTTACTTCAATCTGCAGCCCGATATTTGGCATGGTCGGCTGTTTAATTCCCGCATGGCTGGTCTATAAAGTCCCGGCCCTGCACAAATATAAAGGCGTATCGCTGGTCATTATCATTATTACTGGATTTCTCCTCTGCGTATCGCCGTTCCTTGCATTTTCCTGATAGGTAAATAAGGTCGTCATGATGTCTGAAAATCTCACGCCACTATGGGCTAATTTCATTCGCGCGGTGCAGGAGGAAGTGAAACCTGCGCTGGGATGTACAGAACCCGTCTCTCTTGCCCTTGCCTGTGCAATAGCGGCGGAGCAACTGTCCGGGGGGATCACGCATATTGATGCCTGGGTTTCCCCAAATCTGATGAAAAATGGCCTGGGCGTCACGGTTCCGGGTACCGGAATGGTTGGTCTGCCCGTTGCTGCGGCACTTGGAGCCATCGGCGGTAACGCCCACGCCGGGCTGGAGGTGCTGAAGGACGCCACTGAGGAAGATATCTTCCGCGCCCGGGCCATGCTTGAAGCGGGCAATGTTCACGTCATGCTGGAGGAGCAAAGCGACGAGCTCCTCTATTCGAGGGCGAAGGTCTATGCGGGGAGCGAATGGGCCAGCGCAACCATTTCCGGGGGACACACCCGCGTGGTCAGCGTAGAGAAAAACGGTAAGGTCTGCTTCTCCCTGGATGAGGAGACTGACGCCCACAGCACCTCTCCCCTGGAGGTGCTTTCTCACACAAACCTTGAGGAAATAGTAAATTTCGTCACCAACGTTCCGCTGGAGGATATCCGCTTTATTCTCGACGCCGCGCGCCTGAATGATGCCCTTTCCAGGGAAGGGCTGAACAAAAAATGGGGGCTACATATTGGCAAAACCCTGCAGAAGCAGAGTCTGCGCGGATTAATCGCGCAAGATCTCGCTGCCGATATTGTAATTCGTACCAGTGCCGCCTCTGATGCGCGAATGGGCGGAGCAACGCTGCCGGCAATGAGCAACTCCGGCTCGGGTAATCAGGGGATCGCGGCGACTATGCCGGTCGTGGTGGTGGCCGAATATCTGGGCTCCGACAGTGAAGAACTGGCGCGCGCGCTGATGCTGTCTCACTTAACGGCCATCTATATTCATCATCAGTTGCCGCGTTTGTCCGCACTCTGCGCGGCAACAACGGCTGCAATGGGCGCAGCGGCCGGGATGGCGTGGCTTTTTGACGGCCGCTATCAAAGTATCGCGATGGCGATTGGCAGTATGATCGGCGATGTCAGCGGCATGATTTGCGACGGCGCTTCCAACAGTTGCGCAATGAAAGTCTCAACCAGCGTGAGCAGTGCCTGGAAATCCGTCCTGCTCGCGCTGGATGACTCCGCCGTGACGGGAGATGAGGGGATCGTCGCCCATGACGTCGAGCAATCTATCGCTAACCTCTGCACGCTGGCTCGTCAATCAATGCAGGAAACCGATCGCCAGATTATTGCAATCATGTCCAGGAAAGTATCCTGAAGCGATACTGATCCGCCTGTCCCCCTTCCGGGGGACAGGCGTTTACCTGGTTTGCACTCTCTGCGCGGTAATACTATTCTGCCTCCATGAAAACCCCTCGCCTCCCAATCGCTCTGCAGCAGGCCGTGATGCGCACGCTGCGGGAAAAACTCGCGCTGGCAAACCAGAAGCTTAACCGCAGCTATCCCGAGCCGAAGCTTATCTACCAGCAGCGCGGCACCGCCGCCGGCACCGCGTGGCTTGAAAGCTATGAAATCCGCCTTAACCCCGTGCTGCTGCTGGAGAACCAGCAGGCGTTTATCGAAGAGGTGGTGCCGCACGAGCTGGCGCACCTGCTGGTGTGGAAGCACTTTGGCCGCGTGGCGCCCCACGGTAAAGAGTGGAAGTGGATGATGGAGGGCGTGCTCGGCGTTCCCGCCCGCCGCACCCACCAGTTTGAGCTGGCGTCGGTGCGTACAAATACCTTCGCCTACCGCTGCGGCTGCCAGCAGCACCGGCTCACCGTCCGTCGCCACAATCGCGTCCTGCGCGGTGAAGCGGTCTACCGCTGTCTGCGCTGCGGCGAACCGCTGGTGGCGGAAAAGTAACCTCAGGAAATAACTGGAAGTTTTCTGATCTGGCTGATTGCATCTGACATCCCTATTCGCTACGTTGCGGGCTCGTTTTGACACGGAGTTCGTGATGTACCGTTGTAAATCCATCCTGACGCTGGCGCTGCTTGCCGGCGTAATGACCGCTCAAGCCCGCGAGCCGGGCATCCACAGTTTTTCCCAGGCTAAAGCCGCGGGCGTAAAGGTCAATGCCGATGTCCCCGGCGATTTCTACTGCGGATGCAAGATAGCCTGGCAGGGCAAAAAAGGCGTTATCGACCTGCGCTCCTGCGGCTATAAAGTCCGCAAAAACGAGACCCGCGCCGCGCGCGTTGAGTGGGAGCACGTAGTGCCCGCCTGGCAGTTTGGCCACCAGCGCCAGTGCTGGCAGGAAGGCGGACGCAAAAATTGCGTAAAAGATCCGGTATATCGCCAGATGGAGAGCGATATGCACAACCTGCAGCCCGCCGTCGGGGAAGTGAACGGCGACCGCAACAACTTTATGTACAGCCAGTGGAACGGCGGCGAGAAGCAGTACGGCCAGTGTGAAATGAAGGTCGACTTCAAAGCGAAAGTAGCCGAGCCGCCCGAGCGCGCCCGCGGCGCCATCGCCCGCACCTACTTCTATATGCGCGATCGCTATCATCTGAACCTCTCCCGCCAGCAGACGCAGCTGTTCACCGTCTGGAATAAGCAGTTTCCGGTCACCGACTGGGAGTGCCGGCGCGATGAGCGCATCGCCAGGGTGCAGGGAAACCACAACCCGTACGTCCAGCGCGCTTGCCAGGCGCAAAAGAGCTACCCTACACTAGCGTCAAACGTACACTAAACTTCGGAAGTTCTGACACTATGCGCATTCCCCGCATCTATCACCCCGAGCCCCTCACCGTCGGCAGCCAGGTAGCCCTCAGCGACGATGCCGCCGGCCACGTTGGCCGCGTCCTGCGCATGGGCGCCGGGCAGCCGCTCGCCCTGTTCGACGGCAGCAACCGGCTGTTTCAGGCCGAGATCGTTGAGGCCAGCAAGAAAAATGTGCGGGTCGTGATCCAAAGCGGCGAGACCGACGATCGGGAATCGCCGCTGCATATTCACCTCGGGCAGGTGATGTCCCGGGGCGAGAAAATGGAATTCACCATCCAGAAGTCCATTGAACTTAGCGTAAGCCTCATTACGCCACTTTCATCCGAGCGCTGCGGCGTTAAACTGGACGCCGAACGTCTGAATAAAAAGGTTCAGCAGTGGCAGAAGATTGCCATCGCCGCCTGCGAACAGTGCGGCCGCAACGTGGTGCCGGAGATCCGCCCGCCCATGAGCCTTGAGCAGTGGTGTGCAGAAGAGGAGAGCGGCCTGAAGCTCAATCTTCATCCGCGCGCCAGCGCCAGCATCAATACGCTGCCCCTGCCCGTTGAGCGCGTGCGGCTGCTGATAGGCCCCGAAGGCGGTCTGTCGGCAGAGGAGATTGCCATGACCGCGCGCTACGCGTTTACTGATATTCTGCTCGGGCCACGCGTACTGCGCACCGAGACCACGGCCCTTACCGCAATTACCGCGCTGCAGGTGCGTTTTGGCGACCTCGGCTAACAACGGCTTCAAGGAGAAATGCATGATTAAGCTCGGCATCGTGATGGACCCCATCGCGGAGATCAACATCAAGAAAGACACCAGCTTCGCCATGCTGCTGGAAGCGCAGCGTCGCGGCTATGAACTCCACTATATGGAGATGAACGATCTTTACCTGACCAACGGCGAAGCCCGGGCCACCACCCGCCTGCTGAGCGTTGAGCAGAACTATGACGGCTGGTACAGCTTCAGCGGCGAGCAGGACATTGCACTGGCCGACCTCGACGTTATCCTGATGCGTAAAGATCCGCCGTTTGACACCGAATACATCTACGCCACCTACATTCTGGAGCGCGCGGAGGACAAAGGCGCGCTTATCGTCAATAAGCCGCAGAGCCTGCGCGACTGTAACGAAAAACTGTTCACCGCCTGGTTTGCCGACCTGACGCCGGAAACGCTGGTGACCCGCAGCAAGGCCCAGTTGAAGAGCTTCTGGGAAAAGCACGGCGATATTATTCTCAAGCCGCTGGACGGCATGGGCGGCTCCTCTATCTTCCGCGTCAAGCAGGGCGATCCGAACCTGCCGGTGATTGCCGAAACCCTGACCGCGCTTGGCACCCGCTACTGCATGGCGCAGAACTATCTGCCGGCCATCAAAGAGGGCGATAAGCGCGTGCTGGTGGTGGACGGCGAACCGGTGCCCTACTGCCTGGCGCGCATCCCGCAGGGCGGCGAAACCCGCGGCAACCTGGCGGCGGGCGGACGCGGCGAACCGCGGCCGCTGACCGAAAGCGACTGGGCGATTGCCCGCCGGGTCGCGCCGGTGCTTAAAGAGAAGGGGCTTATCTTTGTCGGACTCGACATTATCGGTGACCGCCTGACGGAAATTAACGTCACCAGCCCGACCTGCGTTCGTGAAATCGAAGCGGAGTTTCCCATCTCCATCACCGGTATGCTGATGGACGCCATCGAGAAGCGCCTCGGCAAGTAAGCCGCACGCCCCTCTTTCATCTGTGAAGTGACAGCGCCCTGGTTTCACCGCATACTGGGCGCTGTTGCTTTTTAAACCAGGAAACAGAACCTCTGACAATGAATTTACAGCACCACTTTCTTATTGCCATGCCTGCTCTCCAGGACCCGATGTTTCGCCGCGCCGTCGTCTACATTTGCGAATACAACGAGGATGGCGCGATGGGCATCATCATCAATAAACCGATGGAGAACCTGAAGGTCGAAGGGATCCTTGAGAAGTTAAAAATCCCCCCCGATCCGCGCGATCCGGCGATCCGCCTCGACAAGCCGGTAATGACCGGCGGCCCGCTGGCGGAGGATCGCGGCTTTATCCTGCACACCTCGCCCTCGTCGTTTGCCTCCAGCATTCGCATCTCCGACAACACGGTGATCACCACCTCCCGCGACGTGTTGGAGACGCTGGGTACCCAGGATCAGCCGGACGAAGTGCTGGTGGCGCTGGGCTATTCGTCCTGGGATAAGGGGCAGCTTGAGCAGGAGCTGCTGGATAACGCTTGGCTTACCGCTCCGGCGGACATGAATATTCTGTTCAAAACGCCGATCGCCGACCGCTGGCGCGACGCCGCACGTCTGATCGGCATTGATATTCATACTATGCCCGGCATTGCGGGGCACGCCTGATGAGCGGAACACTGATCGCTTTCGATTTTGGCACCAAAAGTATCGGCGCAGCGGTAGGCCAGCGCATCACCGGCACCGCCCGACCGCTGGCGGCGCTGAAGGCAAACGACGGCAACCCGGACTGGACCCTGATTGAGCGCCTGCTCAGGGAGTGGCAGCCGGAGGCGGTGATTGTCGGCCTGCCGCTGAATATGGACGGCACCGAGCAGCCGCTGACCGCCCGGGCGCGCAAGTTCGCCAATAAGATCCACGGCCGCTTTGGGGTAAAAATTATTCTGCACGACGAGCGCCTGAGCACCGTTGAAGCCCGCGCCGGGCTGTTCGAGCACGGCGGCTACCGCGCGCTGAATAAGGGCAGAATAGATTCCGCCTCGGCGGTGGTCATTCTGGAGAGCTTCTTCGAGCAGGGTTACTGATACGGGCCTGCCGCCAACAGCAGGCCCGCATTGTCATCAGTGGCGCAGGTGCTCGTTCGCCCAGCTCACCGCCTGAGTGCGGTTTTTAACGCTGAGCTTGCGGAACACGTTGTAAAGATGGGTGCGCACGGTGTTCTCGCTAATGAACAGCGCCCGCGCGATATCCACGTTGGTCGCGCCGTGGCGCAATTCATTGAGGATTTCGCACTCGCGCTCGGTCAGAGGGATATTATCCGGCTCGCCCGATGCCTGTTCCACGGCGTACATCGCCGGGTGCATCACGCTCAATTCAGCGGTATGTTCGCCGTTCAGCACGGCTTTAACGCCCTCAATTAAGCGCGATTCATCATCGTCGTGGCGAAATACGCCGTACAGCGCCGGCCATTTTGCCATTTCGTACAGCTCGTACTTTTGAGCGCTGTTAATAATTAGCAGGCGCGGGTTCTCGGCCTGCGACTGAATAATATCCCGCCAGATACCATTGAGCTTTTTATTAGAAACGGCAATATCAAACAGCACCACGGTCCCTTTCGCCAGGCGGCCGGTCAGCGGTTTGTTGATATTATGCACAGAAACGTCAACGCCGAGCAGTCCGGCAAGGTGGCAGGCGAAGGCATTGGCCTGAATAGAGGGATGAGTAATAAGGGTTACCTGTCGGGACTTATCTGTAAACTCTGATACATCAAGCATTTAAAAACTCTCCATAGTTGAGACTCACCATCATGGCGATTAAATAGTAAAAGAACTAACAAGCGTGCTCACATATTATAAAATATGAAGTCCTGATGAAGAATTTACTAAGAAAATTCTTAGGCACGCAAGCAGAATAGAACGAATGCCTGACAGCTGTCAAAAAGTTATCATCCATTTCTGCTGTTCGTCACCGAAAAGTCTCAACTTTTGCCTGGCGTAATATCATCGGAATGTCGTATATCACATCCTTACTGCGCATATTTCTCCTTATTAACGACAAAAATCACCCTCTTTATCACAATTTAATTAACAGCAAATTCACATCCCTCTATTTAATTCTATTCTTTCTGACACTTCTTTGAGTTAACGTCAATATTCCGCAGCGTGGTTAAATTATTAAAGGTTTCGTAAAGCTAACATTTATAGCCGCCCGGCGGCCTGCCGCTGCTGAAAGCTCTGGCTGAAGGTCAGCATGCCCGCCTGCTGCCCGGTCTGCATGATGCCCGGCAGCTGATGGCTCTTGCCCTCGCGGATCAGGTTGGCGACGGCGGGCGTATTTACCAGCAGTTCGTACAGCGCCACCCGCCCGCCCAGCTTATCTGGCAGCAGCTTCTGGGCCAGCACCGCGCACAGGCTGCCCGCCAGCTGGCCGCGCACCTGCTCTTTTTCGCCGGCGGGGAAAGCGTCCAGCAGCCGCTCAACGGCCTGGGCCGCGCCCCGGGTGTGCAGCGTCGCCAGAACCAGGTGCCCGGTCTCCGCAGCGGTCAGCGCCAGGCGAATAGTCTCGCTGTCGCGCAGTTCGCCAATCAGGATCACATCCGGATCCTGGCGCAGCGCCACCCGCAGCGCGTCCGCAAACGAGGCGCAGTGGGCGCCGACCTCCCGCTGCTGGATCAGACAGCGGGCGCTGCGGTGGATAAACTCCACCGGATCTTCCAGGGTCAGAATATGCCCGTCCCGCTGCCGGTTGAGGTGCTCCACCATCGCGGCAAGCGTGGTGGACTTACCGCTGCCGGTCGCTCCGGTGACGAGGATAAGCCCGCTCTCCTCGTGGAGCAGCTCGCCAAGGGCCTGCGGCGCCCCCAGTTCAGAGAGCTGCGGGCACGCGTCGGGCAGCAGGCGCAGCACCAGCGAGCAGCCGCGAATATGCTGGAAAGCGCTGGCGCGCAGCCGCCTGCCGCCTGCAGTCTCAACGGCAAAGTCGCACTGCCGCTGCTGCTGCCACTTCTGCACGCCCTCCTCACCGAGCCAGCGGGCCAGCAGGGGCTGCAGATCCGGCGCCGGGAATGGCGCCCGCTCGAGGCTCCCCCGCCGCCGCCATCGCACCTGCCCGGCGCTGCACAGGTGTAGATCCGAGACGTTATGCTTTACACTAAGGGCCACGATTTCTTCAATATCCATACCAGTACCCGAAAATGAATGACATTGCGCATAACCTGACACAGGTCCGGGACAAAATCTCAGCCGCCGCCGCGCGCTGCGGCCGCGATCGACGGGAAGTTACCCTGCTTGCAGTGAGCAAAACAAAACCTGCGAGCGCCATCGAAGAAGCCATCGCCGCCGGACAGCGCGCCTTTGGCGAAAACTACGTGCAGGAAGGCGTGGAGAAAGTGCGTTATTTCCGCGAAGCGGGCCAGAGCGACCTGCAGTGGCACTTTATCGGCCCGCTGCAGTCGAACAAAAGTCGCCAGGTGGCGGAGCACTTTGACTGGTGCCATACGGTAGACCGCCTGCGCATCGCCAGCCGCCTCAGCGAGCAGCGGCCAAAAGACCTGCCGCCGCTGAACGTGCTGATTCAGGTCAATATCAGCGACGAAGAGAGCAAGTCCGGCATTGCCCCGCAGGAGGTGGACGCGCTGGCCGCTCAGGTCGCCGAATTGCCCGGCCTGCGCCTGCGTGGGCTGATGGCTATCCCGGCGCCGGAATCAGACTATGAAAGGCAGTTTGCGGTCGCCCGGCAAATGGCGGTAGCATTTGCCCGCCTTAAAGAACGCTACGCAACCGTGGACACGCTCTCTCTGGGCATGTCTGATGACATGGAGGCCGCGATTGCGGCGGGCAGCACGATGGTACGCATCGGTACCGCCATTTTTGGCGCCCGTGATTATACAAAACGATAAATAAGGAAACTGAGGAACGCCATGAAGACGTTGACCTTCCTGCTCTCGACGGTAATTGAGCTCTACACCATGGTCGTACTGCTGCGGGTGTGGATGCAGTGGGCGCGCTGTGATTTTTATAATCCCTTCTCGCAGTTTGTGGTTAAAGCGACCCAGCCGATCGTCGGCCCGCTGCGCCGGGTGATCCCCGCGATGGGCCCTATCGACAGCGCCTCGCTGCTGGTCGCGTTTGTGCTCTGCGTGCTGAAGGCCATCGTGCTGTTTATGGTCATCACCTTCCAGCCCATCATCTGGATTTCGGCGGTGCTGATTCTGCTGAAGACCATCGGTATGCTGATCTTCTGGGTGCTGATGCTGATGGCCATCATGAGCTGGGTGAGCCGCGGCCGCAGCCCGGTCGAGTTCGTGCTGATGCAGCTGACCGATCCGCTGCTGCGCCCGATCCGCAACCTGCTGCCCGCGATGGGCGGTATTGATTTCTCGCCGATGATTCTGGTCCTGCTGCTGTACGTGCTCAATATGGGCATCGGCGAAGTGCTGCAGGCGACCGGGAACATGCTGCTGCCGGGGCTGTGGCTGGCGCTATGAGTGCCGCGGAGTATCAGAGTGACGGGCTGGTGCTGCGGCTGTACATTCAGCCAAAGGCCAGCCGCGACAGCATCGTTGGGCTGCACGGCGACGAGTTAAAAGTCGCCATTACCGCCCCGCCGGTAGACGGCCAGGCCAATGCCCACCTGGTCAAGTTCCTCGCGAAGCAGTTTAGCGTCGCCAAAAGCCAGGTCGTCATCGAAAAAGGCGAACTTGGCCGCCATAAGCAGGTAAAAATCCTGCAGCCGCAGCAAATACCTTCCGCCGTAGAGGCGCTGACAACGCAGGATACCCCATGCAAAAAGTAGTTCTGGCTACCGGCAACGCCGGAAAAGTGCGCGAGCTGGCCTCGCTGCTGAACGATTTTGGCCTCGACGTCGTGGCCCAGACTGAACTGAACGTCGACTCGGTGGAAGAGACCGGCCTGACCTTCATCGAAAACGCCATCCTTAAGGCGCGCCACGCGGCGAAAGTGACCGGCCTTCCGGCCATCGCCGACGACTCCGGCCTGGCGGTGGATTTCCTCGGCGGCGCGCCGGGAATTTACTCCGCGCGCTACGCGGGTGAAGAGGCCAGCGATCGGCAGAATCTGGAGAAGCTGCTCGACGCGCTCAAGGATGTGCCGGACGCACAGCGCCAGGCGCAGTTCCACTGCGTACTGGTCTATATGCGCCACGCCGGGGATCCGACGCCGCTGGTCTGCCACGGCAGCTGGTCCGGCGTGATTACCCGCGAAGCGGCGGGCAGCGGCGGTTTTGGCTACGATCCTATCTTCTTCGTCCCCTCCGAGGGCAAAACGGCGGCTGAACTGAGCCGCGAAGAAAAAATCGCCATCTCCCACCGCGGGCGGGCGCTGAAACTGCTGCTGGAAGCCCTGCGTTAATGCCTGTATTGCCGCCCCTGAGCCTCTATATCCATATTCCCTGGTGCGTGCAGAAGTGTCCGTACTGCGACTTTAACTCCCACGCCCTGAAGGGCGAGGTGCCGCACGACGACTACGTGCACCATCTGCTGGCGGATCTCGACGCCGACGCGCCCTACGCCCAGGGGCGCGAGGTGAAAACCATTTTTATCGGCGGCGGTACGCCGAGCCTGCTCTCCGGCAGCGCCATGCAGACGCTGCTGGACGGCGTGCGCTCGCGCCTCAGCCTGTCGGCAGAGGCGGAGATCACCATGGAGGCCAACCCCGGCACCGTGGAGGCGGATCGCTTCGTTGAGTATCAGCGGGCGGGCGTCAACCGCATCTCCATCGGCGTGCAGAGCTTCAGCGAGCCGAAGCTTAAGCGTCTGGGGCGCATTCACGACGCCGACGAGGCGAAGCGCGCCGCGCGTCTGGCCGCCTCGCTGGGGCTGCGCAGCTTCAACCTCGATCTGATGCACGGCCTGCCGGACCAGTCGCTGGAGGAGGCGCTGGACGATCTGCGCCAGGCTATCGCCCTTAATCCGCCGCACCTGTCGTGGTACCAGCTGACCATTGAACCAAACACGCTGTTCGGCTCGAAGCCGCCGAAGCTGCCGGATGATGACGCCCTGTGGGATATTTTCGAGCGCGGCGATGCGCTGCTGACCGCCGCCGGCTACCGGCAGTATGAAACCTCGGCCTACGCGAAACCGGGCTATCAGTGTCAGCACAACCTCAACTACTGGCGCTTCGGCGACTATATCGGCATCGGCTGCGGCGCCCACGGCAAAGTCACCTTCCCGGATGGGCGCATTCTGCGCACCGCCAAGACCCGCCACCCGCGCGGCTTTATGGAGGGGCGCTATCTGGAGCGCCAGCACGACGTCGAGGAAGCCGATAAACCGTTCGAGTTCTTTATGAACCGCTTCCGGCTGCTGGAGCCGGCGCCGCGGGCCGAGTTTACAGCATTTACCGGGCTGGAAGAGGCTACGGTTCGCCCGCAGATTGAGGAAGCGATACGCCAGGGCTATCTGACGGAGTGCGGTGAGTTCTGGCAGATAACGCCGCACGGCAAGCTGTTCTTAAACTCGCTGCTGGAGCTGTTTCTGGCAGAAGAGTGATGTGATTCGCCTCTCCCTCCGGGAGAGGCGATCTGCTCGTTGCTGGTCTTATTTCTTCACGCTGCCGACCATCGAGCCTGCGCCCGCGCCGAGGGCCGCGCCTTCCAGCATGCTGTGGCCGGTCAGCGCCGCGGCCCCCGTACCCAGCGCGCCGCCGACCAGCGCGCCTTTGCGGGCGTTTTTCCCTTTTTTCCCCTTGTTCACCGCCGCGCCGATACCGCCGCCGATGACCGCCCCTTTGACGCCTGACTCAACGGACTGCCCGGCCATCCCGCCGACGGCAGCCCCGGCAACGGCCCCACCCAGCGCCCGGTTTGCGGCAAATGAGGTAGAGGAGGCAAACAGGGCCACAAGCGCACAGCCGGCCAGCGTGCTTTTAAGAGAGTGAAGTTTCATATTTTCCTTCGGAAATGAAAAGCGCAATAAATGAGAGCGGCGGCATCGCCCGATGTCCGCCCGGAGCGCATCGTACTGCAACTGCATCGGCTGATAATGGCTCAAAAATGCTGAAAAATGAGGGAAAAGCAGGATTTTAATGTGCCGGCAGCCTGGCGCTGCGCCGCCGGCGGTGTTAAGGATTAATAGCGGTTAAACATTGTCTGGATCTGTTGCGGATCGTCGGTTTTCGTTAACGCCAGCTGCAGCAGTACGCGCGCTTTTTGCGGGTTCAGGCTGCCGGAAGCCACAAAGCCATATTTACTGTCGTCCACCTCGGCATCGCGGGTCGTTGAGCCCGTCGGCACCCTCGACGATCGCACGACAACAGTGCCCTTTTGCGCGGCGCTCGCCAGCGCATCAAAGACCGTTTTATACATATTGCCGTTGCCGACGCCGGCGCTGACGATCCCCTGATAGCCGCCGCCGATCAGCGCTTTGACAGGCAAATCCGAGGCGTTGGCATAGTTATAGACGATCCCCACTTTCGGCAGCGCCGTGAGGCCGGAGACGTCAAACGGCGTGGAAGTGGTGTGCATGCGCGCCGGGGTGCGCTGGTAGTCAACCTTACCGTTGTGAATATAGCCGAGCGGACCGAAGTTAGCAGCTTTAAAGGTCGCCACGTCCGTGGTATTCATTTTCACCACATCGCGACCGTCGAGCACCGTATCGTTCATCACTACCAGCACACCGCGGTTAGCGGAGGCTTTGTCGGCTGCGGTGACAACAGCATTGTAGAGGTTAAACGGGCCGTCGGCGCTCAGGGAGGTTGCCGGGCGCATGGCGCCGGTCAGAACCACTGGCTTGCTGCATTTTACCGTTAAATCGAGGAACCAGGCCGTCTCTTCCATCGTATCGGTACCGTGGGTGATAACAAAACCGTCGGTTTTGTCGCAGTCGGCATTAATACGTTTAGCCAGGGTCAGCCATACCGTATCGTTCATGTCCTGCGATCCGATATTAACGATCTGCTCTCCCTTAATCCCCGCGATGTCCCTGAGCTGCGGCACGGCCCTGACCAGGCTCTCCACGCCCATTTTTCCCGCCGCGTAGCTTGAGCCGGTTGCTGAATCGCCGCCGCCCGCGATGGTGCCGCCGGTCGCCAGTATTGTGATATCAGGCAGCGCCAGCGCGGCCCCGCTGACGCTCATCACTAGCGCGGCAAGCGCCGTTTTTCTTAATAAATCCATCTATTTTCTCCGGTTATTTACGCTCCCTGCATTATCCGAATACTGCCGGTGAATAATGTGATGCTCTGCGGTTAACCAGATAAATAATTGTGGGCGGGATAACATAGAGGAGAAAATGGCGCAGCGGGGCTGCGCCTTGCGGAAAAAATAGCGTTTACTTCAGGCCGCCCACCAGCGCCTTGCGGCTCTCCTCCAGCGAAATCACCCGGCTGCACACGTCTTTGCCGAACTGCTGGAAATCCGCCTCCTGGTTTTTCCACTCGTTCTGCACCGCGGTCTGCAGGCCGCCCATGCTGCCGAGGACATTTTGCAGCGGGTTGCCGCCGCCTTTGGTTGCCGCACTGACGCCCATCTCGTTGATGCTGTCCTGCAGCAGGCCGCCCATCGCCTGGTTCACCAGCTTCTGGCCGTCGGCGCGCACCTGCTCAATACCTTTGTGATGGAAGGTCAGGCCGTCGCTGCGGTGCTCAATAATGCGGTTCATCTGCGCTTTGAGCTGGGCATCGAGTTTGGTCAGGCGCGAGTGCATATTGCTGGTGGCCCCCACCTGCTCGGTGATGATTTTATCCAGCGCCGCCCGGCTCTTCTCAACTCTGGCGCGGGCGCCGTCGTCAATCCACGGCAGGGCGCTGCGCAGCGCCGTCTGGTAATCCTTTGCCTGTTCAGTCTGGGCGGCATTCAGGGTGTACTGCTTGCCGTTATAGGTGACATTGCCTTCCGGGGTAATCACCAGATCGCCGTTCTCACCTTTCACCTGCACAGTCTGGGGCTTGAGGATCACGTCATCGCGCGGGTTAACGCTGCACTGGTAGTCCGCCTGGGCAGCAAAGGCCGTTAGAGCCAGAGCCGCTGCCAGCAGGGATTTGCGTATCATAGAAACTCCTGTAAAGACAAAACGGGCCAGCGATTGCTGGCCCCTGATATCAACTTAGTCCCACCAGACGTCGAAAAGTTCGCTGGTGCGCACCTCTTCGAACTTCCTCTCTTCGAGCCATTTGCGCACGATGGCCTGGTGTTCTTCGGTGCACTTGCCAATTTCCTGCATGCAGATAAGGCCCTCCCAGGCCAGATAGCCGCTGCCGTCAAAGGCCAGACCGTTCGGCTCAATGACTTCATTAATAAAGTCATCGACAGCTTTATCGATCTGCTCCTCGCCGGTGCCCTCAGGGAAGCGCCACGCAACGGAGAAGCCCAGTTCCTGAAACTCGTCGATGTGCATCTTCTTGCGCAGGCGGCGGCTGCGATTTTTAGCCATTATTTTACCCTCTCGAACATGAGATCCCATACGCCGTGGCCAAGACGCTGGCCACGCTGCTCAAATTTGGTTACCGGACGCGAATCCGGGCGCGGCACGTAGTCGCCGGTTGCAGACAGATTTTTGTAGCCGTCGAGCGGCGACATCACTTCCAGCATGTGCTCCGCGTAGGCTTCCCAGTCGGTCGCCATGTGGAAAACGCCGCCCAGCTTGAGCTTGCTTTTCACCAGCTCGGCGAACGGCGCCTGCACGATACGACGCTTATTATGGCGCGCTTTGTGCCACGGGTCAGGGAAAAAGAGCTGCACCATAGTCAGGCTGTTGTCCGGGATCATGGTGTGCAGTACCTCAACGGCGTCGTGGCACATGACGCGCAGGTTCTCAACGCCCTCTTCGTGGGCGGAGGCGAGGCAGGCGCCGACGCCCGGCGAGTGGACCTCAATGCCGAGGAAGTTCTGGTCCGGGCGGGCCTTCGCCATCGCCACCAGCGAGGCGCCCATACCGAAGCCTATCTCAAGCGTGGTCGGCGCGTCGCGGCCAAACAGCGCGGGCAGGTCGAGCGGCTCGCCGCTGAACTCAACGCCCATCACCGGCCAGTAGTGGTCCAGCGCGTGCTGCTGACCTTTGGTCAGGCGGCCCTGACGGCGGACAAAGCTGCGAATACGGCGCAGCGGGCGGCCGTTTTCATCAAATTCCGGTGAAATGACGTCGTTACTCATAAAAATTCAGTCTGCTCAGAGTGTGTTCGGAAAGGGGGCATTATCCAAAGTTATGCCCGGTATGCAAGCATGGGAAAGATCCGGTTTACAGGCCGCAGCCGCTGTGCTGCAATCTGCCTCCCTGATACAGCGACGCGGTAGCCATGCAAGCCTCACAATTTTCAGCCCAGGTGCTGGACTGGTACGATAAATATGGTCGCAAGACCCTCCCCTGGCAAATTGACAAGACGCCCTACAAAGTATGGCTCTCTGAGGTAATGCTCCAGCAAACCCAGGTGGCGACGGTTATTCCCTATTTTGAGCGCTTTATGGCGCGCTTTCCGACGGTGACCGATCTGGCCAATGCGCCGCTCGATGAGGTGCTCCACCTGTGGACCGGCCTCGGCTACTACGCCCGCGCGCGCAATCTGCACAAGGCGGCGCAGCAGGTGGCGACAAAGCATGGGGGAATCTTTCCGCAAACCTTTGATGAGGTCGCCGACCTGCCGGGCGTCGGGCGCTCCACCGCCGGGGCCATTCTCTCTCTCTCGTTAGGCAAGCACTTCCCCATCCTCGACGGAAATGTCAAGCGGGTACTGGCGCGCTGCTACGCGGTGGCGGGCTGGCCGGGCAAGAAAGAGGTCGAGAATCGCCTGTGGCAAATCAGCGAAGAGGTGACGCCGGCAAAGGGCGTCGAGCGCTTTAACCAGGCGATGATGGATCTCGGGGCGATGGTCTGCACCCGCTCAAAGCCGAAGTGCGAGCTCTGCCCACTGAGCGGCGGCTGCGTGGCTTACGCGAATCACAGCTGGGCCAGCTATCCGGGCAAGAAGCCGAAGCAGACCCTGCCCGAGCGCGTCGGCTATTTCCTGATTATGCAGCACGGCGATGAGGTGCTGCTGCTGCAGCGCCCGCCGAGCGGGCTGTGGGGCGGCCTGTTCTGCTTTCCGCAGTTCGACAGCGAAGCGGCGCTGCGCGACTGGCTGGCGCAGCGGCATATTCAGGCCGATACTCTCTGCCAGCAGACCGCTTTTCGCCATACCTTCAGCCACTTCCATCTGGATATCGTGCCGATGTGGCTGCGCGTGCACTCGTTCGACGCATGCATGGATGAAGGCAACGCTCTCTGGTATAACTTAGCCCAGCCGCCATCCGTGGGGCTGGCAGCGCCGGTAGAGCGCCTGCTACAGCAGCTACGCGCCGGCGCTCTTGCCTGAGCGACGGCCACAACGAGGAGTTATCATGAGCAGAACGATTTTTTGTACTTTCCTGCAGAAAGAGGCCGAGGGCCAGGATTTTCAGCTCTACCCGGGCGACATCGGCAAGCGTATCTATAACGAGATCTCTAAAGAGGCCTGGTCGCAGTGGCTGCACAAGCAGACGATGCTGATTAATGAGAAGAAGCTCAGCATGATGAATCCTGCCGATCGCAAGCTGCTCGAGCAGGAGATGGTGAACTTCCTGTTTGAAGGCAAAGACGTGCACATTGAAGGCTATACGCCGCCGGAACAGCAGTAACCCTAATCCACAACGACACGCACTCCCGGAATGATGAAAAAATTATACGCGCTGGCTTTACTTGCGCCGTTGCTTGTTTCGTGTTCAGGACATAAAAATCAGGGCGCTGCCTGGAATGAAGCCTGGGATAAGGACACCAACGGTTTTGACATTCTGATGGGGCAGTTTGCCCATAATATTGAGAACATCTGGGGGTATAAGGAAGTGCTGGTCGCGGGGCCGAAGGATTACGTTAAGTATTCCGATCAGTACTATACCCGCAGCCACATCAACTTTGACGCCGGGACCATCACTTTTGAGACCATCGCCGGCACCGATCCGGCCGGTCGCCTGCGCCAGACTATCATCAAGACCCTGCTGATGGGCGACGATCCGGGGTCGGTCGATCTCTACTCCGACGCCGACGATATCCAGATCTCGAAAGAGCCGTTCCTCTACGGCCAGGTGGTGGATAACACCGGCCACCCGATCCGCTGGCAGGGCCGCGCCGCGAACTACGCCGACTGGCTGCTCCAGCACCGGCTGATGCGCCGGCAGAGCGGGCTGCACGTTATCTACAGCGTGACGATTAATCTGGTGCCGAACCACCTCGACAAGCGCGCCCACAAGTATATCGGCATGGTGCGCCAGGCAGCGCACAAGTACGGCGTGGACGAGTCGCTGATCCTGGCGATTATGCAGACCGAATCCTCCTTCAACCCCTACGCGGTCAGTAATTCCGACGCGCTGGGACTGATGCAGGTGGTGCAGCATACCGCCGGGAAAGACGTGTTCAAGTCCCAGGGCAAATCGGGCACGCCGAGCCGCAGCTATCTGTTCGATCCCGCCAGCAATATCGACACCGGTACCGCCTATCTGGCGATGCTCAACAACGTCTACCTGAGCGGCATTGATAACCCGACCTCCCGCCGCTATGCGGTGATCACCGCCTACAACGGCGGCGCGGGCAGCGTGCTGCGGGTGTTCTCCAGCGATAAGGTGCAGGCGGCGAATATCATCAACACCATGGCGCCCGGCGACGTCTACCAGGTGCTGACCACCCGCCATCCTTCCGCCGAGTCGCGCCGCTATCTGTATAAGGTTAATAACGCGCAGAAGAGCTACCGGCGCAAATAGCGCAGGCGCCTCTCTCCGGGGAGAGAGGCGTCCGGTTCAGGCCTGTGCCTTCAGCACGTTCCCCCACAGCCGCTGGATCCCCTCGGCGTCCGTCTCGATATAGACTCCCTGCAGCTCCGGCGAGAAGCCGGGCAGCAGGTTAACGCCCTCTTCCAGCGCGAGGAAGTAGCGCAGCACCGCCCCGCCCCACGCTTCACCCGGCACCACGCACAGCACGCCCGGCGGATAGGGCAGCGCGCCCTCCGCCGCGATGCGCCCGTCGGCATCGCGCAGACGCACCAGCTCGACGTTGCCGCGGATAAACTCGACGTGGGCGTCCTGCGGGTTCATCACTACCGGCGGGAAGCTGGCCTTGCGGAACATCGCCTTCTGCAGATCCTTGACGTTGAAACCGGCGTAGAGATCGTGCATCTGCTGGCAGAGCTGGCGAATGCTGTAGTCGCGGTAGCGCAGCGGATACTTGCCGTAGACCGACGGCAGCACTTCCGCCAGCGGCGTGTCCTCTTCGATATGCTGTTCGAAGCGGGCCAGCATCGCCACCAGGTGCGCCATTTTCTCCGCGCTTTCGGCGGGCGTCAGCAGGAAGAGGATCGAGTTAAGATCGCACTTCTCCGGCACGATGCCGTTCTCGCGCAGGTAGTGGGCGAGGATCGTCGCCGGGATGCCGAACTCGGCGTATTCGCCGGTGGCCGCATCGATTCCCGGCGTGGTAAGCAGCAGCTTGCAGGGATCGACGAAGTACTGATCCGCCGCGTAGCCCTCAAACCCGTGCCAGCGCTCGCCGGCGCCAAAGCTGAAGAAGCGGCGCTCGCGGGCGATTTGCTCCGTGGGGTGATCCTGCCAGGGACGCCCCGCCACCTGCGGCGGAATAAAAGGTTTGATCATCCGGCAGCGGTCGAGGATCGCCTTGCGGGCCTCGATGCCCAGGGTAACGCACTCCGCCCACAGGCGGCGTCCGCTCTCGCCTTCGTGGATTCTGGCGTTGACGTCGAGGGCGGCAAACAGCGGATAAAACGGGCTGGTGGAGGCGTGCAGCATATAGGCATTGTTGAGGCGCTTATAGGGGCAGAACCGCGCCTGGCCGCGAATATGATCGTCTTTCTTGTGGATCTGCGACGTCTGCGAGAAGCCCGCCTGCTGCTTATGCACCGACTGGGTGACGAAGATCCCCGGATCGTTTTCATTGAGATCGAGCAGCAGCGGCGAACAGTCGGCCATCATCGGAATAAACTGTTCGTAGCCGACCCAGGCCGAGTCAAACAGGATGTAGTCGCAGAGGTGGCCAATCTTATCCACTACCTGGCGGGCGTTATAGACGGTGCCGTCGTAGGTGCCGAGCTGAATGACCGCCAGGCGGAACGGCCGCGCTTCACCGGCCCGCTGCGGCGCCACTTCGGCAATCAGTTCACGCAGGTACGGCTCATCAAAGCAGCGCTCGTCGATGCCGCCGATAAAGCCGAACGGGTTGCGAGCCGCCTCCAGATAGACCGGCGTCGCCCCGGCCTGCAGCAGCGCGCCGTGGTGGTTGGATTTGTGGTTGTTGCGGTCAAACAGCACCAGATCGCCGCGGGTCAGCAGGGCGTTGGTGACGACTTTATTCGCCGCAGACGTGCCGTTGAGCACGAACCAGGTTTTATCGGCGTTAAACACGCGGGCGGCGTGCTTCTGGGCGTGCTTGGCCGCCCCTTCGTGGATCAGCAGATCGCCGAGCTTAACGTCGGCGTTGCACATGTCGGCGCGGAAAATGTTCTCGCCGAAGAACTCGAAGAACTGCCGCCCGGCGGGATGCTTTTTAAAGAAGGCGCCGTGCTGGTGGCCCGGACAGGCGAAGGTGCTGTTCTCCATCTCCACGTACTGGGTCAGGGTATTGAAAAACGGCGGCAGCAGCGCCTCTTCATAGCGCAGCGCGGCGGCCTCAAGCTCGAGCCACTGCTGGACGCTGCCGTTAATCACCATATCCACGCCGTCCGGCGCATCCGTAGGCTGTTCCGAGAACAGAAACACCGGCAGATGGAAGCCGGTGCGCTTAAGCAGCGTCAGGATACCGCTGCGGCTGTCGGCTACGGTAATGACGACGGCCGCCGCATCGGTGAAGTCCGTCTCATCAAGCCGGATCACCTTGCGGTGGGTGGAGAGACGGCTGACCAGCTCGGCGCTGGCGGCAATGTGCATCGATTTCATAAGCGCAAATAACCAGATTCAGGGTGTAAATGGCCCGGGCAGGTACTGACCTGCCCGTCACTGTCCGGGGTCCGACTGGTAGCCAGCACCGACCGCGGGACATCAGTAAAAGCAGACGCCTTCTGATTTTACTGCTGCCCTGCAGGGGGCCTGAGATGCCCTCACCGCATGGTGAGAGAAGGGGCGAGCGGAGACTGACAGCGGGCGGCAGCGTCGTGCTGCGATAGTGAAAACATGCCTGCGTCTCCTGCGTGAAAGGTGAAAATTCGCGCAATAATGGCAGCTTTCGCCAGCGGGCGCAAGGCGAAATCAGTACTGGAAACAATGAGAAAATATTCACCTTTTATGCACAATTAAGGCAATAACAACGGACCGTAAATATTTATCGCGCGAGAGCCAATGTGCGGTGGTGCCGGGCGGTGCAATTGATGCCCTGCTGAGCCAGCGCTTAACGGAACGTATCCGCACGTCAATGACCGCCCTCTTTGGCCTCCCCTCCCCGGGCGCCACCGTGGTAGCCTCCAGCATCCCGATGCTGATTATCCAGCTCGCCGGCGCCATGCTCATCCTGCCGCTGGCCATGCCGCTTTCCGCCGCCCGGAGCACATTTATTGCCTGAAATGACCAGAGTTTGCGCACTTCCGCGCGGAAACGATAAATTTCGTTGACGAGGTGCCGGGATTAAGGTTTAATGCGCCCCGTTGCCCGGATAGCTCAGTCGGTAGAGCAGGGGATTGAAAATCCCCGTGTCGGTGGTTCGATTCCGCCTCCGGGCACCACTATTCGAAGCACGCTGGTCAGAGGTGAGAAAACTGACGGGCGTTTAACGGGAGTGGTACTTGTTGATGTTGATCCTCACATCAGCATACATCAAGAAGTTACCCTCTCGATTAGGGAGCCTGCTGACACAGGCTCCCTTTTCTCGATCACTGTGAATAATTACAATGACGTGACTGAATGTCAACCATTGTAAAACATCTCTTCAGCCTTATCGGTGTAAAGTGCCATTTCCTTTTCCAGCGCCTGGCTCACAATATCCATACTGATATCAACATATTCCATTGTTGTACTCACGTTGCGGTGCCCCAGCAATCCCTTAACCAGCTGCAGGTTTCGTTCAGGCGAGCTCATCAGTGTCGTGGCAAGGGTGTGCCTGAACCGGTGGGGAGAAACATCAAATCCGCACTCTTTTGACAGTCTACGAAAAAAAGAGCGTAACGGTTGCAGCGATGGTTTTTCCGAAAGAGACGCCCTTTCTGCAGGCGAAGAGACAAACCGCTCATAGTGAAAAAGCGCATCATTATTGCCGGCACCGCAGTCCCTTGCACGCTGAAGCAATGCTTCCAGTCTCGGTCGTAAATGACTGACAACGGGAACCCGCCATTCCCGGTACGTTTTACTGCCTTCCGCTCTTAATTCAATCCACCCATCGTCAAGAGACACATCTTTTAGACGTATATGGAGCAGTTGATTTTGCCGCATACCAGTGTAACGCAAGGTGTCCAGGACAGTCAGCCAGTACCATACTGGCCTCAGAGCGCATTTAGATTCGGTTCTGGGCTCAGAAGCAAATTGCTGCATAGTTAGCCAGATTTTTGTCATCTGGTTTTTTGTTAGCGTTTTTTTACGCTTCTTGTCCTGTTTGACCGATACGCCATTGAAGGGATTTTTACTTAAGTTCGTCAGTTGAGAAGTGATGGCAAAATTATACAGGGCACGCATATGGCTGACCTTATTGTTCCAGGTATGTGCAGAAAGGCACTGCTTCTTGAGCACATGCCTTCGCCACTCAAGCACATCGCGACTGGTTATGCCGTAAGGCGGACAGGCTTCCCCGATATGCTTCCTGAAACCACGAACAACCTTCTTATAACTCCACTCGGTATCTTCGCGCAGCGATTTACAGAAAAAGTACTCATCCATAAGTTCCTGCCAGAGCCAGTCAGCACTATTTTCGTTCATTTTTTCCATTCCTCTCTTAGTAACAGTAACGCACCAGATGTCAGACCGACGTTGTGGTCAGGGGAACAAAATGAACTGACTGTCCTGAGGGATGGTCTTTCTGTATACCCGCCTGCTTTTCACCAGGTAGCCTTTTACCCGTTTGAACCTCCCGGACTTGTCGGGTGTATCGTAAAGCTGAGCAAAATAAAATCTCCTGTTATCACGACGCTTATGCAGGTTAAGTCGCTCAAAAGAAGCCTGAATGCTTTCCCGTTGAATAGTCGAACCAGTGGCCTTAAGGTAGTCGAAAAAGATACCGGGGACGGGTAAAAAGACATAGCCGGCAATAACATGGATTTTGTCTGCTTTACCATTAAAACTAATATCTCCCCGATTGAGTCCCTCCCGGAGCCAGTCAAAAAACTGTTCTCCTTCCGCTACGTCAGTACCGGAGACTGCTACGGGTACGGAATCTGATCTTTCATCACATTTGTTAACAATTGCAACCTGAGAATAGTCCGAGTTTCCTTTTGCAGACGGTTCCTTTTCATTTGCGGGGTCTTCTATCTTTTCAAGGGGTTCTGACGATTGCTGTTCCTCTGCAATCACAACGGACACGCCTGCCTGTACCTCACCTTCATTTTCTGAAGCTTTAGCATCTCCTGACATGTCGAAAAGAGAAAGGAGAGCATCAGCATCATCTTCAGAGGGCAGAGAGTCAGAGCCAGTACTTTTTTCGATTTCGCTTAAAACACTTTCTGCTTCGTTTTCTTCACGGCTTTTAACTGGTGAATCACTAAGCTGAGTGGGGTTATCAATACCTGTGGCAAGGGTAAAGATCTCAGGGGAAGATGGATCAGTTGCCCCGCTCAGAGCTGTTTGTTCAGATAACATATCTGTAGGTAAAACCGTAGCGCCCCCCTCATTTGAAAGGGCTGTATTTACTGGAATTTCACCTGCATAAGAACCTAAAATTTCCGCAGGTTTCCTCTCCATCAGAGGAGACTCTGTTTTCTCAGCTGCTTGTTTCATCAGGCTTCGGATCAACGGCATTGCCGGATGCTGGTTCCATAAGGCCCCGGCAAGATTGCCCAGAGCTTCGGGATTTTCTGCCAGCCAGCCTGTCGCTTCCGCTGGCATAAGTTGTCCGGCTGCCAGCGCTGCAAAAGCTGAGGAGTTGTCAGCTTCCCGGAAGCGAAATCGATAAGGCGAGTCCGGAACGGTTATTCCCGGAAGCCAGCTTTTACCATCAAGCAGCTCCCCCTCCAGAGACGCCAGGAGCGGCAAATGCCAGAACAGTGCAGACCAGAAAATGACCGTATTCCACATCACGTTTTGCTCTGCCTGCTCTTCTGGCGCAGCTCCGGGTGGAAACATGTATCCTTTGGCCAGTCTGACCGCACAGGTTGTGAACTGCAGCGTAAGGTCCCCGAAGCCGTCTGACTGCGACCACCTTCCCTGCTGTGTTGCCGGCACATTCTGTACCCTGGCCAGTAAGCCATGCAGTGGCGTTATATAAAACCGGTGATAAACATCCGCCGGAAGTGAGCTGTTTTCCCATATTTGTTGCAGGCAGGTTTTTCTCAACGGGCTACAGCACAGCGTATCGACCGTACGCGGAGCGTGGTAGCCGGCAGGTGTGAAAGCGGATACATGACGTGCTGGTTCCGGTTCACCTTTTGAAAACAGAAACCTCAGAGTCCTGATTCTGTCGCGCATGATTTTCTCCTGGTATAGGGCTGCCCAGTGTTGTGACACTCCCCGCGCTTCACCATAAAAAACCAGTTACTCATTCTCAGAAGTTTTTCCCGTTTCTTCGTGGCTGTCGGCACTCTCTCCATTTCCGGACGGTACGGTTTCGTACGTCGTCTCGCGGTTTTTCCCGCCTTCATCGCTCAGCCAGCGCATCAACTCGTTAAGCACGAGCGTTCTTCTGGCCCGGGTGACAGCCACGTACAGCAGGTTGGTCTCATCCTGCCGCTCATCCTGCGAAAGAAGCGGGTCGGTAATGTCGGTAAAATCCTCACTCAGCATCACCACCGGCCATTCGAGCCCCTTGCTGCGGTGTGCGGTTGAAACCGTGACCTGAGCCTCTTTTTCATGAGTGACGACCTGACGGCGCATAATGGCCAGCTTTTGAGGGAGCGGGAAAAAGTCATCGAGCAGGCGAATAGCCTGGTTCATCTCCACGTCCTGCGTGGCTTTGGCTATCGAGCAGTACTCGTCAAAATCCCGGTAGTCCCGGCTGAAGCGCGGGGACTGCATCTTTTCAGGCATATCGGCGGAGAACCAGTACAGATCCTCAAGCTCTTCGGTCTTGTAGCCTTCAATCCCGCCGACCCAGAAGACCTTTTTCTCCATGAGACTTGCCGTTAAAGCACTCCCAATCACACCGGATACCGTCCGGCTCAGTACAGCAATGTGCTCAGTTCCCTCCGGAATTCGGGTCACCACACTGTCTTCCCCCCCGTTGCCTGTTACCTGTTTATCTTCACCGGCACGGTCCAGCAGGATGTTGGCCATACGCGCGACCTCAGGGCCAAAACGAAAACTCGCCGTCAGCCACAATTTGTCTGCCTGCGCCAGCTGAGGGGCATTGAGCGCGTTATCCGCCCCGCGAAAGCGGTAAATCTGCTGGTAGCGGTCGCCGACCAGGATGACCCGGCAGGGCTGATTCAGTACAAACGCACTGGTCACCGGGTTAGCGTCCTGCGCCTCATCGAAAAGGATGGTATCCCAGCGTGTTGATAAATCAGGATGTGAAAGCTGGAAAAGTTTAAGGTAGGTGTCGTGCGTGACGGGAAAGGTTGAATCAGTACGGCTCATTTCATACCAGAGGATTTGGATTGCCCCCAGAATTTTACCGGCATCGAGACCGTGGCGATCATCCTCAGACGGCAGATGTATCAGCCCCGGCTCAGTATCTGCACTGCAGAGGAACATGTTCAGCCCGCTTAGCGCCAGCCGCGCCAGCGGCCAGTGGCGGGTATTGAGCTTGCGGGCCACATCCGTAATGCGCAGACTGGCTGTCAGCCGGTCACGGAAATGCCTGCCGAAACGGGCCCATGCCAGCTGATGCGACGTTTTACACTCTACGTTATAGGGGAATTTGCGTTCAGCCTCATCCCGCACAGCGCGATTATAGGCAAGGTAAAGCATCTTACTTTCCGGGTTGGCTTCAGCGTAGTTCACTAACGTGGAGGTTTTGCCTGTGCCTGCAAACGCATTTACCACAAGATGATTACCCTTCCATTCGATGATGGCGTTTTGTTCGGCTGTTGTTTTCCAGGTCACTGTGTTCTCCCGCAGCAGCAGATGTGAAAAAAAACAGCCTGACAGCGGGAAGAGTTCACTACGATAAAAAACCAGATACCGTGCTTCAGAAATAAAAAACGCTCCCGGGCGGGAGCGTGTGGATGTGATTATGCCGCCTGCAAGTACCGTGGATCCAGACGAACAGGCCAGCCGCCGAGATAGTGCCCGGGGGTATAGAGTATCCGGCGTCGTTCATTCGCCAGGGTATTACCTACCACCACTTCGCCGGCAATCCCGCACAGGGACAGCTGTATGTAAGCCATTCCGGCCGCAAGCGGATCGATATCTGTCGCGGATACCCACAGATACCGGTGCGGTGGCCACCCCGCCTTTTGCAGAACATCAGCAAATGCCAGCACCATGCAGCCGGCACCGCACGCAGGTTCACTCAGGGTGATGAAGGGTTTGTCACGGAACAACGCTTCAGTGTCGCCCAGCTGCATGGCCGCCATCATTCTGGCCACGTCCCAGGGCGTGAAAAACTGCCCCCTGTATTTGTCACCCAGCTCCAGCTGCATAAAGACGCGGCCAAGGAAGTCCCCGGGCGCTTCACCCAGCCCGTTAACAACGTGGGCCAGCAGCTGCGCCATGCGCGTGACGTCCTCCTTTTCGTATCCACCGACTATACGCAGATACTTTTGCTCCTGCGCTTCACTGAAGTGAAGCCGGTTTTCCAGCGCGATGACGCTGCAGCTGATGAAGTCTTCAAACACTTTAAACCGGTGATGATACCGGGCCGTCTGACTGAACAACTTAACAAAGGCTTTTTCGTGGTTAATCATGCCAGGCATGCGTCTTCTCCATAAAAAAAGGGAACACGCACCCTGACCAGGGGACGTGTCCCCTGAGGGTAAAAAGCCACGGCATTGCCGTGGCTGGGTTAACGGAGGAACAGGCTTTTACCCCCGGACCTCACGATAAGATGCTGCTTCCTGAGTCGATAACGCCGGCTCATCGCTGACGAGATAAAGCACCTGACCGGGCTGAGACGCGCCGGCCGCACCTTTGTGTCCGTCGACATGTTCGCCGCCGTCATAGCAGTCGTAACCGCTGAGCCCGCTCACGGGCTCGCTGTAGCTGTGACGCACCTCGCAGTCAAATACCGCAGAAATTTCCCCGACAACCTCACCTGACGGCGGAAGCCAGGGCGTATCCATCTGCAGCGTAAGACTGTTTGGCGAATGCCGCTGCCAGTTGACATTGTGCCCGGCAGGCCACTCCATGCCGTACTGCCGGCAGTAGAGGCTGGTTGTGGTCGATACGCCTGACATCAGCCCTCCGGAACCGTTCAGCTCTGCTGCCAGCCGCGTAGGTATGACGGCCAGCATATCGCAGGGCTGGGAGCGTTCAGGATACTGGCTGAGCCGCTCCCAGGCAGTTGCGGCATCAGACTCATCGCCGGCGCTGACCAGACCAAACCAGTCGGTGTATTGCCTGGCAATCAGCTCCGCCATAACCTCACGTGCCGGGTCGGGAATATTCTCCCATTTCAGCGCGCCCAGACCTGACTGGTGATACAGCCGGTCAATGGCCCGGATGGTTTCCGCATCGAGGATGGCATCCTTCAGCAGGAGCGCCAGCCAGCTTTCAAACGCCTGATTGGCCGCAGTGGAAAGCCCTGTGCCTGCACGGACCAGCCCCTGACAGGGCGGATACGACGTTGTGCGCACCGGCTTGAGTATCCCCGCCGCGCCAGCCAGAAAAAGCTGTATGCTCTGCTGCACTGCGTGGCGGTGACGCGGTACGTCAGTTCCGTTTATCCACTGCAGCATGACATCAATGCAGACGGATTTACCGGTGATTTCCAGGCGGTTATGACACCATTCGGACATAGTGAATACTCCTCTTTCATAAAAAAAAGAGGACACAGCCCCGTGAGGAGCGGTGTCCTCACGGGAGGGCGACAGTTACGGAATAACCGCCACCGGATAAGTTAATTACGCCGCCACAGCCTGACTTTCAGGCAGTGCCAGTAGATATTCCGACGCTTCCCGGGCATGCCGGCAGGCGCGGAACAGGGCCTTTTTGTCAGATTTCAGCACCTTCAGCCAGTGGTCCACATAGCTGTCGTGCTGAACCTCACCGAATACCCCGAGTTGGGCACACAAAAACGCACTGCCCATTTCGGCGATGAGCTCCTCAAAGGCATACACCGGGTCCCCGAACTTGCGGGATGAGGAGGTTATCCCCTCCCGGTTAAGTCGCTTCGCATGACCGGTACTGTGTACCAGTTCATGCAGCAGCGTGGACCAGCAGTCCGCCTCCGTAAAAAACTGCTCAGCCACCGGCATCACAATTTCATCCGTCAGCGGACGGTAATAAGCCCGGTTCTGAGGCAGCATCCGGTGTTTAACCCCTGTGGCGTTAAACATCCGGATCACCCTGTTCATCACGTCCGGGCTGAGTATGCCGTCCTCATCCACCGTCGGCGGTTGCTCAGGTGAAGCCGCAACCTCTGCCGGCAACCCCTCACACTGCTCAGCGTTGAACAGCTGCAGGGGTTTAAGCATCGGCACGGTTTCCATCAGCGGTTTACCGTCACTGTCATAAAGGCGGTTGCCTTCGCGATCCTCCGCCTGCTTCGTCCAGTCCTTATAAACCACCGCCAGGGTGGCTTTCTCACCCTTACGCACCTGCCCGCCAGCCTGCTGCGCCTGCCGGTAAGTCATCCAGCGGTTATTGCGAAAACCCTGCTCTTCCGCTGACATCCAGAGAAGCAGGACATTCACGCCGCTGTAGTGACGTCCGGTTGTGGCATTTAGGGGCAGACCGGCCAGACCGATGCCGGCAGCCGCGCGCCACGGCTTACGCCAGGGCGCGACGCCGTTTTCCAGAGCGACAACAATGCGGTCGGTGATCTGACGATAAAGGTCAGTATGTTTTGCCGGACGGCGGGCCGCCTTGTGTGAAGTCGTTTTTTTCATGAGATATACCTTTAATCAGAGGCATACCCCTGCGCCGGCGGGCGCAGAGATACGCCCGTCGACGGGAAATTCAGAAGTCAGTTACCATGCGGCATAAAACCACAGGTATTCATGTTCAAAGTCAAAATCACTGAGCAGGCTTTCCAGCCTGTCACGCAGGGTGAAAACGTACTGCAGCCGGCGCTGAAGAAGCTGATTATCCTCATTCCCCTCTGTAAATGTCGCAATCGCACAGTCCAGCCTCTCTTTCAGTTGCTGAATATGCTCGCGTGACAGTTCCAGACAGGTCGCGTTTTCCACCTCACCGACATGCTTATCCACCCAGGTAATCAGTGAAAAATCGCGGCTCAGTTCATACACCGGATGATACGGTGCCGGTACTGCGACGATCTGCCTGTGCTGGCTGTAGAGAAAAATATCCAGTCCCATACGGGCCTCCTTCGGTTCAGAAAGAGGCAGGAACCTTTCCGGCAGGAAAAGTCCCTGCCGGGGTGAGTTAACGTCCGGTTATTCGCAGCGCCCCCTGCGGGGTCACCTGCGATAACCTGGCCTGCAGCCTGCCACAGGCGTTCAGAAAGGTTTGATGATCTTCAGGCTTCGCCCGCTTACAACTGATGAAGGCCGCCTGCTTTAGCAGACGCACGGCGTTTTCACGCCAGCGGCAGAGTTCATCAGGCCCGACACAGGCATTGAAGTGACAGACTGCACTCGCCAGAAGCTGATCGGCTTTCTGGCGGTACTGCGCGACTTTCACCCGGTCAGTCGCTGCGGTGAGCACCTGTATCTGTGTGTCGGTAATCAGGATCCTCAGGTCCGTCCTGCCGGACAGTACAGAGGTGGCTACCGCGTCGCTTATCGACAGTGATTCAATGAAATCATCGCCGCCGGCAAGCAGGCGTGCCGTGTCGTACCAGTCCTCATTTTTCTGAGGGTGACACCCTGTGGCATACGCAATACGCGGCACCGGATCGTTGCCCTGCCAGGCACCGGTGGCCGGCATAAGATAAACACCCTCATCCTTTGCCAGGTGAAGCTGACCTCCCTGCATGCGGGCGGCCAGCAGGACGTTCGTCAGGTCTTTGTTGTCGAAAAAAAGCATGGGGCTCTCCTTTAAAAACGGGAGAGCCGCCCCGTCCGGAGTGATCTCTCCCGACGGGGTTAAAGTCAGTACTGTTTACAGCGCGTCAGTTTTTTCCGCGACCCGCTTCAGTTCATACAGCTGAAATTCAGCCTCCGTAAACGCATTCCAGTCGTCGTTGCTCAGCACACGCTCACCACCGCAGAGCAGCTGCAGCAGCAGGGAATCAAACGCGTCACCACGCACCGGCGTTTTCAGTACCGGCTGAGGCGCGGTCAGCGTCGGCTGCTCAGGCAGGCCGAGATGTCGCTCAATCCAGCGTAACGGTAACGCCCAGCTGCGGCCTTCGTCAGAAGAATGTATCCGAAAGCTGCCCGGACACAGGTTATGCAGCAGGACCATCACAATGCGTGCAAAGAAATCGCAGGGCTGATGCTGAAAATCCAGCTCCTGGATACTCAGCGTATTGCGGTTGCGCTCACGCTCAATCGTCATGTTGACCGGCCAGACACTGCCGCCTGTGTCGCCACAAAACGCCATGACATCAGCAACCGGAAAGAGGTCAGCCGCGCGATTAAGCGACGGCAGATACGTATTCCCCGGACGCAGACGCACCGGCAGTTGCCAGAAAGTTTCTGTGACGGCCAGAACGAAAGCATGCCAGTGTCGCAACGGAACCGTGCTGACGTGCTCGATGGTGTAGACAACCGACATGGAAGCCGGCGAAGAAAACAGGTTTTTCATCGATAAATCCTCCGCGAATAAAAAAGGGGGGATTTATCCCCCGGACGGGAGTAAATCCCCGTCAGGGTGTGTTCTTTCTGCTGGTTACATCCGTTCGAGAGCCGCTATAGCCCGATCACACCGGGCATCCTGGATACCTTCATCCACGGCCTTCTCCCAGAAGGGCCGGTTAATTTCTTTTCCCAGCTCGTCCAGCGTGAAGAGCAAATTTTTAGACGTATCAGGCAAAGGCGGAATATCGCCTTCCCCGAGTAAAAAGACAAACCAGCCATAAGCTGTGCCGGTGCCAATGATGGAATCTTCCAGAAACGTCAGTTCATTCGGTTCATCCCGGTCCGTATGAAGATCGAGACGCTGGAATGCCCTTATGCTCAGAAGTTCACTCTCAAGCAGGCAAAGCCAGCTGAGCGTGTCCAGTGGAGTTTTAAGCGTATAAACGTCTGTGTGCATGGGTATATCCTCAGGTAAATAACGGGATATTCCCTCCGACGGAGAGATATCCCCGTCAGGGTCCACAACATTTTTTGACCGGCGTTCATCAACCGATCAGTTCAGTGCATATGAATCAGATTGCTCCTGATACACATATTCAGGATTAAAGCGCAGGCTTTTCAACGCAGCTACCGACAGTGGATCTACGGAATTTATGCCCGAAACGGCCACGCCATCCAGTATGTCGCCAGCCTCCACCCGGGGAGAATATCCGTAATACTGACACCATACACAGAGTTCGGGGTCAGCCGGATCACAATCACCGAGCGGTGCGACAAAAACCTGTTCGCCACAGGAGACGTTATCTCTGAGGATTTCGCCCGGATGAAAACACCACTTACGGGGCCATACTGAGCGGGACATACATCCCGTCGCGTCTCAGACATCGACAGAATACGGAAAGTGACATCGTGCAGTGCTTCAGTCATGAGAATGCCCTCCGGAAAGAAAACGGTAGCGCAGGTGTGCCAGATGCTGTGCCTGACGGCAAGCATGGCGGTATGCGTTTCGACGACCTGTTATTCCCTCAGGAAAGGAAACCGGCAGGCGGTGAAAAACATACTCGGCGCGGTGGCAACCTGTACGAACGGTAAGAAAGACGTTAACGCCCTGGTCTTTGACAGAAGTGATGTGCGCACGGACGGCATAATTGCCCGAACCGTTGACATACCAGCTGCTGTTGCGATGCAGATAAATGAAAGATTTCAATCTCCGGACAGCTGCGTCAGCAGACTGCTGAAGCTGAGTAAGGAGATGTTCAGGGAAAACCGCAAAAGAGATGACAGACATGGTGTTTCTCCATAAAAAAAGGAAACACCTGCCCGACCGGGAAGTGTTTCCCGTCGGGGAGTCAGAAAAAACAACATTCTGACTGTCTGATAAGTTGAAATGACCTCAATCACTGTTCAGCGATATCCGTTTCCAGAGGTTAAACGGATTTACCACCCGAAGGTATCCTCTCTCAGGCTGCGAGGATTTTCCGGTCACCCGAAGGTGTTTCTCTCAGACCGGTGAAACGTTAGCTGCTAGTCACCCGAAGGCGCTCCTCTCAGACTGCCGGAGCATTAGCTGGTTGCATGTAGCAACAAGTAAGCCTGTCTATTTTCAGAGCAAATAGTGAACATGTCAACTGACGAACTGGCACAATATTGTCATTAACTTTTTTTAATAACAGTCCCTAGCCTACGGCTAAGATTATTTATACATTTTCGCTGACTTATATCCTAACTAAGGAAGGTGCGAATAAGCAGGTCATTTCTTCCCAAGCTGACTCGCTGATTAAAATTTCGCGGATCTGGGCCGATTTTTTTCCCGCAAACACATCGAATCAGCCTATTTAGGCTATTTTTTCCACCATTTCTGGCGTTATTTCCGGTTTTTACTGAGATCTCTCCCACTGACGTATCATTTGGTCCACCCGAAACAGGTTGGCCAGGGTGAATAACATCGCCAGTTGGTTATCGTTTTTCAGCAGCCCCTTGTATCTGGCTTTCACGAAGCCGAACTGCCGCTTGATGATGCGAAACGGGTGCTCCCCCCTGGCACGGATGCTGGCTTTCATGTATTCGATGTTGATGGCCGTTTTGTTCTTGCGCGGATGCTGCTTCAAGGTTTTTACCCTGCCGGGACGCTCGGCGATCAGCCAGTCCACATCCACCTCGGCCAGCTCCTCGCGCTGTGGCGCTCCTTGGTAGCCGGCATCGGCTGAGACAAATTGCTCCTCTCCATGAAGCAGATTACCCAGCTGATTGAGGTCATGCTCGTTGGCCGCGGTGGTGACTAGGCTGTGGGTCAGGCCACTCTTGGCATCGACACCAATGTGGGCCTTCATGCCAAAGTGCCACTGATTGCCTTTCTTGGTCTGATGCATCTCCGGATCGCGTTGCTGCTCTTTGTTCTTGGTAGAGCTGGGTGCCTCAATGATGGTGGCATCCACCAAAGTGCCTTGGGTCATCATGACGCCTGCTTCGGCCAGCCAGCGATTGATGGTCTTGAACAATTGACGGGCCAGTTGATGCTGCTCGAGCAGGTGGTGGAAATTCATGATGGTGGTGCGATCCGGCAGGGCGCTATCCAGGGATAATCGGGCAAACAGGCGCATGGAGGCGATTTCGTACAGGGCATCTTCCATGGCACCGTCGCTCAGGTTGTACCAATGCTGCATGCAGTGAATACGCAGCATGGTCTCCAGCGGATAGGGCCGTCGGCCATTGCCCGCCTTGGGATAAAACGGCTCGATGACAGCGGTCATATTCTGCCATGGCAGAATCTGCTCCATGCGGGAGAGGAAAATCTCTTTTCGGGTCTGACGGCGCTTAGTGCTGAATTCACTATCGGCGAAGGTGAGTTGATGGCTCATGATGTCCCTCTGGGATGCGCTCCGGATGAATATGATGATCTCATATCAGGAACTTGTTCGCACCTTCCATAATGCCCGATGACTTTGTCATGCAGCTCCACCGATTTTGAGAACGACAGCGACTTCCGTCCCAGCCGTGCCAGGTGCTGCCTCAGATTCAGGTTATGCCGCTCAATTCGCTGCGTATATCGCTTGCTGATTACGTGCAGCTTTCCCTTCAGGCGGGATTCATACAGCGGCCAGCCATCCGTCATCCATATCACCACGTCAAAGGGTGACAGCAGGCTCATAAGACGCCCCAGCGTCGCCATAGTGCGTTCACCGAATACGTGCGCAACAACCGTCTTCCGGAGCCTGTCATACGCGTAAAACAGCCAGCGCTGGCGCGATTTAGCCCCGACGTATCCCCACTGTTCGTCCATTTCCGCGCAGACGATGACGTCACTGCCCGGCTGTATGCGCGAGGTTACCGACTGCGGCCTGAGTTTTTTAAATGGCGGAAAATCGTGTTGAGGCCAACGCCCATAATGCGGGCGGTTGCCCGGCATCCAACGCCATTCATGGCCATATCAATGATTTTCTGGTGCGTACCGGGTTGAGAAGCGGTGTAAGTGAACTGCAGTTGCCATGTTTTACGGCAGTGAGAGCAGAGATAGCGCTGATGTCCGGCAGTGCTTTTGCCGTTACGCACCACCCCGTCAGTAGCTGAACAGGAGGGACAGCTGATAGAAACAGAAGCCACTGGAGCACCTCAAAAACACCATCATACACTAAATCAGTAAGTTGGCAGCATCACCCGTTGGTCAGATGAATGCCATTCCCTTGACAGTTGAAAATTTATGAGAGAGTTAAAAAAACGCTCCCGGACGGGAGCGTAAGCCAGTGACTTCGGCGTCAAATGAGGGTCTAACAAGTGGAGCTGCGGGTTAATTCTGGGTGATCTGGCTGCGATGCTTTTCAGCCTGCTGCTGATGAATAACGGAAGATTGACCATTATTCGCCTTCTCATGCACAACAGCGGCTTTCTCATGCTCGTTCATTTCGGAAAATGATTTTGCTGTTTCGTTAGAAGCTGCTGGCTTGGATTTCATCATTTTTTTATGCATTTCAGCCATGTCCTGATGGGCAGCAGAATTGCCGTTTTGCATCATTTCATGGGACATTGCGGCCTGATCGTGACCGCTCATATCCATCATTTTCATGCTCTCCCCCTGAACTGCACTTTTTTCAGCGGATGATTGCATCTGATGGGCAGGCGCCTGGGCATTATTTACCTGGTCATGCATGTTCATTGTCTCTGCAGCCCAGGCAGATGAAGCGACAGCCATCATGGCAATAAAGGATACAAGGATCTTTTTCATGGTTGGGTCTCCGGTGTTTTCATACCCGAACAATCAATGCTTATAACAGAGAAAGCATTTGATCTCAGGGCTGGTTGATCATCATGCTAGGAACCGGGCGATTGAATTATCACGCTGTCCTGATTTATGGCTGATTATAAAAAACCGCCTCTGTTTATCGCGTGACTGAACGATGACATTTTTGTCACCTTCCGGGTTTCTCCTGAATAACGGTATTAATCCATTAACAGACGCACACTGAACACAATTTCCCGCCCCTGCTGTTCTGCTGACAGCTCGCCGCCGTGAGCATGAATGATCGACCTTGTAATTGATAATCCCAGCCCCGCGCCTTCCGTGTTGTAGAACCTTGATGAGTCTGCGCGATAGAACCGGTCAAACAAACGTTCCAGATTAGCGGGAACCTGGCCGGATATCGTATTCGTAATCATCACGTTCACACAGTCACTGTCACGCTCAAGGTGTATCGCTGTACAGGTGTTATCGGGAGAATACTTGATTGCATTGGAAAGCAGGTTACTGAAAGCACGTCGGAGCATATCGCTGTCTCCGGCAACAACGCCCTCTCCTTCAACCGTGATTGTCTTTCCTGTTTCGTCTGCCAGGGGCTCGAACAACTCACGTAATTCATTCAGTTCGGCTGCCAGATCCACATCATGTTTATCCAGCCGCAGCAGACCATGCTCTGAACGTGCCAGAAAAAGCATGTCACTGGTCATTCGTGACAACCTTTTCAGTTCTTCCAGGTTAGCGAATAAAATTTCGCGGTAATGCGAAACATCCCTTTCCTTAGCCAGTGCAAACTGCGTCTGCATCATCAGATTACTGACTGGTGTGCGCAGCTCATGCGCGATGTCAGACGAGAAATCTGACAGTTTCCGGAATGCCCCCTCCAGGCGATCAAACATATTATTGAACTCCTGCATGGTCTCAGAGATTTCCGGCGGAGCCAGATCGGGATTTAGACGCTGATCCAGGCTGTGTACGGTCATGGAGGAAGCCAGACTGGTCATTTCCCGTAGCGGTTTCAGACCAATACGTGTGGTCAGCCAGCCCAGAAAAACAGAAATAAAGACCAGACCGATATTGAACCAGAACAGCCAGGTACTGAGTTTGTCCATAAACAGGGTGTGATACCCAGTATCCGTGGCAACCGTAATGATGACATGTTTGCTTTTACCCTGTTCCGGCGTCACGGCAACCCGCCGCGAGATACTGCGGTACACGGTGTTATTTTCTTCCGTCTGGATCATATAGTCGAGAATATCACCCGACTTATTAAGCAGGACCGCTGGAACAACAGAATTTTTGGCATAGAGTTCAACAATTTTTTCATTTTCCATGTTTTTTATAGAAATGAATAAGCCATTGTGCCCCACCATCGCATCGTTTATTTTTTCTGATAATGACTTAATATCCGTTTTGTTCCTGAACGTCTCTGTTTTAAGAAACTCTTCGGTGAGCTGAAGTTTACCTGTCAGAAAATCGCGGTCCTGATTATCGAAATAGCCATTAAGGGTGCTAATCAGGATAAAACTTGATAACCACCATACCGTAAGCATCACCGCAGAAAAAATCAGGCTCAGGCGTGTGGTCAGGGAAATTTTGAACCTCACTCTTCTCTGATCTCCAGGACATATCCGGCACCGCGAACGGTATGGATCAGTTTTGGCTCAAAGTCATCATCAATTTTACTTCTCAGACGTCTCACGGCGACATCAATCACATTCGTATCACTGTCAAAATTCATGTTCCAGACCAGGGACGAGATAAGACTCCTGGGTAACACTTCTCCGGTGCGTTGCAGCAGCAACTCAAGCAGAACGTATTCTTTACCGGTGAGATGGATCTTCTTCCCCGAACGGATCACGGTCCGGCGCACCATATCAACGGTCATATCGGCGATGGTGCAGACTGTTGCGGCCTGCGAGCGTGCCCGGCGCAGTAGGGTTCTTACACGTGCAACCAGCTCCGTAAAATCAAAGGGCTTAATCAGGTAGTCATCTGCGCCAAGCTCCAGTCCTTTCACTTTGTCCCGCACGTTGTCCTTTGCGGTTAAAAACAGGACCGGTTCTTCGTGCCCGGACTCCCTCAGTGCGCTGATGATTTGCCACCCGTCGAGGAAAGGCAGCATCACGTCCAGTATTATCAAATCATACTGTCCCTTCGACGCGGCCCCGAGACCATCGCGGCCATTATTAAAGAGATCGGCCTGATAGCCTTCCTCAACCAGTCCCTGCTGCAGGTAACGACCTGTTTTTTGTTCGTCTTCAACGATTAAAATACGCTGCATGGTCAACTCGCTGATATGAAAGTAAAAATCTCACGCATGAGCTTTGGCTGTCCCCTAGCTGACCTGAGACGGAGCAAGCATTCCGAGCCACGCTACGGCGCCCAGAATGATAATCGCAACAACGAATTCTGTCAGGATGCTGTTTCGCATCAGGGCAACGCTGCGATCATAATTCCCTTCCCTGACCATAACTTCAAGCCGGGGACCCAGGTGAAACCGGTTTGCTGCAGCCAGAAGAAGCATCAGAACAAACAGAGCCGTCTTGGCAAGCAATATCCTCCCCCAGGAACTGTTGAATAAGGGAGTTAAGTTACCCTCAGCAATATACAGATAGTTGACCAGCGCACTCAGGATCAGGGCTACAACAATCACCGTTCCTGCCGTGGCAAATTTTGCCAGGGAGTCAGATATCACAATGACGCTCTGTGCATTATGCTCGTTTCTGCGCATCAGCAGGATAGCAAATGCAACCAGAGCACCTGTCCAGGCACCTGCAGCGCCGAGATGGGTCAGATCGCTCAGTAAATGGAGATAGTAATGCAGACCGTCATGCATAACGGCGTGTCCTCCCCAGGCAAGTGTAGCCAGCGCCACGCCCCCACTCATCGTCATCAGCAGGCAGGACAATACTCTCTTATTAGTGTAAAGGAACAAAGCACCGAGTGTGGTAAACAGGGCACAGAGCCTGACAATCCAGCTAATACCCACATCAGTTTCTTCTATCACCATCTCGATAACATGGATGGATAATTCTCTGAGGTCAGTTACTCCACTCATGGCATTAGATACCAGGAGCATATTAATGCCAGTAAGAATGATGCCTGTAACAACAGCAAAGGTTATAAACGACCTGAAATTAGTCAGGTTATAGGTTTCATGTCTGACACCGCTTATTCCATATATCTGAAAAAATGGCAATCCAAATATTACCATCAAATCCAGATAAAGAAGAAAACGAATAACAATCATAATCAGGTCGTTCATAATATTACTTCACTGTAAAGGTGTAATTACCGGTAATAGGGTGCGTATCTGAAGAAACCGCGCGCCAGTCAACACGATAAGTGCCAGCGGGTAAAGGCTCTCGCGGAATAATGACCATCGATTTAGGGTCAGCGCCTGGCGCCACTTTTGCCGCGACCGGCATCGGAGAATGTGATGACATGCCTTTCATACCCGTCATCGTTAATTTTGCACCTGAGAATTTCACGGTCAGATTTTCCGAGAAATTAAGCTGAATCTTTTCCGGGGCCGCTACGGCTGAATCAGCCTGTGGCACAGAGCTTTTTAATTCCGGATGGGCCATAGCAGAGAAAGCAACGCCCATAACGAGGCCACCTGTAAGAATGGCTTTATTTAAAATCGACATTTTATTTACCTGTTTAGTTGAGTGTTTTATATCAGTGCGTTAAAACCAGATTCTGGCTCCCGCCAGGAATACTACCTGATGGTCTTTCTCACCTTCTCTTTTCGCCATATCGGATGTTTTCCCGTAAAGTTGATTCCAGGAAACGCCTATATAGGGTGCAAACTCACGGCGTATTTCATAGCGCAGCCGGAGCCCCAGCTCTGTGTCAGTCAGTCCCCTGCCGCGACCCCGCGATTCATCATCCTGACTGTAGAAATTCACCTCATAGGATGGCTGGAGTATGAGCCGGTTAGTCAGTAAAACGTCGTATTCTCCTCCCAGACGAAGGGCTGCTTTTCCGCCATTACTGACAAAACCCGAAATTTCAGACTCAAAATTATAGAGTGCCAGCCCCTGAAAACCGACAGCAGCCCAGGTCCGGGCAGAAGCAGGTCTGAAATCCTGCCTGACACCCGCAACCAAATCCCACCATGGGCCAACCGCATGTCCCCAGAGTAACTGCGCTTCAGCCGCCTCCGTTTCCCCATTGCTTCGTTCACCTTCACTCTTTAGCCAAATCCGATCTGTGTCGCCTCCAATCCAGCTGTTAACACTCCAGCTGAAATTGTTGGTGTTATCCGACCGTTGCCATTCCAGTTGATCCAGCAGAACCAGATAATTAATCGCACTGTCGTGAATCGCATGCCCCTGTAAATTGCCGAATGCAGCCTTCCGGTCGGCATCGGTAACAGGCGGAATTGGCGTTCTGCTCTCAGTTACAATGGGCTCCATTGACGTCATCTCAGTGAAATTCTCATCTGCTGGCATCTGCATGGCAGACATGTCGTGCCCGGCGTGGGGATCTGCAGAGACGGAGCCCGCCGCAATAGAAAGCTGTGAGGTAAACAAACCGGCGACCAGAACAGGTATGGCCTTCAAATTTCTCTTCATTCGCATCATTCCTCCACCCGGACTTCACGAAACATTCCCATTTCCATGTGATAGAGCAAATGGCAGTGATACGCCCAGCGGCCAAGCGCATCTGCTGTCACTCTGTAACTGCGTTTTGTACCAGGGGGAACATCTATTGTGTGTTTACGAACCATGAAATTACCGTTTTCATCTTCCAGATCGCTCCACATACCATGCAGGTGAATGGGGTGAGTCATCATGGTATCGTTGATCAGCGTGATCCTGAGCCGCTCACCGTATTTCAGCAGCACCGGTGCGGCATCTGAAAACTTGATTCCGTTAAATGACCAGGCAAACTTTTCCATGTGGCCGGTTAAATGCAGTTCTATGGTACGGCCAGGTTCACGTCCGTCAGGATCCTCAAAGCGGCTTTTCAAATCCGCGTACGTGAGAACCTTTCTTCCGTTATTTCGAAGACCAATACCCGGATCATTTAATTTCGGAGAGACGCTCATCGCCTGCATATCAACCAGTGGGTTATCCGTTTCTGACGCAGGATGACTTTGCATACCCGGCATTCCGGCCATCCGGGAATGATCCATACCGGCCATGCTGCTGTGATCCATGGGCGCGGAGGATGTCCCGCTATCCGGAAGGTCAGCACCGTCCATAGACATCATCTCTCCGCTGTTATCCATGCCTCCCATCTGGCTGTGGTCCATTCCTGCCATATCATGTCCCATTCCCCCCATACCCATGTCTTCCATGGTCAACAGAGGACGGGGATCGAGGGGGGGAACGGCAGCACTTAACCCCTCTCTCGTGGCCAGTGTCCCTCGAGCGTAACCGGTCCTGTCCATGGATTGTGCGAAGATGGTATAGGCCTCACCCTGAGGCTCCACAATGACATCATAGGTTTCGGCAACGGCAATCCTGAATTCGTCAACGGTAACCGGGTTTACATACTGGCCATCTGCAGCCACGACCGTCATTTTCAGCCCGGGGATACGGATATCGAAATAGGTCATTGCCGAGCCGTTGATAAACCGTAAGCGTATCTTTTCACCGGGACGGAACAGTCCGGTCCAGTTTTTCAGCGGGGCCTGCCCGTTCATGAGATAGGTGTAGGTGTAGCCACTGACATCCGCGAGGTCAGTCGGATTCATTTTCATTTCAGCCCACATTTTCCGATCGGCAATGGTGGCTGACAGCCCCCTGGTATTCACGTCGCGGAAAAAAGAGCCAACGGTTGGTTTATTGAAATTGTAGTAATCCGACTGTTTTTTTAATTTTTTCAGCAGGCTGTGAGGATTTTCATCGGTCCAGTCAGACAACATGACCACATGCTCACGATCGTAAGCAAACGGTTCTGGCTCCCTGGCATCGATGATAATGGCACCGTATACCCCCTCCTGTTCCTGCAGACCGGAATGGCTGTGGTACCAGTAAGTCCCGTTCTGCTTAACCTTAAAGGTGTAAACGTAGGTATCATCAGGCTCTATGCCCATAAAACTCAGCCCCGGAACACCATCCATATTGGCCGGAAGAATAATGCCGTGCCAGTGAATGGACGTCTGTTCATTAAGACGGTTTTTGACCTTCAGGGTAATGGTGTCACCTTCTTTCCAGCGAAGAACGGGCCCCGGCAGGCCTCCATTGATTGTTTTGGCCTGACGCTCACTGCCCGTGATATTGACGGCCGTTTCACCAATGGTCAGGTCAAACTGAGTACCCTGCAGGGATGCGGCAACTGGCAGGCTCAGACTGGAACGCGCATTGAAACTCCATACGCCAAGACTTCCGGCTACGCCAGAGAGGGTTAACCCCTTCAGGAAAGTTCGTCGAGACGTTTTCAACAGCATGCGCATTCCCTTATTTAAAGTATGGTTACTGACAGAATTCGAGAACCGATTTAAATTAAATTACTGGTTCATCCACTACAATGAAATGAATCTAGCACACCTTAAGAAACAAATTCATTACAATCGTGTAATGTACATAGCTGTATTACATTTACGTCATCTTCCCCACAGGTTGATTATTTTTATATATGATCATAAGGACATCTTTTATGTACCTCAGAAGGTAATTACACATGAATATATTAATCACGACCACTGCGTTTACAGCTTTATTTTGTGGGGCAGCTTTTGCTCAGTCCAGTGATATTGCCCATGAAGCACATCGATTTGTTAATAATGCCTCAGCCGTCAGTCATGTGAATTCCTCGACGCATGAAAACTTACCGGACAGGGTTAATAAAAACAACACGCCCTCATTCTCTGAAATGAATGAACATGAAAGGGCCATTGTTGCTCATTCATTTATGAACAACAGCGCGTCCTATGCGCATCAGAAAATGATTGAGGAACATAAAAAAATGCTGTCCGGCAGTGATGCAAATTCAAAGACCTCGTCTTCTTCTTTTAACGAACTGAATGCCGGAGAAAAAGCCGCTCTCGTGCATGAGCAGGTCAATAATGCCGGTGCGGAAGCACATCAGACGCAGGCAAGAAAGCTTCGCGGGCTGTATTCGACCAGGTAACTGCAGGCGGGTTAGTGCTTAGCGTCAGGTGCGCAGCAGGGCTTTACTGACGGGTTACGTAGCAGGACATGAGCCCCATATTGCTCTGCCGTAACCTGTTTCAGTCCCGTTAATCATCACCGTCGGGCTGGTCATACAGTTCCCAGAGCTTCAGGAGCAAACGGGAAACAAGATATGTTACAAAAATGACGACCATCAACGGTGCTCCCGATTAACTGACAGATGACACGCCTCCTGAAAACCCCTAGCATACGCCGCAGTGTTCATGCTAACGGCGAATTCCAGTAAATGTATTCTACCGATGTCGTAAAAGAAAATGCCTACCTTTCAGCCACCCGCTCGGGGCTGGAATCGAACGAGATCGCTACTCTTCAGCGCTCCTTGCCTTCCCGGTTTAATCTGCGGCATTTGAAAAAAAATGAATCATTAAAACTCGTACTGCAAAAGAAAGCGGGAAAATCACGTGTCGTGGCCTATAAATTTACGTCCGGTTCATTTAATTACACGGCGTATCGTATATCAGATAAAAAGTTCTATAACCTTTCCGATACTTCCGGGAAAGGCAGTCTCGATTATCCGTTACCGGCCACAGCAAGACTCAGTTCGCCTTTCAATCCTGCAAGACTTAACCCGGTATCGGGAAAAGTGAGTCCCCATAATGGCATTGATTATTCCATGCCCATGAACACGAAAATAGTCAGCGTCATCGACGGAAAAATCACCCGGGCCGAATACAACAGTACCATGGGATATTTTGTTGAAGTAACGGGAAAAGCCGGTGTTAAAACTCGCTATCTCCACCTCAATAAAATACTCGTTACTAAAGGGGCCAGGGTTACCCGGGGAGACGCTATTGCGTTATCCGGTAACAGCGGACGTTCATCCGGTCCTCATCTGCATTACGAGCTGGTCATCAATAACAATCCTGTTAACTCACTGGCGTTCCGGGCAGCGGCACCCGCTGATAACAAACTTGAACAGCATGCCTTTGCGCATGCCAGAGACTACGAACGATACCTGGACTGATAACGGGGCCGCGACGCGGCCCCGTCTGCCGGATTAATTTTTTTTATCGTTTTCACTTCCTTGATGTTGATGATCTCCATGCCCTCCGTGGCCGTGGAAAAGATGCATTAGCGGGCAGACCAGCAATAACAGATATGGCCAGTAACCTGCCACATGTGACCAGTGTTCGCGCAGGAGGGCAAATGCCGCGATCGCGGCGACAGCAATAAGCGCATAGGTGGTACTTTTCATACTGGACTCCTTCTGTTCGTAACAGCCCCTTCACTCAGTGTTATTTCCCGAGCCTGACACTTTTCAGACGCAACGCATTCACAATGACGCTGACGGAGGAAAGAGCCATGGCCGCCGCCGCAATAACTGGCGACAGCAGTATTCCATACACAGGATAAAGCAGACCTGCAGCCACAGGCACGCCAAGTGCGTTGTAGATAAATGCAAAAAACAGATTCTGTCGGATATTTTTCATGGTGATTTCTGACAGATGACGGGCCCTGTTCAGTATCATCAAGTCGCCTTTGAGAAGGGTGACTCCGGCACTTTCAATTGCCACATCTGTACCCGTTCCCATGGCTATACCCACGTCAGCCGCTGCCAGCGCCGGGGCATCATTCACACCGTCTCCGGCCATCGCAACCACATGGCCAGACGCTTTCAGTCGGGTTATCACTGCTTTTTTGCCATCCGGCAGAATCCCGGCTTCAACCTCATCTATTCCCAGTTTCCGTGCGACTGCTTCAGCGGTAAGCTGGTTATCCCCGGTGAGCATAACGATGCGGATCCCCGCCTGACGCAAAGCTTTAAGCGCATCCGGCGTGGTTGCTTTCACGGGATCCGAGATAGCTATCAGGCCTGCAAGGTGCCCGTCTGTGGCCACATAGATAACGGTAGCGCCTTCCATCCGCAACGTATCCGCAACGGCCTTTTGATTATCAATAACGATACTGTTTTCCTGCATAGCCAGTTCATTACCAATAACAACCCGTTGACCTTCGACATCGCCTGAGACACCTTTACCCGACGGCGCATTGAAATGAGTGACTGCGGGTATTGCGATCCCCTTTTCCTGTGCTGCTTTAACTACTGCCATACCCAGCGGATGCTGCGAGCCTTTTTCCACTGCGGCCGTTACACGCAAAAGAGATGTTTCCCCACCCGGATTGAGACTGATAATCCCTGTCACCGTCGGCGAACCTTCCGTGAGCGTGCCTGTTTTGTCGACAACCAGCGTGTCCACTTTTTCAAGACGCTCAAGGGCTTCGGCATTCTTGATTAACACCCCGGCCTGGGCTCCTTTGCCCACCCCCACCATTATCGACATCGGCGTGGCCAGCCCCAGCGCGCAGGGACAGGCAATAATCAGGACCGACACAGCCGCAATGAGACCGTGCGCCATCCTGGGCTCGGGCCCCCAGACAGACCAGATCATGAAAGCAACAACCGCGATAAGTATCACCAGAGGAACAAACCAGCCTGAAACGCTGTCAGCCATTCTCTGGATGGGGGCCCGCGAACGCTGTGCATCAGCGACCATCTGAACAATTCGTGAGAGCATCGTTTCATCACCGACTTTCTCTGCACGGATGATAAGACTACCTGTCTGATTAATGGTCCCCCCGATGACAGGGTCACCCTCCGTTTTGGTAACAGGCATAGATTCCCCGGTCACCATCGATTCATCAACGGTTGTTTTGCCTTCGACCACGATACCGTCGACCGGAATACTCTCTCCAGGTCTGATGCGGAGCTTATCGCCAGGCAGGACATCTTCCGCATTAATATCCGTTTCATGACCGTCTTGATCCAGCCGCCTGGCGGTTTTGGGGGCAAGGTTAAGAAGCGCAGTAATGGCACCTGAGGTTTGTTCCCTTGCCCGCAATTCAAGGACCTGTCCCAGCAGAACAAGCACCGTAATAACAGCTGCGGCTTCAAAATAAATGGCCACCAGGCCATCCATGTTTCTGAACGATGCAGGAAACCAGGAGGGGAAGACGGTTGCAATGACGCTGTAAACCCAGGCTACGCCGGTCCCCATTGCAACAAGGGTAAACATATTCAGGGAGCGGTTACGTAACGACATTCCGGCCCGGGCGAAGAATGGCCAGCCACACCACAAAACGACAGGAGAGGCCAGAAGTAACTGCAGCCATGTGTTGTACTGTGGCGGTACTGTATTCCTCAAAGCGGGAAACAGATGAGAACCCATTTCGAGTATCAGAACCGGAAACGCCAGCAACAACCCCAGCCAGAAGCGTCTTGTCATGTCGCGAAGTTCATCACTCGTCCCCGTGGATGCCGTAGCTACGAGCGGCTCCAGTGCCATTCCACAGACAGGACAGCTTCCGGGACCACTACGGCGTATCTCCGGATGCATCGGACATGTCCACACACCTTCAGAAATCTCTTTCTCCGCCTGGCGGTGAGACTGTTTTATCTTATCAGGGCTGACTTCATGGTGGTCGTGGTGATGGTGATGTTCACTGGCATCTTCGGTAAAATAATGATCGGGATGGGCTTTAAATTTGCTCTCACAGCTGGCGGAGCAGAAATAAAGCTGATGGTCCTGGTATCGAATGCTGCTGTGCGCCTTGTCAGGCAGGATGACCATCCCGCACACGGGATCTCTCACCTTATGCAATGCGTGACTCTCGTCCGGGGATGATGTCTGCTCAGAAGCAGTCTGGTTGTTATGTTCCACTGCATTGTCATTTTTCACAGTAACTCTCCTTATGCATATCTGAAGCATTTTCTGTCTTCAGGATATGTCATGGATGCGATTACCACGAATGCCGCCGGCATAAGAGTGCCTGCTGCCGGCGTCCCGTTATCAGCCGTTCCGCTGACTATTCGATTCGCTGGAAGACTTTTTTACTGCCCTCCGGTGAGAATGCGATAACATCGTAAGCCTCTTTTCGGGCCCCCATCTCCATTCCCGGACTTCCTGCTGGCATACCGGGGGTGGCGAGACCGTATATACCCGAACCAGACTGCATGGCCTTATGTATCGTTGCCGCAGGCACATGGCCTTCAATGATCAAATTACCTACAACCGCGGTATGACAACTTCGTAGTCCAGCAGGAACAGCATGCTTTTCTTTCAGGGCTGACAGCGCCTGATCATTCATGACGTGAGTTCGCACTTCGAACCCGTCTTTTTCCATCGCTTTGCCCCACAGGGAACAACAGCCACAGTTTTCAGATTTGTACATATCAATGACTTTTTCACTCGCCATTGCAGGCAGTGACAGGCCGAGAGCCAGGGCCATTAGAACCACTTTTTTCATACTCACCTCTGTATATTATCGATATAAACCCTGACGTCAGGGTGAATCAGTGCAGAAGGACGCCCACTGGGGGCGCCCTTTCAGGGTTATGACACGCTTTTTTTATGTCTGCGCAGCCAGATTAATTTGTAGGCGGCAGGAATAATGAACAGGGACAGCAGCGGAGCCGTGATCATCCCACCAATCATTGGCGCAGCAATACGGCTCATGACTTCTGAACCTGCGCCGGTTCCCCAGAGTATTGGCAGCAGACCCGCAATGATCACCGCCACGGTCATGGCTTTCGGCCGGACACGCAGTACGGCACCATGATAGAGGGCTTCATCAAGACCTTCCGGTGTGAACGTCTCTTTACGGGACAATTCCGGGTGCGCTTCAATGGCATGACGCAGATACATCAGCATGACCACGCCAAACTCTGCTGCCACCCCGGCCAGGGCGATAAACCCGGTTCCGGTCGCCACTGACATATGGAAGCCCTGCCAGTACAGGAACCATATTCCGCCAACCAGGGCGAACGGCAGGCTCATCAGGATCAGCAGGGCTTCGTCAACCCGGCGGAATGCCAGATACAACAGGATGAAAATGATCATCACCGTCATCGGCACCATCAGCTTCAGTTTCTTGTTGGCATGCTCAAGCAGTTCAAACTGTCCGGAGAATGCCACACTGGTTCCCGGTCTCAGTTTCACTTTCTCGCTGATGGCCGTCTTAATGTCGTTAACCACCGACACCATGTCCCTGCCGCGGGCATCAACATAAATCCAGCTGGCTGGCCGGGCATTTTCGGTTTTCAGCATGGTTGGTCCAGAAACGACGTTAATATCCGCGACATCGCCCAGCGTGATCTGCTGCTTCATCGGGGTCAGGATCGGCATCTGTTTCAGCGCCTGCGGACTGTTCCGGTAATCCTGCGGGTAGCGAATGTTAATAGGGTACCGGGCCACCCCTTCAACCGTCTCACCCACCATAGCACCTCCGATTGCTGAAGAGACGAACAGCTGGACATCACCTACCGTCATCCCGTAGCGGGAGGCTTTCTCCCGGTTGATATCGATATCGATGTAGCGCCCGCCCTCAAGTCGCTCAGCCAGGACAGACACCACGCCAGGCACGGTTTTGGCTACCGCCTCGATACTCTGCGCCGTCGCGTCGATATCGGACAGAACAGTCCCGGACACTTTGATACCTATCGGGCTTTTGATCCCGGTTGAGAGCATATCAATACGGTTACGGATAGGCGGCACCCAGAGGTTTGCCAGACCCGGTAAACGGACTGTCCTGTCGAGTTCATCAATAATCTTGTCAATTGTCATGCCGGGACGCCACTGATCCTCAGGTTTGAGCTGGATCGTGGTTTCCACCATTTCGAGCGGCGCGGAATCCGTTGCGGTCTCTGCTTTACCGGTCTTGCCAAATACAGAAGCCACTTCAGGAACGCTTTTGATTAACTTGTCTGTTGTCTGCAGGAGCGCTGCAGCTTCTGCCGGAGAGACGCCAGGCAAGGTCGACGGCATATACAGCAGATCGCCCTCGTTAATCTTCGGCAGAAATTCACCGCCCACCTGACTCAGTGGCCAGATAACCGTGAAAATGGACAAGGCCGCAACCAGCAGGGTTGTTTTTGGCCAGTGGAGGACCCGCAGCAGCAAAGGATGATACGCTTTGATCAGCACCCGGTTCAGGGGGTTACTTGTCTCGGCAGGAATTTTCCCCCGGATCCAGAATCCCATCAGAATAGGAATGACGATGATGGCCAGTGCGGCCGCTCCCGCCATGGAGTACGTTTTCGTGAATGCCAGCGGGCCAAACAGACGACCTTCCTGCCCTTCCAGGGTAAAGATAGGAATAAAGGACAGGGTGATGATCAGCAGGCTAATGAACAACGCGGGTCCCACTTCCACGGAGGCGTCGGTAATCACCTTCCAGCGGGTGGCGTTGTCAATCTGCTCACCCGGATGCTGATGATCCCACTCCTCAAGCCGTTTGTGCGCATTTTCAATCATCACAATGGCGGCATCCACCATCGCACCGACGGCAATCGCTATCCCTCCCAGCGACATGATATTGGCGTTCAGTCCCTGGAAGTGCATGACGATAAAGGCGATACACAGGCCAAGCGGCAGAGAGATAATCGCCACCAGGGCAGAACGTACGTGCCACAGGAACAGAGCACAGACGATGGCCACCACGATAAACTCTTCCAGAAGTTTGGAACTGAGGTTATCAATCGCCCGGTCGATTAACTGGCTGCGATCGTAGGTGGTCACGATTTCAACGCCTTCCGGCAGGCTGGCCTTCAGCGTCTCCAGTTTATCCCTCACTGCCGTGATAACGTCGCGCGCATTTTTACCCGACCGCAGGATCACCACGCCGCCAGCGACTTCTCCCTGGCCGTTCAGCTCGGCAATACCACGCCTCATTTCGGGCCCGGTCTGCACGCGGGCAACATCCCGCAGATAAACCGGCACGCCGTTCTCACCTGTTTTCAGGACGATGTTATTAAAATCATCAATGCTCTGAAGATAACCGCTGGCACGGACCATATACTCCGCTTCGGCCATTTCAACGGATGAGCCACCGGCCTCCTGGTTAGACGATTCAAGTGCCTGTTTCACTTCGGGCAGGCTGATACCGTACTGGGACAGTTTTACCGGATTGACCTGAATCTGGTACTGTTTCACCACGCCGCCAACCGAAGCGACCTCAGCCACGTTCGGGATGGTTTTCAGCTCAAATTTCAGGAACCAGTCCTGCAGAGAGCGCAGTTCTGAAAGGTCGTGTTTTCCGTTGCGATCGACAAGGGCATATTCAAATATCCAGCCCACTCCCGTGGCGTCCGGGCCGATTTCAGAGCTCACACCCGCAGGCAGTTTGCCCTGAACCTGATTCAGGTATTCCAGCACGCGCGAACGGGCCCAGTACAGATCGGTGCCGTCTTCAAAAATGACATACACATACGAATCACCGAACTGTGAAAAGCCACGCACGGTTTTTGCGCCAGGTACGGACAGCATGGTGGTGGTAAGCGGATAGGTGACCTGGTTTTCTACAATCTGCGGGGCCTGTCCGGGATAGCTGGTTTTAATAATGACCTGCACATCTGACAGGTCAGGCAGCGCATCGACCGGCGTGTTAATTATCGTCCATGTGCCCCAGATGCTGAGAAACAGTGCGCCCATCATGACCAGGAAACGGTTGGCGACAGAGCGCCGGATAATCCATTCAATCATCGTCGTCTCCTCAGTGCCCTGAATGCATATTTACAGGCTGCTCAGACATTGCTGGCATACTGTTTTCTGTTTTTTCAGGGTGGCGCATACGTTCCAGCGCGCCCGTAATATTGGCTTCGGAGTCAATGAGGAACAGGCCACTGACCACCACGGTATCGCCTTCATTCAGGCCGGAGCCAATGCCGGACTGTTGCTGTGATTCATGCAGAACGTGGATCTGTTTCGGCACAAACTTGCCTTCATCATCAACAGTAATCACGCGCTGTTCTTTGCCGGTATCGATAACGGCCTGGCTTGGTATCAGCAGCATCTCCTGGCTCTTGGTATTCAGTTTCAGATAGGCATTCATGCCCGGCTTGAGAAACTCATCCTTATTAGAAACCTGGAGACGGACCTGAAGCGTACGGGTTGTCTGATCCACGCTGGGAAGAATGTTCCATTTTTCGACATGGAATGTTTTATCCGGATAAGCCGGTACCGAAATTTCAAACTGCGACGTATCTTTCAGCAGATATGCGATAGATTCTGGCACTGCAGCGCTGATCCAGACCGGGTCCATCCCCTGAATCTGAGCCACTACTTTATCTTTCGAAATATTCATTCCGGTGCGCAGGTCAAACGCAGTAATGACACCATCAATAGGTGCTTTAATGGTAAAACGGGTCTGGATTGTGCGGGTTGAACGCAGCCTTTGAATATCCTCTTCCGGCATACCAGCTAGACGAAGTCGCTCCAGAACCCCTTTTATCTGGGTTGACGTACCGCCTGTACCGGATAACAGCAGGAACTCACTTTGTGCCTCAACCCATTCAGGAATGGTGATATCGATAAGCGGAGTGCCTTTCTTCACATGATCGCCAATCGTCAGGGGATACACTTTTTCGACGAAACCGTCAGAGCGCGCCTGCACAATGACAAACTGATACTCGTTGTAACTGACATTAGCCGGGATTGTCTGAGAATAATTCAGCATTCCTCGCGTGACTTTTTGCGTTTTTAATCCCAGATTCTGAACCTGCGTTGGATCGATACGGATCCCGCCACTGCTTTTATCGCCGCTTTCATCAGCATATTTTGGCACCAGGTCCATATCCATAAAGGGAGATTTTCCGGGTTTATCAAATTTGGTATCCGGTTTCATCGGGTCATACCAGAAAAGTACCTTTCGCTCCGGTGCCTTTTGTTCGGTTTGTACTGTTTTTTGTGATGAGTTTACATACTGCCAGGCAGTAACCGATATCAGCCCTCCTGCTATGAGGCTGCTGATAATTATTGCAGCATATTTTATCTTTAAAGAAGCCATACAATTTCTCGCTGAAAAATCAAAACACCTGGCATATGCGCCCGATCATTCATTCACAGTAATCCCTTAATGAATGTTCAGGCGCACTGGATGTATTCGCTCCGGACTGATAATCAGGATTGCGTAACGTTAATGCTTTTGAGTAAGGAGATATTGCCCTGCTGAATAAACGAGAAATCGACATGGTTGCCGGTTTTCAGGGCATTGATAGCGTCGTCTGCATTAACAAAAGTGAAGCGCATGGTCATTGCAGGCCAGCCCACAGCAGGGATTGCTTCGTGCGAAATGGTAATCTTTTTACTATTCATATCAATGTCTTTAACGACACCGGTGCCCTTGATAACCTGCTGTACCGAAGCATCACTGGCAGCATTCATATCGCCATGCTGATGTGTTTCAGCATGAAGACCGGCAGAAAACATGACAGAGAAGGCACCAAATAAAACGGCTTTAAGTGAATTACGCATTTTTAATTTCCTGATTAATTAAATAAATTTACTCTACCCAACCGCCACCCAGCGCGGTAAACAGATTAATTTCGTTAACCTGTCGGGAATAGGTAAGATCGAGAATGGTTTGCTGCGTAGCGAAGAGGGAACGTTCTGCATCCAGCACTTCGATGTAACTGACAGCACCACTTGCATATAATCCTCTGGCACGCTGGAGAGTTATCTGAAGTGAATCAAGATAACGCTGCTGTGACTCAAGTTGCTGGCTAAGGCTGTCGCGCAGCGCAAGCGTGTCGGAAACATCCTTAAAGGCTGACTGAATTTTTTGTTCGTAATTAACCACCGATTGTTGCTGGCGAATTTCAGCCAGCTTCAGATTGGCTTTATTCCTGCCAGCATTAAAAATAGGAATTTCAATTTTAGGGATAAAATTCCACATTCCACTTCCTGACGTAAACAGGCTTGACAGCTCCGTACTGCTTGCGGAAAGACCACTGGTCAGGGTAATGGAGGGGAAAAAGGCCGCTCGCGCTGCGCCAATATTGGCATCAGCCGCTTTCAGCTGATATTCCGCTTCCATAATATCCGGTCGCTGCAGCAAAATTTGTGAAGATAGATTTGGTGGCAATTTTACTGGTGCGATCTCCCCGCCTTTCATCCCTTTTTCTGACGGAAGTGCGCGGTACGTTCCCAGCACCAGTTGCAGGGCATTGTTTGCCTGAGCCAGATCGCCTTCTCGTTTGGCTATTTCGGCGCGGGTACTTTCGATTTGTCCTCTCGCCTGTTCAAGTGCCAGAACGTTCGTACTCCCGGTCACGAGCTGTTGCTCAACGAAAGCATAGGACTGTTCATAATTTTTCAGCGTTTCCCGCGCAATACGGAGTTGTTCGTACGCCAGTTGCTGGCTGAAATAGCTCTGTGAAACGTTGGAGACCAGCAGGATGTGTACGGCCCGACGGGCTTCTTCGCTGGCAAAGTAGTTCTGGCGGTCAGCATCACTCATGTTCTTAAGTTTGCCGAAAAAATCGAGCTCATAGCTGAGCTCCAGTCTCGCGTCGTACTCCTGTGTGGTCGGCTTGTCACCTTTCAGACCACCGCTGTATGTTATCCCGGATGAGGCATTCAGCTGGGGGTAACGATCTGCATCCGTGACGTTGAACTGGGCTCGGGCCTCTTCAACCTTCAGGGCAGCCATTCTCAAATCACGGTTATTAGTCAGAGCTTCACCGATCAACCGGGTAACCTGGGGATCGACAAAAAAGTTACGCCAGCCCGTATCCTGATAGCCATTTACCGCTGGCGTCAGGCTGTTATGGGACAGTGAAAACTGCTGGGGTACCGGTGCTGCGGGCCGCTGATATTCAGGCGCAAGCGACACGCAGCCTGCCAGGATGAATATCGTGCTAATGCTGAGTAATTTTAATTTGAACATAACGCTTCTCGTCCAGGCAGACCTGGTAAATGGTTCAAATGAAGTCCAGAGTATTGATAGGGGTACTTTACCTAACGCTCTCTGTTTGCCGAGTGACAGGATAATGACAATGTTGTCATTTTTGCTGTAATCCGTTGATAACGATCGTGGGCGCAATAGAATGACATTAGCAGCCAGCCGGGGAGCAAGATGAAAATATTGATCGTCGAAGACGAAATTAAAACAGGTGAATATCTCAGCAAAGGGCTTACAGAGGCAGGGTTCGTAGTGGATCACGCTGATAATGGTCTTACCGGATATCATCTCGCCATGACAGCCGAGTATGATTTAGTCATTCTGGATATCATGCTACCTGATGTGAACGGCTGGGATATCATCCGCATGCTGCGCACTGCCGGAAAGGGTATGCCGGTCTTACTGCTGACAGCCCTCGGCACGATCGAACATAGGGTCAAAGGACTGGAACTGGGTGCGGACGATTATCTGGTTAAACCCTTTGCGTTTGCCGAACTGCTCGCCCGGGTGAGAACCCTTCTGAGGCGGGGAAACACGATGATCACGGAAAGCCAGTTTAAGGTGGCTGACCTCTCGATTGATCTCGTATCCAGAAAAGTCAGTCGCGCCGGAAACCGCATTGTGCTCACCAGTAAAGAGTTCAGCCTGCTGGAATTCTTCATTCGCCATCAGGGAGAGGTTCTTCCCCGCTCCCTGATTGCCTCTCAGGTCTGGGACATGAATTTTGACAGCGACACTAATGCGATCGATGTCGCAGTAAAGCGACTCCGCGCTAAAATAGACAACGATTACGAGACAAAGCTGATCCAGACAGTCCGGGGCGTGGGCTACATGCTGGAGGTCCCGGATGCATAGCAAACCTTCCAGACGCCCTTTCTCACTCGCTCTGCGGCTGACCTTTTTTATCAGCCTGTCCACGATACTGGCTTTTATCGCCTTCACCTGGTTTATGCTGCATTCTGTTGAAAATCATTTTGCCGAGCAGGATGTCAGCGATCTTCAACAAATCAGCACCACACTGAACCGTATACTGCAGTCCCCGGTGGATCCGGATGATAAAAAAATAAGCAAAATAAAGGAATCAATTGCCAGCTACCGCAACGTTGCCCTTTTGCTCCTCAATCCCAGGGGTGAAGTGCTCTTTAGCTCAGCTCAGGGGGCGGCACTACGCCCGGCAGTGAATTCAGCAGATTTTAGCGAGCACAGCCGCGCACGGGATGTCTTTCTCTGGACGGTGGAGGATCCTGCGGGACCGATGGATACCGGGTCCGAAATGAAGATGGAAACATACAGGATTATCGCCTCCTCTGGTCAGGCGATATTTCAGGGCAAACAGCAGAACTATGTCATGCTGACTGGCCTATCCATTAATTTCCATCTCCATTACCTCGATGCGCTGAAAAAGAACCTGATTGCGATTGCCGTCGTGATAAGCCTGTTGATTGTTCTGATCATTCGAATCGCTGTCCGTCAGGGGCACCTGCCCCTTCGTAATGTCAGCAATGCCATTAAAAACATCACCTCCGAGAATCTTGATGCGCGACTGGAACCGACACGCGTTCCCATTGAGCTGGAGCAACTGGTTATCTCGTTCAATCATATGATTGGAAAGATTGAGGATGTCTTTACCCGCCAGGCCAATTTCTCTGCCGATATCGCGCATGAGATCAGAACGCCCATCACCAATCTGGTGACGCAGACTGAAATCGCACTGAGTCAGGATCGAACACAGAGGGAACTTGAGGATGTCCTCTATTCCAGTCTTGAAGAGTATAACCGGATGACCAAAATGGTCAGCGATATGCTGTTCCTGGCACAGGCAGATAATAATCAGCTGATACCTGACAGGGTCATGTTTGACCTCAGAGCGGAAGTCATGAAAGTCTTCGAGTTTTTCGAAGCCTGGGCCGAAGAACGCAATATCACGCTCAAATTTAACGGGATGCCCTGTCTGGTCGAGGGAGATCCACAAATGTTTAGAAGAGCGATCAATAATCTGTTATCCAATGCCCTGCGTTATACCCCTGAGGGACAGGCAATCACCGTCTCAATAAGAAAACAGGGGAGCTTTTTTGACCTTGTGATTGAAAATCCGGGGAAACCAATCCCTGAAGAGCATTTATCAAGGCTGTTTGACCGTTTTTATCGGGTGGATCCGTCCAGACAACGAAAAGGAGAAGGCAGCGGCATCGGTCTTGCGATTGTGAAGTCAATCGTGGAAGCACATCACGGAAGAGTGCATGTGGAATCGGATATACGCTCGACACGTTTTATTTTATCCGTACCCAGACTGGAGAAAATGATTCCGGATCCCCAACACTGAGAATAAAGATTTAAATGACAAAGATGTCATTAGCCTGTCATGCAGCAAACAGAAGCCATTCGATATAATTAGTGCAACTTATCAGGAAGGCTGGATTGCTTCATCAATACCCGGCGTCAGAGTACGCCAGGAATGAATATCCAGCCATCTCCCGGAGAAATAAGAACTGCCGAACCTGTTTAAGTTATGAAACTGAAAACACCGGTTGTACTTCCCCGGACATCATTAATTGAGAAATGGAGAGTTATCATGAAAAATATCGTATTAGCATCTTTGCTGGGCTTTGGTTTAATTTCTTCGGCCTGGGCCACTGAAACCGTGAATATCCATGAGCGCGTCAACAATGCACAGGCCCCTGCTCACCAGATGCAGTCTGCTGCGGCTCCTGTCGGGATCCAGGGGACTGCTCCCCGTATGACCGGTATGGACCAGCATGAACAGGCCATTATTGCTCATGAAACCATGACGAACGGATCGGCAGATGCGCACCAGAAAATGGTGGAAAGTCATCAGAAGATGATGGGAAATAACACAGTATCCACGACCGTCCCTTCAACGTCTTACGCGGCGATGGATGAGCATGAAAGAGCAGCGGTTGCCCATGAATTCATGAATAACGGTCAGTCCGGCCCACATCAGGCCATGGCCGAAGCGCACCGCCGCATGATCAATGTAGGCTGAATGCGACTGTAGTATCCGTGCTTTTTACCCTTTCCTTGATAGATTATTCCTTAACCGGATATGTTGTGACATTTTTGCCCCCATCAGGGGGCTTTTTTATATGACTCAGCTACAATTAACCGGTACCTACCTGAAAAGGATTTATTAAATGAAAATCAAAAACACCCTTTTTGTTATATTAATGTTATCCCTGCCAGCAATTTCTGCCGAACATTCGGAAATGAAAATGTCAGATATGCACTCATCGGCATCGTCACAGGAATATATGGCTGGCATGAAAGACATGCATGAAAAAATGATGGCCGCCGTTAATGAGCCCGATCCCGATAAGGCCTTTGCAAAAGGTATGATCGCACACCATGAAGGAGCAATAGCAATGGCTGAGACCGAGCTTAAATACGGAAAAGATCCCGAAATGAGAAAGCTTGCGCAGGACATCATTAAAGCTCAGAAAGGTGAAATCGAGCAGATGAATAAATGGCTTGGCAGTCAAAAATAAAGATTGCAAAAACGCCATGATAAGCGTAATTTTAAATCACTCCCGGGCACGGGATCCTGTTAAACGTTAAATAATTAAAACCCGATTAATTTCGGGTTTTTTATATTCTATACTCCGGTCCTTTGCTGTGGACCGGAATATATGCAGCTGCGATTATTTTAACACATTATCTCGTCATGGAAATAATGTCGCTCAGGATCTCAATCAGTTCAATTCTTTCCTGCGTTCCGTCATGATAGGTTGATCTTGAGATTATTCTTTCCGCTGTCATCTGGGGCCAGAATTTATCAAGCACATTATCGGGTTTCATTCCCACAGCCCGGCCGATTATTTTTTTAGCGTCACAGGTGTCCGTAAACGTGACTGCTACACCGGTAATTTCTTCGATCAGATCCGGGCAGAGATAGTTCTCTATTTCACGTTTGCGCGTGGCGAAGAATACCTTACCGGCTTCCTCCACTTCTTTTTTACGTTTCTGAATGGACAGAACCTGTGCAGGGTCTCCCCCAATATCGGAGTCCAGAAATACGCACCAGGGAAGCCCCAGATCGTTGGCCAGATTTAAGGTAACCCAGTGTTTGACGCTCCCGCATCCTCCTATGAGGACTGGCACAATTTTCACGTCCTCAAGAGAGGCTGGCAGCACACCTGATTGTTTAAATGAACTGGCCGCATGCCTCAGGAAAGTGACATCCGACTTTCCTTCTACCAGAACAATGCCTTTAGCCCTTTCCATACCAGTCTCTGGCAACACCCCCAGGCTTTCAGTTGCTTCCTTCAGCACATCGTCATCCGGCATTTTTACAACGGGTTCACCTGTCTCATTTCTGGTGACATAACGTACTGAATCGCCACGGATAATCTAGACACTTCCGAGCCGTTGATAATACTGTTTTTCATATTCTGTCGGTGACATCTGTTCGCTAGAACCATGCCGACGCTTACTGTTATAAAACATTTCGATGTAATCAAAAATATCACTGCGGGCTTCTTCTCGCGTTCCGTAGATCTTTTTCTTTATCCGTTCACGTTTCAACAACTGGAAAAAACTTTCTGCAACCGCATTATCATGGCAGTTACCGCGACGGCTCATGCTACCCTCCAGGCCGTGTGATTTCAGGAACGACTGCCACTCATGGCTTGTGTACTGACTGCCCTGATCCGAATGAACCAGCACCTGTTTTTCGGGATTACGCCGCCATACAGCCATCAGCAGTGCGTTCAGGACAATGTCCTTTGTCATCCGGGATTGCATGGACCAGCCGATAATTTTGCGTGAGAACAGATCAACAACAACGGCAAGATACAGCCAGCCTTCGTGGGTCCTGATGTAGGTTATGTCCGTTACCCAACGCTCATCAGGAGCATCCGGATTGAACTGTCGCTGGAGCCTGTTGGGTGACACGATACTGGCCTCGCCTTTACGTGCCCGCGGGCTTCGGTATCCGACCTGAGCCTTTATTCCGACACGTTTCATCAGTCTCCAGACTCTGTTTACTCCGCACTGTTGCCCGCTGTCACGCAGATCCAGATGGATTTTGCGATAACCATAGACGCATCCCAATTCCAGCCAGAACTGTTTAATCTGTCCTGTCAGTCTCAGGTCTGCCTGATGGCGTTGTGAATGCGGCTGCTGAAGCCAGGCGTAAAAACCACTGGGATGAACATCCAGCACCCGACAGAGCAGGCGAACAGGCCAGCAACAGGAGTTGTCACGGATAAAGGCGTACCTCAGTCGGACAGCTTTGCGAAGTACGCCGCAGCTTTTTTTAATATGTCCCGTTCGTCGGTAACCCGTTTCAGCTCTTTCTGGAGACGGCGGATCTCGGCCTGAGCATCTGACTGTTCTTTATTAGTGGAAGAATCCGGACCGTACTTCTTTATCCAGGCATAAAGGCTGTGGGTGGTGATATCGAGACGTGTTGCAACGCTGGCAACAGAATAACCGCGATCAACAACCTGTTTGACTGCTTCAGTTTTAAACTCTTCGGGATAACGCTTACCGCTCATGGGCACCTCTCTTTAAGCCATCTTAAATGACTCTGAGGTGTCTGTTAAACCCATGGCGATTCAATATCCGTTTCCAGAGGTTAAACGGATTTACCACCCGAAGGTATCCTCTCTCAGGCTGCGAGGATTTTCCGGTCACCCGAAGGTGTTTCTCTCAGACCGGTGAAACGTTAGCTGCTAGTCACCCGAAGGCGCTCCTCTCAGACTGCCGGAGCATTAGCTGGTTGCATGTAGCAACAAGTAAGCCTGTCTATTTTCAGAGCAAATAGTGATTATGTCAACCTGGGTATCAAATGGGTATACCTATTAAATACTATCCAGTTTATTGGTAGAATATAAATAAGTTACCACTTAAATGATACCGATTGGAATGTGACTATTTTAATGTTACTGCCGGAGGAACTTTGTTTATATTTGGATATCTTCGTGCTTCAACTCAGGAACAGGATGCACTGCGTGCAAAATCGAGGCTCAAGGACTTTGCTCAACAACACAATCATCGCATTGCTGGCTGGTATGTTGAAAATGCTTCAGGCGCAGCATTGCACCGACCGGAACTGATGAGACTGCTTCAGGATACAGAGCCAGGGGATGCGATACTTATAGAACAAGTAGATCGGCTTTCACGCCTGGATGATAATGGCTGGGAATCTTTAAAAAAGATGATTAATGAGAAATCGCTTTCAATAATAAGCCTTGATTTGCCTACAAGTCACATTGCCCTGTCCACACCATCAGCTTATGACTTTACTCATAGTATGCTCCGGGCAGTGAATAATATGATGCTGGACATGTTAGCTGCTATCGCCCGTAAAGATTATGAAGATCGTCGCAGAAGGCAGATGGAAGGAATTACAGCCGCCAAGGAAAAAGGGAAATACAGGGGGAGGCTAGCAGATAAGGAAAAACATGAGTTAATTAGAACGCTTCGCAAGAAAAACGGAAAATCAATAAATGAAACGGCAAGGCTCGCCGGCGTTTCACGCATGACAGTTATTCGAGCATGTAAAGATACGGATTGAAATTTAGAAAAGCCACAGCCCTGAATGAGCTGTGGCGCTACGTCCTGAAAATTCAGTAAAGAAACAACTTATTCTGTTTCACCGCGAAAATAAACTTGTTTAATATAACGACCACGGCCATCTCCATGCCCCAAATCCATCGATACTAATGCTTCAGCTTCGTCGCGGCTCATTCCATTTTTAATATGATGATTTACAGCATCACGTGAATAAGCGTAACGCAAACTATGCGGGGCATTTTTACCATTCATCCCTGCCTCTCGTACAATATTTCGGTAACGATCTATTGCAGTATGCAGAGAAGGTTTATCAATCAGTTTTCCGTTATGTTCACTGACATAATGAATTGCCTTATCAAGAATTGATAAAACTTTTTCACGATTGAAAACTGTTGTTTCTCTCGGCCGCCCGCCTTTAGTCCCGAAAACAACACGGACACGCTCATTATTGTTAATCAATGACTGCTTCCATGTTTTTAACGACTTTGCGGACTGCACGGTTTCTTCTGTTCTCAATCCAAGGTATCTTGAAAGTTGTACCGCGAGCGCAACACCTTCATCTTTTTTAAGCGCAAAATTCACAACCGCATTAAGTTTTTCATCTGTAATAGGAAGTTTAGTGCCATCCCGGTTAGCACCAGAAATTCCCAGGGCCTGATTACTCAGGCTGGTATGATTGGGATCGGCCAGTTTATTTCTTCCTGCTGATAATAAAACAGAGCGGATAGCAGACATCTCATTCTGTAACGTCCTGAGAGACAAACTGTCTGCCTTCCTGCTCTCAATATATTTTTCAATATGGGAAGTTTTGATATGTTTTACGTCCCTAATCTGAATATTCAGTTCAGACAGACGTTCAGAAAAACGTTCTGCAATTCTTGAGCGGTCAGCCACAGTTTTATAACTTCCCCTTCCCTGACGAGCAAGTGTGACAAGTTGTTTGCACAGCTGTTTACTGAATCTGGACATTCCTATATCTCCACAGGGATACACGTCCCTCGGCTTGTAAATAAGCGGACGGATCTGTACCCCAGTAATTCATCCCCGACGACACGGTTGCTTTTGCGCTTCCTGCGTCTCAACTGGTATCTGTGCATCGGGGCGGCGAATTGTTGAGTTCTTGCGAGGCACCCCAGATCTCTGATCTGTTTGCTGCTTATGCAGAGCTGACTTACGTCAAGCTGCCTCCAACACTACTGTTCGTAGTGTCGCCATCGATACCGAGTCGATTTCCTCCTTACTGATAATTGAACGTTCAGACGGCCTTCCGTCGTGCTTACGTTGATGTAAAAGTGAGTTTAATACCGTACTAACACGGACTACATGTTGGTCAGATGGTAGTAAAACGTTGAAAACCACGTCGTACGTGGGTTGAGACGTTATGCGCTGCGCGCGTCACTTGGTAGTGTCTTCGCCACTTCACAAGTGACGCCGCGCAGCTTCGTGCTCCTAATGCAACTCCGTAAGCGGCCAAATGTGCCAAATGGCCTTATCCGTCGATGCAAAAGTCGTACGAAACTCAGGGCGTATCCCTGGCAAGAATCATAACGTAGTGAAAGATCAGAGCCTGATTCAGCTCCTTTAATGACAATTCAACATCAGGAAGATGTGAATCATTGAGGCGTTAGCCGGCCAGTTTTTGGTCGGTGACCTTATCCACATTAGTGGCCCCCGTTTTCAAAGGTTAAACGGGTTTACCGCCATAAGGCGTCCCTCTCAGGTATGTGGGACATTAGCTGGCAGTCACCCGAAGGCGCTTCTCTCAGACCGCTGAAGCATTGGCTGGTAACCGCCCGAAGGCACCCCTCTCAGGTTACAGGGGTTTTGGATGGTCGCCGTAGCGACTTCTAATGCACTGGTGATGTTAGCAACGCCTCAGATGATCGTCAACTTTCTTATATTATTCATTGTTAGGGTCTGCATATATCACCATTCCAACAGACATTAGATCCTCAACGTCATTAGCAAGAAAAGGTATAAAAGATTTGCTTTGAATTTTTTCTACTATACCTTGCCCAACGACTATAGGTACGTATTGATAGCCAGGAAAAATATCATTTGGCTTACCTACCAGCACACCTCCAGTATATTCATGGCAATCAGGAAATACATTTGAAAGAGTACTCAGATATGAAATATCAATCAAATGACCAGTATCTGTTGTATACCAGGCATGAAGATTTAGAGCAGGCGTCTCAGAAAAATCTTCGGGCTGAAATCCCTTGTTGGACCATTTTTCAAATTCATCATATGTGGGATTATAAAGCCATTTATCTCCCTTCCATAATTGACCGACTGTCGTCCAAATTTTACAGCCAAGTGCGGATTCAAAATATGGCTGAAGGAAATGACACCACTTGAGACATTGCCCTGCTGAAAAAGAGAAGCTATCCACTTCTGCTTCATGACACACTTTTGCCATCATATTATGATAATCCAATTCACCATCCTTCAAATCCGTTATTGAACCTTCATTAAAGCCCAGCCCTTTTGTAAATTTTAATGCATGCTCAAAGTTGGCTCTGTAATCCAGAGTTTCGTCACACTCTATAATTCGGCCTTTATATTTATTATGGAAATAGGACAAGAGATTAAACACACTTACTCCTTATAGATTTATGAGTGCGGATATAGCAATATCCACACCCTTAATAATTAGTTACTTCCCTTCAGCTACATTCTTAATATTTTGCATTAAATCCTGCAAGCCGCTACTTGCGAGTCTTTGCTTTGAAGAAGAACTGTACGTTATATGAATACGACTACCTGACCCATTTTTTTCTAGCTCAATAGTTAGGTGATCATCATAGTCGCCCCAATCTGAGCCCATTTTATAATAACTTCCAGTCATCGCATCCCATTCCTGATTACTATCGGTAATTGCGCTGGCAGTCCATTCGCCATCGTTATTTTTTTCTCTAATTGATCTCAGTTCATCATTAGAGATAAACTTAAACTTCCTTTTAATTCTTGCTGCTGCAGTATCAACATCTACTGGTACAGTATAACTTTTAGAGGTCGATTCTTTTTTTTCTGAAGGAGATACTTTCATACGCTGCTCATCATTTCCTGAGGAGTTACCTCTCAGGGAATTCATTATTCCTGAGGCACCATCACTGATTTTCTGGTTTGTAGTTGCTATATCATTCATACTACAAGCTGTTACGAGAACAGGTAGTATTAAAATAGTATATAGACCCTTCATATTCCTTTTTTCTCCCTATTTTTACCGTGAAAATAACAGCTTTAGTACGACTTACTATTCCGTCACATTGTAACAGACTGTAAAACCCTGCCGTATTGTATAATGAAAGTCAATGATGAGGTATACCAAATGGCTGGGCGTAAAAAGGAAGCTCACTTCACTTTAATTATATCACTTAGCTTAGTCGTGAAGGCGGGGGAAAGCCTTTCTCTGCGCATCTTCCAGCCCATAGATGCATCTTTAATACCTTGCCCTGCAAACCAAACAGAGCCTTTGCCTGAATGGTTAATGCTGTCTATTAATGTCATCAGCTCTTCGCTGTTACGATGAGGCTGAAAGTCATCAAAAAGGGTCAATTGAGATACGGCAGCGCTTCGGAAATCAGTGAGCATCACGCCAGCACGATGATAACGGTGCCCTGGTACAAATATCGTATCAAATGCCTTTATAGCCGCGTTAATGATATCCCGTGAATCCTGAGCGGGTACAGCAAGCTCTGTTACCGCCTGATTCTTATAAAACACCTCATTTTCTGAGAAAGGGCTGGTACTGATGAAAACTGCTACCCGTTTACAAAATTGATGCTCTGCACGGAGTTTTTCTGCTGCACGTTCAGCATGAGCGCAAATGGCCTGATGCAGGCTGACTTCGTCCGACGGTTTTTCTCCAAAAGATCGGGAGCATATGATTTGTTCTTTTGGGGCAGTAAATTCTTCTAAACCGAGGCAAGGAATACCGTTCAGCTCTCTGACCGTGCGCTCAACAACTACTGAGAACTGTTTACGAATGAATGAAGGCGACAGCTCAGCCAGCTGAAGTGCATTGTTAATGCCCATAAACTGTAATTTTTTACCCAGCCGCCGTCCTATACCCCAGACCTCCTCAACTGGTACTAAAGCCATTAACTTACGCTGACGCTGTCTGTCACTGAGATCTACCACACCTCGCGTTGCGGGCCAGCGCTTACTTGCATACTGAGCCAGTTTGGCGAGCGTTTTTGTAGGGCCTATTCCCACTCCCACAGTCAGATGTGTTCTTCGCTTAATCTGATCACGTATCTGATGGCCAAACACCTCAAGCGATAACAGATTACGCATACCCGTAAGATCACAAAAAGCTTCATCGATACTGTAAATTTCCACACGCGGAGTCAGTAACTGCAAAATAGTCATCACTCTGTCTGACATATCAGCATTTATGTGGAATACAATTTCAACAGCTTAATTAGTAACCGACT